>Ga0208785_1001277_pt1 | contig 11150 bp, 10 predicted proteins | sample DEB08_DNA_2_FD_185499 | JGI IMG/M metagenome (GOLD analysis project Ga0208785, IMG submission 185499) | Aqueous microbial communities from the Delaware River and Bay under freshwater to marine salinity gradient to study organic matter... | ecosystem: Environmental > Aquatic > Marine > Coastal ...
CGACGTCGACGCCTGATAAAACCGGATCGGATTATTCGTGGCCCCACCCACCATCCGCACCGCGTCCAACATCCTGAGCACACCCAAACCCGAAATATCCGCCGTCAACTCCGCATGCGAGAAGCTGTACGCCACAAACGACACCGCACCCAAGTTGTACACCTCATCAGGCGCAGCGACCTCCACCGCTTTCACCAACGACGACAAATCCGCGAGATCACCCGACACCGGCTCAATAAACGGGAACTCCTCCAACACACCCGCAATCCGCGGATTGTTCTGCCCCTTCACCATCCCAAACACCTCATAGCCCTCACCATGAAGCAACCCAGCCAAATGCTGACCATCCTGACCAGTAATCCCCGTCACCAAAGCCCGCGTCATCAGGCGAGGCTACCCACCGGCAGGCCCGGGCTGGCATGATGCCCACCTGATGCGCGTCGCCATCGACATTGGACCCCTCCACGGACACCGCACCGGTGTCGGCCACGCTGTGGCTCACATCGTCGATCACCTCAGCACGGACGACCGCGTGTCGACCACCGGCTACCTGCTGAGTTATCGCGCACACCCCCAACCAGGGCAGATCCGCCTTCCACTGCCGGCGCGTGCCGCGACCCGCATCTGGTCGCGAATCGACCGACCCCGTGCCGATCGATGGCTGGGCGATGTTGATGTGGTGCACGGCACGAACTACACCGCTCCGCCCACCCAACGGCCCACGGTGATCACCGTGTACGACTGTTGGTTCCTCGAACACCCGCGTGAGGCCAACCCCGACGTGGCCCGCGCCGGCCGAATCTTGCGTCGTGCCGTCCACCGAGGGGCGTGGATTCACACCTCGTCTGAAGCCACCGCACAACGCGCGCGGGCGCTGCTCGACACCGACCGCATCCGCGCCATTCATCTTGGGCCGCCCCCAGCGATCACACTCGCCGATGCGACTCCACCCCCAATCGCCGACGTTGCATCGCTGCTCGACCGCGGCTTCGTCCTCGCACTCGGCACGACCGAACATCGCAAACGGCATCCATGGCTGGTGCGCGCGATGGCCGCTGCAGACACACATGCTCATCTCGTCATCGCTGGAGCGCACGGCGATGACTCTGCGGAGTTGCACCGCAGCCTCGCTTCGTTGCCGGCGTCAGTGCGCGAACGCGTCCACCTTCTCGGGCCAGTGCCCGTGCAGGTGAAGAACTGGTTGATGGGCCACGCGCGAACTCTCGCCTACCCTTCGTTGGACGAAGGGTTCGGCTTCCCGGTGCTCGAGGCTCATGCTGCCGGCGTGCCGGTGGTGGCATCGTCGACGGGTTCCATTCCTGAGGTGGCCGGAGATGCGGCCATCCTCGTCGACACCCACGACATCGACGGGTTCGCCGCGGCACTCACGGATATGTGCCGCGACGGCGCACACCGCGAGGCGCTGATCGCTGCAGGAGTCGCCAATCTGTCGCGGTTCGACTGGACTCGCACCGTGGATGCACTTGTGGCGCTGTATGGCGAAGCGGTCAACACAGACACCGGGGGTCATCGACCATGACGACGCGGATCTGTGTTCTCTGTGGCGGTGTAGGTGCCGCGCGGATGTTGCGCGCCATGGCATCGGTCATCGACCCGGCACGCCTCGACGCGGTGGTGAACACCGGTGACGACACCGTGATGCACGGCCTGCATATCTCGCCCGATATCGACACCGTGATCTACACCGTGGCCAACGCCATCGACCCGGAACGTGGATGGGGCCTCGTCGATGAAACCTGGCGTGCTGTCGACGCTCTCGGGCGCTATGCGACGACACGACCAACAACCTCGATGGCTGGGGCGACCTGGTTTGGCCTGGGCGATGCCGACTTGGCCACGCATATGTACCGCACCGGTCGACTGGCCGAGGGCGCGCGCCTCACCACGGTCACCGATGAGATCCGGCGCGCGTGGGAGGTCGCCGTGCGTGTGCTCCCGATGTCGGATGAGCCGTCACCGACCGAAGTAACCCTCGGTGGGGACCATGCGGGCCAGCGCGTGGCATTTCAGGACTATTTCGTGCGGCTGCGACATGAGGTTCCGGTGACCGACATCCATCTTGGAGCCGTCGACGTCTCGGCCACCCCCGAGGTGTGCGATGCCATCGATGATGCCGAGTTGGTGATCATCGCGCCGTCGAACCCGCTGGTGTCGATCGGGCCGGTCATGGCGGTGAACGGTGTGCGCGAGCGTCTCGAACAGCGTCGTGACACTGTGGTGGCCGTGTCACCTCTGGTTGGTGGGGCGGCGCTGAAGGGCCCCGCGGCCGACATGATGCGCGATGCCGGTTTACGCAGCGATGCCGCAGGAGTGGCCACCTTGTATGCACCGGTAGCCGCGACGATGGTGATCGACACCGTTGATGCCGACCTTGCTGGCGACGTGCGCGCGGCAGGATGCACCAGCGTGGTCACCGACACGGTGATGGCCGACCCCCAGGTTGCCGCACGGCTTGCGCAGGTGTGCGTGGACGCCGTCGTCAACCGGCGATGAGGTCGTCGCGCATCGCCGCAATGCCATCGGCCACGGGAATCAACGCCGACCAACCGAGATGAATCCTCGCCCGCGCTGACGACAGGGCAAAGCGCATCAACTCATCGCCTCGTCCGGGTGAACGTTCGGCGACCGCATCGGGGCCGTGGATCATGTCGACGAGTTCGGCGATCGTTGTTTGCCGGCCCGTTCCGATGTTGACGACCAAGCCGCCGGCACGGTCGAGTGCTCGAACTACTGCCTCAGCGAGGTCCTCGACATGAACGAAATCTCGTGCCTGGCGGCCATCGCCTTCCACGCGCGGAGTTGTTCCCGTCACCAGAGTATCGAACAAGGTGGCCACCACAGAGTCCTCGGCGCGTTGACGCGGCCCATAGACCGACGCCACGGCCAACACCGTGAACTCAATGCCGTGATGTTGGCGGTGGTAGGTGCACAGATCCACGACAGCGCGACACAGCAACCCGCGAAGACCGCGCGGCTCAACGGGTGCTTCTTTGGCCGGCATCCCGCGCGCCGGTGGTCGGCCGTACATCGATGTCGCCGGCAGGACCGTGACCACTTTGGTCACGCCATGAGCGCGTGCCATGTCGAACACGGCCGCGGTACGACGCAGTGCCTCAGCAACCTGTCCAGCACTAGTCACGCGGTGAGGTGCTGCCGCTGCGTGCACGATGACCTCGGGAGTCCGACGTGACATCAGCACCGATGCCGCATCACCGCACACATCGAGATGGTGAAAGGTCAGCCCCTCACCGGCCGAGCGAGCTGCGGACAGATTCGCCAGCGACCCACTCGACAGATCGTCGACAACGTCGATATCGACGCTGCCTGCACCGTGTGGATCGTCTCCTTCGGCGATGAGCCGATCGACCACGTGTGACCCCACGAAACCGGCGCCGCCGACAACCATGACACGACGACGGGTTCCGGACGACTCAGTCGGGTTCTGGGAAGCGGCGTCGCTCATGGTGTCCTCCGGGCACGGTGTGGCCGGCACCGACGACACAGCCGTCGACTACCGCACCGTCGGGCACGGCTCCCCACACGATGCTCGACATTACCGATGCTCCCGCGCCGACGCTGGCACCTGGCAATAACACCGAGTTCTGGACTCGGGCGTTGTCACCCACCACACATCCGTCGCCGATCACCGACGTGGCGACGTCAGCCGACGATGCAACGACTGCATCACCGTGGGCATCATCGGTGTGGATGAGATCGAGATTGGCCTGCAGGTAGGGCTCGGGACGGCCCGCGTCGATCCACCGGTCGTTCGTTGCCATGGCATAGAGCGTGCTGTCGGCGACCATTGCTGGGAAGGTCTCGCGTTCAACCGACACCCGCTGGTCGACTGCAATACGGTCGAGGACCCGGGCCTCGAACACATAGGTGCCCGCGTTGATGGTCCGGGAATCAGTATCCCCTGGCGCGGGCTTCTCAACGAAACGACGAACACGTCCGTCGTCGGCCACTTCAACCACGCCGAACTGGCTGGGATCGTCCACCGGCGTGAGGTGCAAGGTTGCCTCCGCGCCAGTTCGACGATGCTCGGCGATCAGAGCCGCGACATCAACATCGCAGACCACATCGCCGTTGGCCACGACGAAGGTGTCGTCGACGCCCACGCTGCGCGCTGCAAATGCAATCGCTCCGGCGGTGTCGAGCGGTTCGGGTTCCACCGCGTAGTGCAGGCGCACCGTGCGCCCATCGATATCGAATTGGTCGCCCGGAAAAGCCGCGGAGAACGCATCCGGACGAAAGCCGAGTGCCAGCACCACATCGGTCACCCCACCTGCTGCCAAACGTTCGGCCAAGCGCACGATCATCGGCCGGTTCGCGACCGGCAACATGGGTTTGGGGATGTCGTTGGTGAGCGGGCGCAAGCGCGTGCCGAAACCGCCCACCAGGACGACGGCGTACATCACTCCTCGTCAGAGGATTCAGCCACTGTGGTGTCGGTGGCCACCTCGTCGGCGGTGGGGGCAACCGCACCCGCGTCAACGGCGCCCAACTCAGGCAGACGCGGCGCCCACGGCGGCATTGAGACGTCGTCGCCGCGGGGCACGAATGCGACCACCATCACCATGCCGTCAGCGCTCACCCGAATCTCGTCCATATCGGCGATGTATCGGCTGCCGTCGTCGGTATCGGTGTAGCTGTTCCACACCACCACCGACAATTCCCCATCGACCTCGTCGCCGGTGTCTGGGTCAACACAGGTGTCTTCACCCTCGGTGTACGATGCGCCACCAAGCTGGTCAGCGGGGAACGTCAACGAGTCGTTGGCAAGTTCCACACCGTAGGTCTCCAAGAACACGCCCAGATCGGCGCGCGACCCAACCGCACGCGAGGTGTACGGGTGCCAGTGGATCACGCCGTCGTTGTGAGAGTGGATGCCGGTCGACAAGAACTCGGTGTTGACGAACTGCCCTTGGGAATTCCGATCTTCGAGGTCGCCTTCGAGCTGGAACCACTGGCCGCAGATATCAAAGCCGTACGCGAGGTGCCAATGGTCGTTGATGGTCGGCGGGTTGTCATCGGCGGCGGGCAGCGACTGCCGGGCATACACAATGGAGGCCACCCCAAGCACCAGTACCAACATGACGACGATTGGGAACACCGAGCCACCCTGGAAACGCACGGCGCGGGAGCCGCCCTTGCCCGCAAGTTTGGCGGCTTTCTTGGTCGATGAAGTTCCTGCCACGCCCCGCAGGCTATCGGCATGAACTCCCGCTCACCGGTCGGGCGCAAGGACCTCGTCATAGGCCCGGCCAACAGCTGCAGGGGACGCATTCTCGATCACCCACGCGCGACCCCGCTCCCCCATCGCCACGAGCGCGTCCGGGTCCGCCAGCATCTCAGCGATGGCGGCACAGAACGCGTCCACATCGTCGGGTGGCACACGGCGGCCAGCGTCGGCGGCTGCCACGATGCGCGCGACCTCCGTGTCGTCGTCGATGGCCGCCAACACAGCGCGGCCCGCAGCCAGCACCGTGTAGGTCTTCGATGGCACGCTCACATCGCCGAGGCCTCGTCGTAGCGGCACCACATGCACGTCGGCCGATGCCAGCACCTCACCGAGTCGTTCCACCGGCTGATAATCGACGGTGGTGAGGTTGGGTAGCCGGGCCGCGGCACGGTCAAGATCCGGTCGCGCAGCACCATTGCCATTGATGATGAACCGCACCTCGGGAAGGCGTTCGGCCGCCGTCACCATCATGTCGAGTGACTGCGAGAACCCGCAGTTTCCGGCGTACATCACCACCGGGGCATCGCCGGGGGCGAACTCATCGAGGTAGGCGGTGGCCGCGCCGGCACGACCCGGCGCGCGGGCGATATCGACACGGACACGCTCGGCATCAACGAAGTTGGGGATCACGACCACGTCGGTGTCTGCTCGGCGTACCCGGGCAAGTTTCGTGCGCACATTGGTTGCCAAATCATCGCTCAACACGGTGACGGCGTCGGCAGCGGCGTAGGTACGGCGCTCCAACCACTCGGCGAGAGCGATGACTCTTGGCGAGGTGATTGCCCCGGTCCGCACTGCTGCATCGGGGAACACATCTTGAATGTTGAACACGGCACGCGCCGAGCGCAGACGCGCCACCCACACCCCCACTGGGCCGAGCGTGAGCGGCGGGCTCATCGCGAGCACCGCATCCACACGACGGCGTGGCCCAATTCGTAATGCGGCCACTCCGGCAAGAGCCGTGAAGCCCCCAAAACCGAGCGCGCGTCGCAGCAGGCGTCGACGGTCATCACCGGGGAATGGATGCACGCGGGTGACGGAACCCCAATCCGTACTCTCAGTTCGCCACCAGCGGCCGCTCCAGCCCGGTGCGATCGCATGATCGCGGTACCACGGCAGCGATGTCACCACATGGATCTCATGCCCGCGGGCCGCGAGTTCGTCGACGATGCCGGTCATCACCGAGCCGGTGGGTGCCGTATCGGGGGCGAAGTGTGGGCAGAGCACCACGATCTTCATCAGCGTGCCTCCAGTGCTCGCTGATACGCGCCGATCAGGGCGGTGCCGGAGGCGGCCAGGGTGTAGTCCTGTGCGCGCTGCCGACCAGCCGCGATCACATCATCAGGAGATGCCAGAACGTTGTTAATGGCGTCGGCCCACTCTCGCGACGATGCCCCGACGAGGCGGGCAGCAGTTCCATTGTCGGCAACCTCGCGGAGCGCTCCGATATCGGCGGCGATCACCGGCGTGCCCGCCGACATCGCCTCCACCAACGGGGCCCCGAAACCTTCGTACTCACTCGGGAACACCAGCGCGTCAGCACCGACGATGAGTGCATCACGCGTGGCCGTTGGCACTCGCCCGGCGCGCACCACACGACGGCCCAACCCGTACCGCTCGATATCTGCCATCACCTGCGCCTCCGCCGTCCCCTGCCCCCCGCACAGCACCAGCATGACGTCGTCATCGAGATACGTCATCGCCTCGAGCAGTCGGTGATGGCCTTTGTGCGGGTGGGTGATCGCCGGGTACACGAGTAACTGCCGGTTCGTGGTCCCCATGTCGTGGCGCACCTGCGCCACGGTTGCCTCGTCGGACGCCAGCGGTTCCATCCCGTGCGGCACCACCACAACCCGGTCGAGATCAATCCCGTATGCCGCGCATATGTCACTGGCCACGTACGAGGTTGGGGCGCACACCACCGCGGCTCGGCGCACCGACTGGGGCATCATCGTGCGCAGGTACGTCAGTCGTCCTCGCGAGAAGTACTCCGGCAGGTGACGGAACTGCAGGTCGTGCACGGTGACCACACGGGGCGCGGCACCCCACAGCGGTGCCGTCCCGCCACCGTGATGCACGACGTCGGCTGTTCGTGTGGCGTACGCCAGCGGCCCATGTTCAAACGCGATACGCGCCGCCCGACGCGCAACCGGCCATCGGGTGACCGACAGATGATGCACGCCGAGTTCGGGGCGAGCAGCCGCAAGATCGGCACCGAGATGCACGGTGAGGTCCATGGACATGTCGTCGGTGGCAACACGTGCCGCGCCGACCAGTTGACGTACCAGATACTCCTCGGATCCGCCGACGCGACCCGGTGCACACCAGGTCAGATTCACGGCGACCTGCACGACATCATCGTGGCGCGTCATCGACGACCCCGCGCTGAACTGAGGTGCTGGTACATCTCCACGTGCGCGTCCGCACACGCCGCCCACGACATGGCCGCTGCACGTGTGTGCCCCGCCGTGCTCAACGCTGCTCGGTCCGCCAGCGCCGCGACCAATCCATCGGCGATGGATGCCACGTTGTAGGGGTCGACCAGCACCGCCGCACCCCCGGCCACTTCCTCGGTGGCCGTACCCTGGCTGGTCACCACCGGCGTTCCCGCAGCCATTGCCTCGAGCACAGGCAAACCGAATCCCTCGACCTCACTGGGGTACGCCACCACCTGGGCCAGGTCGTAGAGCACCGTGAGATCGTCACGGTCGACCGCGCCGAGAAGCCGCACGCGTTCGCTGTCGATGGCGCCGAGTTCTTCGGCCACTCCTCCCCAACCGGCAGCTCCCGCAACGACGAGCGGCGGCAGATCGTCGCGCGAGAGCACCGCGGCCACCAACCGTGCCAGATTCTTCCGCGGCTCCAATGTGGCCACGGCGAGAATCATCTCGGCGGGAAGATCGAAACGCGTGCGCACCCGCTCACGCTCCGCATCGGTCACCGCGACCGGGTCCACGCCCCAGCCGATGACGCGCACCCGGTCGGCCGGCACACCAGCGTGTACCACCCGGTCGGCCACGACATGTGATGGGCACACCACGGCATCGCAGTCCGCGGCACGCCGCACCGCACGGGTGAGCAGGCGCGCACCGTGACGGGTCAGCCGCTCCGGGCGATCCAAAAAGGCGACGTCATGCAATGTGACCACTCGCGGTGCGCGCGCGGGAGCAGGTATCTGCGCAGTTGCATGCGCCACGTCGACTGCGCCGGTGGCAGATTCGATGTGTGGCCACCCGATACGGGTCCACGCCTCATAGAGCCACGGCCGCGCCAACGGCAGTGCGTGCACCGGCATTGGCGGCACTGCCGCGGGCGGGCGTCGATGGCGGCCAGCGACCGGCACCATCTCGACGTCGTCGCGAGTCATTAACTCGTCGAGCAGTCGCAACGTCGCAACCCCGGTGCCGCCGGGCACCTCATGCCAGCACTGCTCGAGGGTGAACGCGACTCGAGGTGTGTTCATCGCGTCGCGACGGTGCTCACCGCTGCGTCAGTTCGGCGACGAGTTCACCGAGCGGGTCGAGGTAGTGACGCAGCGGAGCCCGGCCGGCGAGACGCCACGCACGGTTGTCGAGCACGCTGTTCGCCGGACGCGGAGCGGGCCGCGGCGGATTGAGATCAGCAGTCGCAATCGGCTGCACCATGCCGGGGTCACGGCCTGCGGCCGCGACGATGTCGCGCACGAACCCGAACCACGACACTGCTCCCTGATTGGTGAGATGCCACGTGCCACTCATGCGTTCCACCGCGACCTCGCGCAGAGCAACCGCAAGGTCGGCAGTGAAGGTGGGGTGTCCACGCTGATCATCGACGAATGACAACTCATCGCGTTCACCGATCAGGCGCAACACGGTGGCCACCATGTTCGCCCCGTGTGCGCCGCACACCCACGACGTGCGAACTACTGCCGCGTCATCGCCGGCTTCGCGTTCACCGGCAAGTTTCGACGCCCCGTACACCGAGGCCGGGGCCGGGTTGTCCCATTCGTGATACGGATCGGCTTTCGTGCCGTCGAACACGTAGTCCGTGCTGACCGTCACGAGGTGGGCGCCGGCTGCAGTACTGGCCTCGCGCAACCACCGCACAGCGAGCCCATTGGTAGCCATGGCCCGCTCGGGGTCTGATTCGCATGCGTCGACCGCGGTCCACGCGGCGCAATTCACCACGGTGTCGGGCCGAAGCGAACTGATGGCAGCGTGCACCATCGACCGATCGCAGATATCCAGTCGCCCGCGACCAACAGCAACCACCTCGTCACCATGCGCAGTGCAGTGCGCGGCGAGGTCGTGGCCGAGTTGACCGTCAGCGCCGGTGATGAGAATCCGCACGACCACATTCTGGCCGCTGACGCGCGCGACCAGACGCCACCGTGGCCTGCAGGCCGGATATCAGGTGGCGATGCGCGCCTTCAGCGGCTCCCACCAATCGCGGTTGGCGCGGTACCACTCAACGGTTTCAGCGAGACCGGTCTCGAAGTCGCGGGTCAACGACCACCCGAGCTCGGTGATGCGACCGATGTCGACCGAGTAGCGACGGTCATGGCCGAGGCGATCCTCCACCGGAGTGATGAAACTGTCGTCACGGCCGCATAGTTCGAGCAGTCGGTAGGTGATCTCCCGGTTGGTGATCTCGTTGTGGGCGCCAATGTTGTACACCTCACCCACGTCGCCGCGTTCCAGCACCACCTGCACCGCCCGGTTGTGGTCCTCCACATGGATCCAGTCGCGGATGTTGCCACCGTCGCCGTACAACGGCACCGACTTCCCATCGAGCAGGTTCGTGGTGAACAACGGGATCAGTTTCTCGGGGAACTGATACGGCCCGTAGTTGTTGGAGCACCGGGTGACGACGACGGGCAGGCCATAGGTCGTCACGTAACTGAGAGCGATGAGGTCACTGCCGGCTTTGGCGGCCGAATAGGGGCTGCGCGGTCCGAGGCGATCGAGTTCGTGGAATGACCCCTCGTCGATGGAGCCGTAGGTCTCATCGGTGGAGATATGTACGAACCGTTCGATGCCCTGTCGGTTGGCCACATCGCACATCACGTTGGTGCCGAACACGTTGGTATGCACGAAGGCGTACGGGTCGACGATCGACCGGTCGACATGGCTCTCGGCGGCGAAGTGGACCACCACCTCGTGGCCGGCCATGGCCGCCTCGACTGCATCACGGTCGCAGATGTCGCCCTGTACGAACGCACACCGACCCGACCCGTCCTCGACGAGATCGGCGATATTGGCGTAGTTGCCGGCATAGGTCAACTTGTCGAACACGGTGACGGTGTGATCGCTGTTGGCGAGCAACCACCGGACGTAGTTCGAACCAATGAACCCGGCCGCGCCGGTGACGAAGTACTTCATGATCTGGTCCTCGTGTACCTCAGGTGCGCATCGGCCAGTAGGGGCGACGCCCCTCTGGGAGATCGGCACGTAACGGGTTGGTGCGGTCGCGTTCAGACACGATCGGGTCGCTCACTCCCCAATCGGCGCCGATCACCGGGTCGTTCCACGCCACACCGAGTTCGTCTGCCGGGTTGTAGTACCCGTCGACCAGATACGTCATCACCACGTCGGTGCTGGCAGCGAAGCCGTGGGCGACCCCCGGCGGGATGAACACACCCCAATGGTTCTCACCGGAGATGTCGAAACAGGCCGTTGCGCCGTCGGTGGGGCCACCGTCGCGCAGATCGTGCAGCACCACGCGCGCCGTGCCAGCGGGCACGTACCAGTAGTCGGCTTGATGCAGGTGGTAGTGCAGGCCGACGAGGGCACCGGCTTGTTTGTTCGACCGGTTCGACTGGATCATCTCGCGGGCGTTCGGGATCCATTCGCGACGGTAGGTCTCGATGAACAGGCCGCGTTCGTCGCCATGCAGGGTGGGTTGC
>Ga0208785_1001280_pt1 | contig 11143 bp, 4 predicted proteins | sample DEB08_DNA_2_FD_185499 | JGI IMG/M metagenome (GOLD analysis project Ga0208785, IMG submission 185499) | Aqueous microbial communities from the Delaware River and Bay under freshwater to marine salinity gradient to study organic matter... | ecosystem: Environmental > Aquatic > Marine > Coastal ...
GCGCTGACTACGCGCCGGCACCCGGTCGTTCTCGCCGCGGTCGAGCCTGTCGAGCGAGTAGCGCTCCACGTCGTCAGGCCCGAGTGCGGTGTAGGTCGTGAGCAGATCGTAGACGATCTCGCCCGGGGACCGAAGCGCAGGCGCAGACGAAGCGCCCGATCCCGAGACCGTCGACGTGCGTCCGACGAGATCGACGTAGACCTGATCGGGCGGCTCGGTCCGGTCGTCGAGCACGAAATCGCCATTGCTGTATTTTGCGGCGTTCAAGACCACGACCTCGCCGGCGTCGAGTTCGGCGGAGCCGGCGGTGTATGAGGCGCCGGTGATCGGCCGGTCGTCCTCGGAGAAGCGGACAGCAGAGATCGCCGATAGTGCGTGGCCCGCGATCTTGTAGGTGTTCGATCCTCCCGAGGTCACGTTTTGGGTCGTCCGAACCGCCGGCACGCGCAGGAGCGAGCCGTAGACGACGGGCAGCGCGGTGTTGGCGCGCTCGGTATTGGTCGAGCCGTCGACGTAGGCCGTCACGCTATGCGTGGCGATCGGCCCGAGGAGCTCGACCGAGCGGTCGAAGAGCTCGAGAGACAGAGTGCCGGAGGTCGGGTCGATTCGCGCCTGGCCCTGGACCGCTCTCGCGATCGTCTCGAAGTCGGCCCGCTCGAGGGACAGGTCCTCGTAGCCGCGCAGGACGCGAGTGCGCCATCCTTGCCACACCCGAGAGCCCAGGAGGTCGACGTGGAAACGGTCGGCCGTCGCGAGGCTTGCCTCGGAGATATTCGAGGTCGCGGCCATGCGGCCTTGCGTCGTCGTGAGCGCCGACCCGGAGTCAGGCGTAGAGAGCAGTCGCGGCTCGTAGGGTAGGGACTCTACGCCGACGCCTGTCCGGTCGTTTCGCACGAGGTCGAGCGCCGTCACGCCGGCGCGATACTCGACGATCGCGACCGGATAAACGTCGTCGTCTTCTGGCGCGAAGCTCCCGCCGGAGTACCACTCGACGTAGAGCGTCCGGGTCGCGGTGTCGAAGTAGAAGGACTGCGCGTTGCCTGCGTAGTCGGCGCGCTGCACGAACTCGTCGACCTGCCCATCGTGCCCGACGCGGAAGCGTCGCACCATGTCCACGTCGGCGTAGCCGGAGAGGTCGTAGGAGTAACGCTCGCTCGCGACGGTCGTCCAGTCGTGCTTGAGCACGACCGCCGCCTCGCTCTCGACGACGATGCGCGGGTCGCTCGTCCGATGCGGCGTGAGCGCGGCGGTCTCCTCAAGGAACGAGAAATACACGTCGTCCGAGTAGATCGACGCCGAGGCGTCGTCAGGGAATCGGACCTCGATCTTGTTCTCGCGGCTCGACCCGGCGATCTCGGACCGGGTAAAGAAGCAGACGCCCTGCTCGGGATCGCTCGAGGCTAGCGTGTAGGTATGCAGGCCGAGGTCGGTCGTCCCGCCCCAGTTCGGCCGGAGCTCATAGCTCCCGCTGCCCGTCCGATCGTCGAACGACCCGCAGGCGAACTCGATATAGCTGCCGTCGATCGACTTCGACCCGCTGGACCGAAGCTCGGTCCACGTCGAGCCGGGAGAGACCGTCGTCGCGTCGTGAGTCGTGAATGCCGTCACCTCGCTGCCCGCGATTGCGAGCTCGTCGAGCGGGACGGCGATCAGACAGACGCGCGCGACCTGCATCAGAGACCCGCCGAGGATGCTGCGGATGCGCAAGCGGTTGCTTGCGCCGAAGGTGTAGATCCCGGCGAACGCCATCGGGTAGCGGTCGTCGGTATCGATGCCGTTGATCTCGACGCGCTGGAGCGCCGATCCGCCGGTGTCGCCGACCTCGATTCGGTGGTCGGGCGTCGATGTCTCGTAGGCGGGATTCGCTGAGACTGCGTTCGTCGTGCCGAGCGAGTAGGACGCCAGGACGAGGTGAGCGCCGGCCTCGACCGCATTCGCGCCCAGGTCCGCGTAGATCGCGCCGGCCGTGTCGTCGGCGCTCGTCCCGTTTCCGTCCCGCACCACGCCGGCGCCCGCGCGAATGGCGACGAGGCGCGAGTTATCCATGCGGGTCTCGCCCGCGGACTCGCCGGCGAAGTAGAGGTAGAGCGTATGCACTCGACCGGCGGCGAGCGTATGAAACGAAAATGCCGTGAATTGATATTTGTCGTCGAACGCGCTCGCGCCGCTCTGCCAGTTTAGCGTCACGCGGCTGCGGTTGTACTCCGTGCCGGAGAGCGGGTCGAGGTCCTCGGAGTGCTGGACCCACATCTCGACCGGGCCGCTGATGGCCTCGGTCGAGATCGAGCCGGACGCCGCCACGATGTAGTCGATCGACGACTCGCTAGCGCTCCGCAGGTCGATCACCAGGCGCACTGCATAGGCTGGCGTCGTCTCGTCGCTCGTGATCGTGGATCCGGCGGCGAACGTCGCCTCGATCGGGTCGCCGGAATCGGCCGAGCTATTGAGCGGGAGGAGCGTCGCGTAGGCCAGAGAGGCATTCGGCGCGACGACCCGGCAGAAGGCAGTATTGCCGCCGCTCGTAATCTTCGCGAGCCCGCCGACCTCGAACTCCTGCGAGCCCGTCGTCGAGAATTGCGTGCGCGCGTGCGCGAGTGTGACGTTGCCCGAGGTCGTCGCGCTGACGTTACGATGCGAGCGCGTCGCGCCGTCGTCGGCTGCGTAGAATAGGTCGTAGCGTCCGAGGGAAGCCATAGAGATCAGCCACGCGACTCGAGGAACGTGAGCGCGAGGGAGTTCTGCGCGACGCTGGTCAGGGTTCCCAGGATCGAAGTCCCGGCGCGAACGAGTCCGTAGCGCGCCGAGTAGGGTCGCAGCGTCGAGTCGTTCGAGTGGGCGTGCAGGTCGAGGATCCCATGGCGCCGGCCGAAGGCAGCCAGCGACCGCGAGAGAGTGTAGTAGTCCGCGCGGGCGAGGTTGGAGGTCGCCAGATCGATTTCGGTCGTCGTCGGTAGGCTGTCGACGTATACCGCGCCGCCGTCGGTCTCCTGCTCGATTGACGGGTCGAGGACGCGCTCGTTCGGCGCTGAGAGCCGGACGGCCGTCCAGGTCCCGAGCGCGACCGCTCCGACCTCGAAATAGGCGTCGGCCGTGCCGCTAGCCGGGAACGTGATGCGCCAGTAGCGTTTGCCCGCGCCGATAGACCCGGAGTCCGGCGTCGACGGATACCAGCGCAGGACGGAGTGCATGGAGTCCTGCGCGTAGGTGGTGAGGGACCAGGACGCGACGCCCGAAGAGATCGCCGCGTCGTCTGCTCCCTCGAGCGTGACAGTTTGGCTCGCCGACAGGTTCGAGTCGACGAGCGCGAACGCGGTCGGTGTCTTCGCCGACCCGAAGTCGAAGGCCAGATAGCGGTCGGCGGTCGAGTCTGCGAGCCGAACGCGCTTGGACCGAAACGAGGCGAGCGCGTTGCTCGCAGGATAGAGCGCGACCGTGGAGCTCGTGGCGCTCGCCTCGATCGTGGTGGTTCCGTCGGTCGCGAACTCCTCGAGCCAGAGGGCCGAGTTGGTTGGGTTGCTCTCTGCCACCTACCTACCTCCCGAGATCGAGGAACGGACGCGCCGAGATACCCGGTCGGCCCGGTCGACGACGGCGTGCAGGTCCCGGCCGTCGACCCGAAGAGCTACGTCGATCGGTTGCGACTCGATGGCCGAGGCGACCCGGCGCAGGTCCTCGCGCAGTCCGCGCACCTCCTGCGATAGCCCGCGCGTAGACTGCGCCGCGCCGACGTTGGAGAGCGGGACGATCAGTTCAGGCCCGGCCTCGCCGACAAGTCCGAGAGTCGGGCGCGTGACGAGTCCGCCGCGTGCGTATACCTGCACGTCGTCGAACTCCGGGAACGCGGCGTAGAAGTCGCTGCGCGCGGCTTTTCGTGCGCGTTGCTCGGGCGTGCCGAGACCCCAGGCCGCGATCTGCACGTCGACGAGTTCTGGGTAGTTCTGCGCGATGAACTGATCGAAGGCAGCCTGCGCCGCCGCGCGATTCTGCGCCTCGCGCTCTGCCTCTGCCTGCTCTCGCGGGACGTACCGGACGAGTTCGGCCGGCGCTCCTCGACCGCCGACGCCCAGGCCGATCTCGCCGAGCGCAACGGTCTGCTCTACCAGGTCGCATTGCGCCTTCTGCGCTCTCTCGACCTGATCGAGCGTGCCGCTCGCTGCGCTGTTCACCATATTGATCTCCGGCAACATTGCGCGCAGCTCCGCGAGTACGCCGGCCGTGAGTTCGAGTGCGGCCTTCATTTCGGGCGAGTTCATGATCTGACTAATCGCAGCGAGCGGCAACTGAATCAGCGCGCCGGCAGTCGAGATCGTGATCTCGCCGCTCATCGCCATACCGATGATATTCGCGATCGCTTGGATATACGGCTCGATCACCGGCAGGATCACGGAGGAGACGAGGAAGCCTTGCACCAGTCCGTCGATCGTGGACGTGATGACGGCCGCCTTGACGCCGTTGATCGTGTCCTGAGTGCTCGCGCCTTCGACCATGCCTGCCTGTACGGCCGATGCGATGGCCGACGACCATCCGTCAGTGCTCGGCGCAAGCAGCATCGACGCCTCGCGCAGCGCTGCGGCCTCCTCCTCGGCTCTGCGCTCCTGGCGCTCGTTCCATGTCTCAACGAATCGGTCGGCGGTCTCGTCGAAGTCCCGGAGCCAGCGATAGAGGATGCCGATCCCTCTTCGGCTGTCGCGTCCGCTGTCGCCCTGAAACGGGTCGGTGATGGGCGAAACGTCCGGCAGCATCATCCCGCCCTCGGCGAAGCCAGGAAGCCCGCGACCCATAAGCCTACTCGCTCCCGACCACGACAGCGGAGTGACGCGGAAGCCTCGGCCGGGCAAAGCGGTGACGAGTTCGGGCCGGCCTGCCTCTCCGACGACGGCGCTACCGCCGCGGAAGGTGCCGCCCGTCGCCGCGCCGGGTACGTTGCCGCCCGCCGCTCCGATCAGTTTGCGCATGGCCTCGGTGAGCTCTCTCACTGTGGCCGTGGCGTCGGTGTTTGCGAGCGCCGCGTCATTGCTCGCGTCGCGCAGGTTTTCCATCGCGACGGTGACCTCTGCGCGAGCCTCTGCCTCGGTCTGCGCTGCGTCCTCGGCTTCCTTCTTTTTGCGCTTCTCTTCCTCGACCAGCCACTCAAAATAGCGAGTCAGCGCATCGGGGTCGACGCCATCCACCTGCTTGAGGAATTCCGTCAGCGTGTTTTCGTCGACCGAATCGCGGATTTGCTTGCTATAGAGTCGAATATTGCGCGCGAGTTCCCGGTAAGGCGCTTCCTGCTCCATGAGGAGCTCGAAGTAGCGTTCGAGTGCGTCGGGATCGACGCCCTGCGCGGCGACTGCGAACGCCGCGAGATCTGCCGGCAGCACGCCGTGCTTCTTCGCGAGTTCGATGATCTCGCGCTCTTGCGCGTCGAGAATCGTCGCGTCGTACTCGATTCCGAGCAGTTGCGCGAAGATCGGCGCAAGCTGCCGCGCGGCCCGGTCGCCCTCGTAGATGATGTTGTCGCCGAGTGCGGTCAGGCGCGCGGCCTCGATCGGGTCGATCACGCCATCCTCCATTGCCGCAGCGGTCTCGACCTCTAGCTGCGCCAGGAGCGGCGCGAGCACGGCCTTCTTGATGGCGGCATCGATCATGGCCTGCATGATCGCGTCGGTGACCGACGACCGAATATCGTCGCGGAACGCCGTCGCGAATGCGACACGGCCGGCGCGCGTTGCTTGCTCGACCGATACGGGATCGGTCGCGATGCCGAGGATCGAGTTGGCGCGCTCGAGTCGCTCCTGCTCGCTCATGCTCTCCTCGAAGGCGTCCCGCCCGGCGTCGATCGCGCTCGAGATACCGCTGCGCAGATCGCCCTTGAGACTGTCGACGCGCTTCTCGAGCTCCATGAAGAATGCCTCGAGCTCAGACGGCCCGAAGAGTTCGTCCAGGACCTCGCGTAGTTCCTTCGAAGCGCGCACGGCCTCGCGGATCTGCGGCGCGTAGAATTCGAGGTTCTCTTTACCCGACGCGATTGCGTCGCGAAGGTCGGCGGTGAACTGCGCGCCGCCTCCTCCGAGTAGGTCATATTCTCCGATGTTTTGAATCACCTCGAACACGTCCGCGAACGCGCCGGCGAGGTTGGTCGCCTCGAGCAGTTGCCCGGTGACCTCCTCGTCGAATGCGGAGATGATCTGATCGCGCACGCGGCTCGTTATGTCCGCCATGACCTCGAAGGCCGTCGTCGGTCCTGCGCGCAGGGTCGCGGCGAAACTCTCGGTGACCGACTGCGCCGACGCGCCGATGGCTGCCAGCTTTCGCTTTACCGTCTCCGGGTCGAGCTCGAAGCCGGCGGCGATGTACGCCTCGAAGATCTCCGCCATCTGCTCGAAGGTTGCGGTCCCGTCCACGAGCGCTTGCTGGAGCGCGGGAGAGAGAGAGTCGAGCACCGGGCCGGTTAGTTCGAGGACCTCGCCGTTTGCGTCGCGGATGGCGTGCTGGAACGATTGCAGGACTGCGATCTGTGTCTGCGTGCCACGCGCGAAATCGGGCGAGAAGAGTTCGATGCCGCCCGCGATCGTGGCTCCGAGTTGTTCAGCGATCACTGCCATGTTCTCGTCTTCGCTTGTGGGCGAGTCGCTCGTGCGCTGGTAGGCGATTGCGTCGACGTAGATGTTCGAGATATCGGCCAGTGCCGTCCCGAGATCGATGCCCGCGGCGCGCGCGGCATTCAACAGCGTTTCATTCGCGAGCTTGTAGGCGTCCTCGGGCGTCATGCCGTTGTTGAGCGCGTCGGTAAAGCCCTGGACCCAAACGACGCCAGCGGAGAAGCTCGCATCGTACAGTCCGCCGGGATCCTGCCGGTCCGCCCCGAATAGGAGCGCGCCGACCGACGCCGCGCCACCAAACAGCTCTTGCGTCTGGCCGGGATCGAAGCCCTCATAGGGACCATATATGGGGGTACCTGGTCCGTAGCCTTGTTCTTCCAGCCACCTAATCTGCGCTTCACTGGGAGCCTGCCCTCCCCTGCGCCCGTAGCCGGGCGCAAGGTACATGATCTCCTCATCGCTCCCGGTGTATGTGGGATTGATCAAGCGCCCTTGTTCATCGAAGGTGGGCTGACTAAAGCCATAGGGCATACGCTGGTCGCCTAGCTGACCGTAAGCCATCGCCCGGCGATAGCCCGAGCCGAACGGCACGACGCCAGTGATAGGGTCGCGAGCGCCGCCTGCGATCTCTCCGGTACGATCGAGGTCGAACACAACTCCGCTCCGACCGAGACCGCCGAATGCGCCTTGGGCGTTCTCGCCCTGGAGCTGGTCGATCATGTCCATACGGATCATGGTCCCGCGTGTCGGCGCCTGAGAAAAAAGCATCGCGAACACATCGACCAGAAGCATCGCGACGCTAGCGACGGCGCCGAGCGATCCGGCCATCTGCCCGAGTCCTCCGAGCACGTCACCGATGGCGCCGCCGAAGTCGCCGAGCGCGCCTCCGACCTCGCCGAGCGGTCCGTCGTCGGAGAACAGACCGCCCAGGCCCGCTGCCGCGCCGGTCACGCTTGTCGAGTCCTCGAATACCGGCGAGGGTTCCGGCCGAAACATCCCTTCCTGTGCCGTCTGATTCTGCGGCCCGACGCCGCCGAACACGTTCTCGAACATCCCGCCAGCCGCGTCGTCCGCCTCGAGGAACGATCCGAGGTTCGACGCCGCCGCGGCGCCGGAGAAGATACCACCGAAGACCGATTCGCCGAATTTGCCGAGGTCGAGGAAGTTGCCCTGCACCTTGAGGTCGAAGTTCAGCTTGTCTTCCAGGATCGCGTTGAAGAAGTCCTTGCCGATTGCGAGCCCGAGCGAGCGCATGGCGTCCTCGAGGTCGAGCGTTCCGCTTACCAGCGCGTCGAACACCGAATCGAACGCGCCCTTGATCGTCGCGCCCAGGTCGACGAACCCATCCTCGGCCACCTCGGCGAACGTCATCGCCTCGTCGCCGATCTTCTGGAGGTCGCCACGCGCCGACGCGACGCGATCTTTGAGGTCGAGCGCTGCGAGCGCCGTCTCGCGGTACTGGTTCGCGATCTCGATCGAGTTCGTGTTTGCCTCGATCTCGGCTGCGCGCCGCTCGATCAGTGCCACGGCCAGTTCGCGCTCGGCCTCTGCCAGCGTCAGGCCGGACGCGGCGGCGCTCTCCAGCACCTCGGCCGTAACCAGTAGCTCTGCGTTGCTTTCCCGCGATGCGCCGATCTGCTCGAGTTGGGCATCGCGCAGCCGCTGCAAAGCGTCGCTCAGGTCGTCGGTGGCTTCCGTGCCTCGCTCGATCGGCTCGTACTCCGAGCCCGTCACCTCGCCGTAGAACTGATTGCGCGCTTCGGCCAGCGCGGCCTCGTACTCCGCCGAGGCGATCGACTCGCGGATGGCCTTTTGGAGTTCGGCCGGGAGCTTGTCGATCGCCGCCTCGCCGAAGCGTCGCACGAACTCCGCACCCACATCCGCGCCGGCCTCGCCGAAGCCGCCGTAGAGCAGTTTGCGCGCCTGCTCCTCGAGTCCCTCGGGTCCGAGTTGCCGCGCGAGCTCCTCCGGGTCGACGTAGAGGAAAGCGTCGACGAAGCCGCCGACGAACCGGCCGCCGAGTTGCAGTCCGCGAGTCGCGAGCCAGCCGCCAAGATCGGAGAAAGCCTCGTCGAACGCCTCCTCGAAGTCCATGCCCGAGATGCGCTCACGGATTCCGTCGAGATCGCCGGCCAGATCGTAGAAAATATCGCCCAGGCCCTCGCCGAACTCGCGCGCGGAGTTGCCGCCGTTTATCAATTCCGCGGCCAGATTGATCGCGGCCTCGAGTGCTGCGTTCAAACCCGGGCCGAGACCTACGGCGATCTGTTGGCCGACGCCGGCGTAGGCATTGCTCAGGATGTCGAGATTGTCGGCCACTGAGTCGAGTACCGCGGCCTGATCGGTCGAGAGCGTCATGCCGAGGTCGCGCGAGAGTTTCGTCAGGCGCTCAACCTCCTGCGAGGACTGCGCCAGGAGTGGCCCGAGTTGAGTGCCGGCCTCGCCGAATATCTTCATGGCGAGAGCGGTTCGCTCGGCAGAGTTCCCGACCTCGGCGAGCCTCGGCGAGATCAAGGCGAAAGCCTCGCTGGCGTCCTTGCCCGCGAGCGCTGCCTGATCGAAGCCGAGCCGCTCGAGCGCGACTCGCGCCTCGCCGGTGTTGTTCGCGAAGTCGAAGAGATTCTTCGATAGCGTGCGGATCGCGATCCCGTAGGACTCGATCGAGACGCCCGAGTCGCGCAGGAGTATCTCGACGCTGGTCAGCGCCTCGACGGTGACGCCGAGTTGCGCGGAGAGGTCGTCGAACCGCCCGCCGCGCTGGATGCCCTGAGAGATCGAGTTAAAGGTAGCGACCAGCGTCGCGCCGGCGGCAGCGGCAGCAGCAGCGGCGACGGTGAGCGCTCCGACCTTCGCGCCCATGAGCGCCATGTCGGCTGCCGCGCGTCCGGCGCTGCGTCCGGTCTTGTCGAGTGCTCCCTCGGTCTTGCCGAGGGAGCGCTCTGCTTTGCCGGCGGTCTTGCCGAGATCGTCGAGGCTCGACTCGGCCCGGTCGACGCCCTTCACCATGCCCGACGAGTCGAGCGTGATCTTTACGGTCCAGTCGCCAGCGTTAGGCACGCCGCACCCATTTCGAGCCGGCCGCAGCCGGTCCCGGCGTCAGTGCTCGTTGCTGCGCCTTCTGCGAGACCGTCGCCACGTCGGAGTCGTTCGCGCGATGCGCGACCGTGCGAGCGACCTCCCATGCGTGCCACCAGTCACGCAGCGGCACCCTGCCGCTAGGAGGCTCGGACCGGGCGTCGGACGGCAGTCGATAGAGCCGCGAGGCGAACTGGAACCGCTCCAGGCTGACCGCGTACTGCCGGCGCTCGCCCATGTCGTCCTTCGTTTCGTGCGACTCGATCGCCAGGAGCACGAACTCGAGGGCAGCCTGGAGGCCGGGTCGCTCTGCAATCGATCCGAACAAGCACTCCTCCTCGGCGAACCAGCAGTCCGTCGGCCTGGTCGTTGTTTCCTGCTTCGCGCGACAGTCCGCGCAATCTTTCGGCGCCTCGCTCTGTTGCAGCGCGCAGAAGAGCGAGGTCAGTCGTTTTTTAGTGCGTCGTCTCGGTCGCTCTCTTCGCCGACTCCGTCCTTGATCGCCTTGAACAGCGGCTCGCCGAACCGATCGCCCCAGGTCGAACGATAGAGCGTGACGGCCAGGTCGTGATTGTATTCGATGGTCTTGCGCCCGGTCCGATACGCCTCGGCGTCGTCGGAGTCCGCGTCTATGTTCACCTCGAGGTTCGGGAGCAGGTCGGCAAGGTTCGCGACGGTGAGTCCGGTCCATCCGAGGATGACCTTGCGGCAAAATGCGTCCTGGAACTTTGCGTCGTAGGTCTTCGCCGTCTTGCTTGTCGGGTCTACGTTGCTCGGTGGCCGGTGACGGCTCACGAGGTCGCTGAACTGCTCGCGGGAAAGTCGCTTGAGCTCGACAACGAAGGATGGCCCTTCCGGGTCGGCCTTGTTGATCGTGATCGAGAGAGGCTCCGTCCGTTCGACGAACGAGAGCCCGCTGGGCAATAGGTCGGTCTTCATTTGGTCTCCATGGTTGGGCGGGCGAGCGGTCTCCCGCCCGCCCGCTCGCTAACTAGCTGGCCGCTTTCTTGAAGGTGATGGACGCTTCGCCGTCGTCGGTGGAGTTCCACAGACGATAGGAGAGCGAGTAGTCGCGCACGCCGCCGGTGTCGGCGTAGCTCACCCCGACGAGTTGCGGCGCGTTGATCTGGAAGATCACCTTGTCGGTCGCGCTCGTCGAGTGCGTCCAGGTGATGTTGTCCGACGGCGTGGCGGTGTAGATGCCGCCCGAGGAGCCGAACGGGTCGAAGGTGTCGAGGTCGTCGTCGGGAACGGAGACCTGGCAGGTGAGCGTCGGAGCCCGCGCGGTGAGCTCGTAGCCGCCGTGGCCGAAAGTGTCGTTCGCGTCCGGGATCTCGGAGATGGTGTTGCTCCAGGATAGGTTGATCGACCGCACCTTGAAGTTCGAGAAACTTCCGATGGTGAATCCCTCGTTCTCGACGAGCGTCTTGTTGTCGCTAGGGTAGGTGATGGTCGGCGTCGCTGCCGTGGCCGGCGCGACGTAC
>Ga0208785_1001286_pt1 | contig 11124 bp, 10 predicted proteins | sample DEB08_DNA_2_FD_185499 | JGI IMG/M metagenome (GOLD analysis project Ga0208785, IMG submission 185499) | Aqueous microbial communities from the Delaware River and Bay under freshwater to marine salinity gradient to study organic matter... | ecosystem: Environmental > Aquatic > Marine > Coastal ...
CGGGCCGGACCTGACCGGGGCCGCGGTCGCCCACGAGGTCCTGGCGGCCGTCCCGGCGGGGGCGTCGCTCGTCGTGGGGGCGTCGCTGCCGGTCCGCGACGTCGACCTCGCCCCCGCCGTCCGCCCAGACGTGCGGATGCTCGCGAACCGCGGCGCCGCCGGGATCGACGGCACGGTCTCGACCGCGCTCGGGACCTCGGTCGCCACGGACCTCCCGACCTGGGCGCTGCTCGGCGACCACACGCTGCTGCACGACACCAACGGCCTGCTCCTCCAGCCGGGGTCCCCCGAGCCGTCGGTCACGCTCGTCTGCGTCGACAACGGTGGGGGGCGCGTCTTCGACGGTCTCCCGCCGGGACGGCACGCACCGGCGCTCACCCGTCTGTTCACCGCCCCCCACGGCAGGGACCTCGCCGCCGTCGGCCGGTCGCACGGCCTCGAGGTGGCCGTCGCGTCGGACCGTCCGACCCTCGCGGCAGCCCTGGCGGCACGTGCGGGGGACGGCCGGGGGACGTCGCTCGTCGTCGCCCGCGTCGATCCCGCTGCGGACGCCGAATCCCGCGCCCGGACGGCGGCGGCCGTGGCCGCGGCGGTCGCCGCCGCCTGATCCGGCCGGGCCGGCCTCAGCCGGTGGCGGCCGGACGCTCGGCGCCGAGGCCGCTGAGCACCCGGAGCATCGCCCGCAGCTTCAGCTGCGTCTCGCGCAGCTCCAGCTCGGGTAGGGAGCCGGCGACCACGCCGGCACCGGCGAACACCCGGGCCCGGGCGCCGTCGACCTCGGCGCACCGGAGGGCGAGCGCCCACTCGCCGTCGCCGGCCCCGTCGGTCCATCCGACCGGGCCGGCGTACCGACCGCGGTCCATCCCCTCGGTGCTGCGGATCCGGTCCAGCGCCGCCGCGGACGGGACGCCGCCGACCGCGGCCGTCGGATGCAGCCGGTCGAGCAGCGTCAGCGCCGGCATCGGGGCGGGCAGCCGTGCCACGACGTCGGTGGCCAGGTGCTGCACGTTGTCGAGGGCCAGCCGCGACGGCTCGTCGGGGGCCAGGACGTCGGCGCCGAGCGCCGTGAGGGGCGCCGTGACCGACGTGACGGCCATGGCGTGCTCGTGGCGGTCCTTCGCCGACACCAGCAGGTCGGCCCAGGCGCGCTCGTCCTCCGCCGGGGTCGCGCCACGGGGCGCGGTCCCCGCCAGGACCCGGGAGCGCACCTCGGTCCCCTCGACGCGCAGCAGCGGCTCGGGCGAGGCGCCGATGAGCCGGTCGACCAGGAAGGTGCGGCAGGCGGGGAACCGCTCCGCGAGGGCCCCCAGCAGGGCGGGGACGTCGAACGGGGCCTCCGACCACAGGCGGTGGTCGCGGGCGAGGACCACCTTCTCGAGCTCGCCGGCGGCGATGGCGGCCACGGCGGCGTCGACCGCGGTCAGCCAGGCGTCGTCGCGGAGGCTCGACCCCGCGAAGCGCGGGCGGTCCCGCACCGGCGGACGTCCCGGGACCCCGGCCCCGGGGCGCCACGTCGGCGGGGGCGCGTCGACGGCGGCGGTCGTGACCCACGTCGCCCCCTCGCGCCGCCCGACGCTCAGCGACGGGACGACCAGCACCGACCCCTCGGCGTCGGGGTCGAACGTCAGGGACCCGACGGCGATCGCACCGGTGCCCCGGCCCCCCACCTCGTCGTCCACCTCCGCGGTCGCGAGCAGCCGGTCGAGCTCGGCCGCGGCCCGCGCACCGCGGTCGGTACCGGCCCCCACCGGGATCCGGACCGCGGCGCCCGCGCCGACCAGTCCGACGTCGCCACCGACGAACGCGAACCGGTCGTCGGCCGGCAGCGTCCCGAACACGTCGTCGAGGAGGTCGGCGGACGCCGCATCGTCGGGCAGGGCGACGGTCCGGACCCGGAGCGTCACGGCGCCGGCGTCCCGTCGGTCCCGGCGGCCATGCGGGCGACCGCGGCCGCGACCAGCCGCCGTCGCAGGTGGTGGGTGACCAGGCGTTCGACGGCAGGGAGCATGCGGTCGTAGGCGGCGACGAGCCGCCGCCCGGCCTCGCCGTCGTCCGGGGCCGTCCCGAGGACGGGATCGCGGACGAACCGCAGGAACGCCTCGACGGCGCGGTCGGCGATCGCCGCGACCGCCTCGTCGGTCGGTCCCGCCAGCTCCAGCAGCTCGGCCAGCGGCAGACCCGCCTCCAGCAGCTCGAGTCCGGCCCGGACCGCGTCGGCGTCGGCTGCCGAGTACCGGGCCGTCCCGTCGGCGTCGACGTGATGGGGGAGGAGCAGTCCGGCCCGGCCGACCGCCTCCAGCAGCGCGACGGAGGTGCCGACCTCCGCGGCGAGGCCGCCGAGGTCGTGCGGGGCGTCGCGGTCGTCCGCGACGGCCCGGGCGAGCGCGGCGTCGGGGCCGTCGAGGTCGGGGGTTCGCACGGGGGGAGGGTAGGGCCGGCGGTCCCGCGGCCCCCCGCGCGGCCGTAGCCTCCGACCATGCGCAGCGACCACGGTGACGCCGGTGACGCCGTCCTCCCCGCCGCCGGCCGGGAGGGGAAGGACTCCGCCCTCGTCCAGGCGATGTTCGACCGTGTCGCCCCCCGGTACGACGTGGCGAACGCGGTCCTCTCGCTCGGTCAGGACGCCCGCTGGCGGCGGGTCACGGCGGCCGCCGCCCGGCCCGAGGGGGCCGACGTCCTCGACGTCGCCGCGGGGCCGGGCAACGTGGCGGCCGAGCTGCTCGGCCGTGGTGCTCGCGCCGTCACGGCGCTCGACCTGTCCTACGAGATGCTCCGCGCCGGTGCCCGTCGGGCGACCCCCGGGCTGACGTGGGTCAACGGCGACGCGCTCGCCCTGCCGTTCGGCGACGCGACGTTCGACGCGGTCACCATCTCGTTCGGGCTCCGCAACACCACCGACCCGCGGGCGGCCCTGGCCGAGTTCGCCCGGGTGCTCCGACCCGGCGGCCGCCTCGTCGTCTGCGAGTTCGCCGATCCGACGTGGGGGCCGTTCCGCCACGTCTACCGCCGCTACCTCCTCGGCGCCCTGCCGCGGGTCGCGGAGGTCGTCTCCTCCGACGCCCCCGCCTACCGGTACCTCGCCGAGTCGATCCTGGCCTGGCCGGACCGCGGGACGCTGGCCGGGTGGCTCCGGGAGGCCGGGTTCGAGGACGTCCGCGTGCGGGACCTGTCGGGTGGGATCGTCGCCCTGCACCGGGGGCTGCGCCGCTAGGCCCGTCCGTACGCTGGTCGCCCGGCCCCGAACCCCTTCGCCCCCGTCCGACCCGACCCCGGAGCACCGCGCGTGGCGTCCGCACCGTCCCCCACCGTCCCCGACGAGGCCCTCCGGCCGGCGACCGTCGATCTCGACGCCGTCGAGCGGGCCGACGTCGTCGTGGTCGGGGCCGGCCCCGGCGGCGCGGCGACGGCGGCGCACCTGGCGCGGCGGGGCCGGGACGTGGTGCTCCTCGACAAGGAGTCGTTCCCGCGGGACAAGGTCTGCGGGGACGGGCTGACCCCGCGGGTCGTCCGGGAACTGCTCGACCTCGGCCTCGTCGACGAGGCCACCGGGCGGTCCGACGGCTGGGCGACCCAGAAGGGGCTGCGCATCCACGGTGGCCGCACGGTGATGGAGCTGCCGTGGCCGCAGCTCGACGACTGGCCGGCCTGGGGGGCGACGGCGTCGCGCCGCGTGTTCGACGCGACCATCGCCGGCGCCGCCGTCCGGTCCGGCGCCCGGCTCGCCAGCGGCGTCTCCGTGACCGGCCCGGTCTGGCGCGACGCGACCGAGACGCGGGCCGCCGGCGTCGCCTGGCGGTCCGAGGACGAGGACGGCACCATCCGCGAGGGCGTGGTGCGTGCCCCCGTCGTGATCGCCGCCGACGGGCCGGGCAGCATCATGGCGAAGCGGCTCGGCGTCGAGCGCAGCGCCACCCGCCCGATGGCCGTTGGTGTGCGCTCCTACTACCGCTCCCGGCGCTGGGACGACGAGTGGATCTCGTCGTTCCTGAACCTCACCGACGCCGACGGGGGACTGCTGTCCGGGTACGGCTGGATCTTCCCGCTGGACGACGGGACGCTGAACGTCGGCCTCGGGCTGCTCTCGACCTCCCGCGAGTTCCGGGGGACCAACTACCGACGCATGCTCTCGGCCTGGGCCGGCGGCATGGCCGAGGAGTGGGACACGACAGAGGAGCACCACGTCGGGCCGGTCCTGTCGGGTCCGATCCCGATGGGGTTCAACCGGGTCCCGCTGCACCAGCGCGGGGTGCTGCTGGTCGGTGACGCAGGCGGCATGGTCAACCCGTTCAACGGCGAGGGGATCTCGTACGCGATGGAGGCCGGTCGGCTGGCCGCGGACGTCGTCGACCGTGCGCTGACGACCCGCCGGACCGCCGACCTCGACGCCTACGACCTCGAGCTCCGCCGCCGGTGGGGCGGGTACTACCGGCTCGGGCACGTCTTCGCCGAGCTCGTCGGGAACCCGACCGTGATGCACGTCTGCACCGAGTACGGGATGCCGTACCGGCAGCTGATGGAGCTCGTGCTGAAGCTGATGGCGCACCTGACCGACGGCTCACCCGCGGACGGGAAGGACGTCGTCATCAACACGCTCCAGCGGTTGGCACCCGCCGCCTGACGGCTAGACTCGCCCCATTAGGGAAACGCTTCACGAAGTCCGTCGTCCCGCCCGCGACCCTCGGAGCCCAATCCGCATGGACGCGATGCTCCCGGTGCTGATCCTCGGCCTGATCGCCGTGGGCTTCGCCGCGGGCTCCATCGCCGTCTCGAACCTGGTCGGCCCGAAGCGGCTGAACCCGACGAAGCTGGGTGCCTACGAGTCGGGGAACGAGCCCCTCGCGGACGTCCCGGGGACCCGGTTCAGCGTGAAGTTCTACCTCGTGGCGATGCTGTTCCTCGTGTTCGATGTCGAGGCCGTGTTCGTCTACCCCTGGGCCGTCGTGCTGCGCGAGCTCGGCTGGGCCGGGCTGTGGCAGATGGTCGCGTTCGTCGGCATCCTCGGGGTCGCGTTCGTGTACGAGATCGGTCGTGGGGGGCTGGAATGGGACTAGAGGAGAAGCTCCCCTCGGGGATCCTGCTCACGAACCTCGAGCGGCTCGTCAACTACGCGCGCTCGACGTCGCTGTGGCCGGCGACGTTCGGTCTCGCCTGCTGCGCGATCGAGATGATGGCCACCGGCGGCCCGCGCCACGACATCGCCCGGTTCGGCATGGAGGTGTTCCGCGCCTCGCCGCGGCAGGCCGACCTGATGATCGTCGCCGGCCGCGTCTCGAACAAGATGGCCCCGGTGCTGCGGCGCATCTACGACCAGATGTCCGACCCGAAGTGGGTCCTCTCGATGGGCGTCTGCGCCACCTCCGGCGGCATGTTCAACAACTACGCGCTGGTCCAGGGCGTCGACCACGTCGTGCCGGTCGACATGTACGTCCCCGGCTGTCCGCCGCGGCCCGAGATGCTCCTCGACGGGCTGATCAAGCTGCACGCGAAGATCCAGGGAGAGTCCTTCGCCGACCAGGCGGCCTCGGCGTGAGCACCCCGACCGCGACCGGCACCCGCCTCGCGAACGACGCGCTCGCCGCGCGGCTGACCGCGCGGTTCTCCGGCCTCGCGTCCGACGAGGCGTACGGCGAGCTGACCGTCCACGCCGACGCCGCCACCCTCGTTGACCTGCTGACGTTCTGCCGCGACGACGACGCGGTCGGCTGCGAGCTGCTGGCCGACCTCTCGGGGGTCCACTGGCCCCGGGGCGGGCACGACATCGAGCTGCAGCCGACGACGACCGGCTGGCCGACGTTCCGCCTCTCGCAGGAGGAGGGCCGGGTCGAGGTCCTGTACGTGCTGCGCTCGATCCGGCACGGCCACGTCCTGCGGATCGCGGTCGCCGTCGACGACGAGGACCCGCGCCTCCCGACGGCGACCGGCGTGTACGAGACGGCGAACTTCCACGAGCGGGAGGTCTACGACTTCCTCGGCGTCGAGTTCGACGGTCACCCGGACCTGACCCGCATCCTCATGCCGGACGACTGGGTCGGCCACCCGCACCGCAAGGACTACCCGCTGGGCGGCGTCGACGTGCCGTACAAGCACGACAAGCACGTGCCGCCCCCCGACGAGCGCGCGATCCGCGAGGTGATCCGCTGATGTCCGACACCACGCTGCACGGGACCGAGGCCGCCGAGGCGGCCGACCGCGCGACCTCGGCCGACGACCCGACGCTGGCGGCGCTCCGCGCCGGGCTCGAGGGCGAGTCCGAGCTGTTCGTCGAGGGCGCCGACTGGGAGTCGGTCGCCGACGCCGTCCGCGACGAGACGCTGATCGTCAACATGGGCCCGCAGCACCCCTCGACCCACGGCGTGCTCCGGCTGGTGCTCGAGCTCGACGGCGAGACCGTCACCAACCTCACCCCGATCATCGGGTACCTGCACACCGGCATCGAGAAGTCCGCCGAGTACCGCAACTGGGTCCAGGGCACGACGTTCTTCACCCGGATGGACTACCTCTCGCCGCTGTTCAACGAGCTGGCCTACTGCCTCGGGGTCGAGCGGCTGCTCGGCGTCGAGGCCCCGCCCCGCGCCCAGGCCGTCCGGGTCATCCTGACCGAGTTCAACCGGATCGCCAGCCACCTCGTCTGGCTCGCGACCGGCGGGATGGAGCTCGGCTCGACGACCGTCATGACCTACGGGTTCCGCGAGCGCGAGCACATCCTCGACCTGTTCGAGTCGCAGTCCGGCCTGCGCATGAACCACGCCTACATCCGGCCGGGCGGGCTCGCGAACCAGGTCACCGACGACTTCGTGGCTCGGGCCGAGGCGCTGCTGCGCCGGCTGCCCGAGAAGATCGGCGAGTTTGAGGACCTGCTCACCGAGAACCCGATCTGGAACGACCGTCTCCGCGGTGTCGGCGTCATCGACGTCGAGCGTGCGCTGGCGCTCGGCGTCACCGGGCCGCTGCTGCGGGCCGCCGGCCTCGGCCACGACCTCCGCCGGACCGACCCGTACTGCGGCATCGAGCAGTACGACTTCGACGTCCCGACCGACACCGCCGGCGACTCCTACGCCCGCTACACCGTCCGCATCGAGGAGATGCGGCAGTCGATGCGCATCATCCGCCAGGCCCTCGACACGCTGCCGTCCGGCCCGGTGATGGTCGCCGACCGGCGCATCGCGATGCCGTCGCAGCAGCAGCTCGGCGCCGACGGGATGGGGAACGACCCCGCCTACATCCGCCACATCATGGGCGAGTCGATGGAGGCGCTGATCAACCACTTCAAGCTCTCCACCGAGGGGTTCACCGTCCCGGCCGGCCAGGTGTACTCGGCCGTCGAGTCACCCCGCGGCGAGCTCGGGTACGCGATCACCTCGATCGGTTCGAACAAGCCGTGGCGCGTGCACGTCCGCGAGCCCTCCTTCGTCAACCTCCAGGCCGCCCGCGAGATGACGCGGGGCCACCAGGTCGCCGACGTCATCGCCGTGGTCGCCTCGATCGACCCGGTGATGGGCGGCGTCGACCGCTGACCGCCGCACCAGCCACCGCCTGACCGCCCGCCGAGAACCGCAGGGACCCCGATGCCGATCGACGACACCACCCGGGAGGAGGCGCGCGTCCTCGCGCGTCGCTACCCCGTCGCGCGCTCGGCGCTGCTCCCGATGCTGCACCTGGTGCAGTCCGTCGACGGGTACGTCAGCGACGACGGCGTCGCGCTCTGCGCCGAGGTGCTGGGGCTGACCAAGGCCGAGGTCGCCTCGGTCGCGACCTTCTACACGATGTACAAGCGCGAGCAGGTCGGGGACTGGCTGCTCAGCGTCTGCACCAACCCGACCTGCCAGGTCGCGGGTGGCCAGGCGATCCACGACGGGTACGTCGACGCGCTCGGCGGTCACCACGATGCCGAGGCCGGCGTCACCGTCGAGCACGCCGAGTGCCTCGGGATCTGCGGTGACGCCCCCGTCGTCCAGGTCAACTACGAGATGTACGGTCGGCTGTCGCAGGACGAGGCCGACGCGCTGCTGGCGTCCTGCCGCCGTGGTCAGCCGCCGGCCTCGAACGTCTCGGGCGTCGTCCCCCCGGTGTTCCGGGCGGTCGAGCGCGAGCTCTCCGGCATCGACGACGGCGTCGACGCGCACCTCGCCCCCGCCGCCGCCCGTCAGGCCGCCGCGGCGAACCCGCCGGCCTGGCGCTCCGGCGAGACCGACCTGCCGGTCACGCACCCCGGCGGCGACCCGGCCGGCCACGGCGGTGAGGCGTTCCGCGCCGCCGCCGGACTGGAGGCGTGATGGCAGCGACCGAGGTGAAGGTCCTCTCCGCCCGGTACGACGTCCCGGGCGTCGACGACCTCGAGGTGTACGAGCAGCACGGCGGGTACGCCGGGCTCCGCCGCGCGCTCGAGATGCAGCCGGCGTACATCATCGAGGTCGTGAAGGCCTCGGGGCTGCGCGGCCGCGGCGGCGCCGGGTTCCCGACCGGCCTGAAGTGGTCGTTCGTCGCCCAAGGCACCGGGAAGCCGGTCTACGTCGTCTGCAACGCCGACGAGGGCGAGCCCGGGACCTTCAAGGACCGCCCGCTGATGGAGCGCGACCCCCACGCGCTCGTCGAAGGGATGATCGTCGCCGGCCTCGCCCTGAACAGCGAGCAGGGCTACATCTACCTCCGCGGCGAGTTCGCCCACGCCTCCCGCCAGCTCGCGAAGGCCATCCGCCAGGCCTACGCCGCCGGGTACCTCGGCGAGGACGTGATGGGGTCCGGGAAGCGCTACCACCTGACGCTGCACCGGGCGGCCGGCGCGTACATCTGCGGCGAGGAGACGGCGCTCCTCGACTCGCTCGAGGGGCGGCGCGGCCAGCCGCGGCTCCGACCGCCGTTCCCCGCCGTCCACGGGCTGTACGGCTGCCCGACGACGGTGAACAACGTCGAGTCGATCGCGATGGTCCCGCTGCTGCTCGTGAACGGCGCCGAGTGGTTCCAGCAGTGGGGGACCGAGAAGTCCCCGGGCACCAAGCTGATCTGCATCTCCGGCGAGGTGAGGAACCCCGGCAACTACGAGGTCGCGATGGGCACGCCCATCAGCGAGCTGATCGAGCTGGCCGGGGGGATGCTGGACGGCCGCGAGCTGAAGTTCTTCTGCCCCGGCGGGTCGTCGACGCCGATGCTCCCGGCCTCGATGGCCGACACGCCGTACACGTTCGAGGACATCGCCGGCGCCGGGTCGCTGCTCGGCACCGGAGCCCTGATGCTGTTCAGCGACCGCACGTCGGTCGTCTCGGTCGTCCGGCGCTTCACCGAGTTCTACGAGCACGAGTCATGCGGCAAGTGCACCCCGTGCCGCGAGGGCGGGTACTGGGCCAGCCAGGTCCTGGCCCGCATCGAGACCGGGACCGGCGTGATGGACGACCTCGACACGCTCGAGCGCATCTGCGGCAGCGTCGCCGGTCGCAGCTTCTGCGCGCTGGGCGACGCGCTGACCTCGCCGATCATGTCGTCGCTGCAGTACTTCCGCGACGAGTACGTCGAGCACATCCGGAAGGGCGTCAGCCCCTTCGGCGTCGCTCCGCAGCGTGACGTGCCGATGCTCGACCCCGCCGCGGTCGCCGCGACCGCCCGCGAGCGGGCCTCGCTCTCGGCGCTCCTCTCGGCCGCGACGTCGGCCGCCGGCGACGGGAGCGGCGCGTGAGCGCCCCCGCCGCACCCGGCGCCGCGAGCGCCGAGGACCTCGTCACGCTGACCATCGACGGCGAGCAGGTCAGCGTCCCGAAGGGCACGCTGATCATCCGCGCCGCCGAGATGGTCGGCACCATCGTCCCGCGGTTCTGCGACCACCCGCTACTCGACCCGGTCGGGGCCTGCCGGCAGTGCGTCGTCGAGGTCGAGGGCCAGCCGAAGCCGGTCATGTCCTGCACCGTCCCGGTCGCCGAGGACATGGTCGTCCGCACGCACCTCACGTCCGCGATGGCGCGGCGCGGCCAGGAGGGGACGCTCGAACTGCTCCTCGTGAACCACCCCCTCGACTGCCCGATGTGCGACAAGGGCGGGGAGTGCCCGCTCCAGGACCAGGCCCTCGCACACGGCGCGAACCAGTCGCGGTTCCTCGACCAGAAGCGGAAGTACGAGAAGCCGGTCGCCGTCAGCCCCCAGGTGCTGCTCGACCGGGAGCGGTGCGTCCTCTGCGCCCGGTGCACCCGGTTCTCCGAGCAGATCTCCGGCGACCCGTTCATCGAGCTGTTCGAGCGCGGCGCCCTCGAGCAGGTCGCGATCTACGAGGACGAGCCGTACCACTCGTACTTCTCGGGGAACACCATCCAGATCTGCCCCGTCGGCGCGCTCACCTCCACGTCCTACCGGTTCAAGGCCCGGTCCTTCGACGTCGTCACGACGCCCAGCGTCTGCGACGGCTGCTCGGCCGGGTGCGGCCAGACCGTCCAGTCGCGACGCGGCGAGGTCCAGCGCCAGCTGGCGCGGACGAACATGGACGTGAACGAGGCCTGGAACTGCGACAAGGGGCGGTTCTCGTTCCCGCATCTCACCCACGCGCAGCGACTCACCACGCCGATGGAGCGGGTCGACGGCGAGCTCGTCCCGACCACCTGGTCGCGGGCCCTCGCCCGCGTCGCGGACGCGGTCCGCGCTTCGCAGGACGTCGGTCCGGGACGCACGGCGCTGGTCTCCGGCGGTCGGCTCGCCGACGAGGACGCTCACGTCGCGGCCCGGCTGGCCCGCACCGTCCTCGGCACCGACCTCGTCGAGCACCGGACCCGGTTCGCGCCGGCCGACGAGGCGCCGGCCCGTGCGGTGCTGCTGGCCCGCGCCGGCGGCGCACCCGGCCTGACCTACGCCGACGTCGAGCACGCGCCCGTCATCGTCGTCGCCGGCCTCGACCCCGAGGAGGAGGTCCCGGTCCTGCACCTGCGCCTCCGCAAGGCGTGGCGGCAGCACCGGGCCCGCATCGTCGTCGTCGGTCCCCACCTCGGGACGCTCGACGGCATCGCCTGGCGCCGCGTCGCCACCGCCCCCGGCGCCGAGCCCGCCGCGCTGGCCGCGCTGGCCTACGGCGACGGCGAGATCGCCGCGGCCCTGCGGGGCGACGGCGCCCCGGCCGTCCTGGTCGGCGAGCGCGCGGGCGCCGGGTCGCTC
>Ga0208785_1001287_pt1 | contig 11119 bp, 5 predicted proteins | sample DEB08_DNA_2_FD_185499 | JGI IMG/M metagenome (GOLD analysis project Ga0208785, IMG submission 185499) | Aqueous microbial communities from the Delaware River and Bay under freshwater to marine salinity gradient to study organic matter... | ecosystem: Environmental > Aquatic > Marine > Coastal ...
CAAGCACAACAAGCCACAGATACAGAACCTGCCACAGATACAGAACCTGCCACAGATACAGAACCTGCCACAGATACTCAACCTGCTACAGATACAGAACCTGCTACAGATGCACAAGATGCCGCTGCTCAACAACAATACTCACAGCAAGTTGCTGCTCAGATGCAAAATGCATTTGGCACTAATCAACAACCTTACGTACCACCTATCTATCAAGCACCATATCTATCAGGTACACAGTTCACACCTGCAGGCCAGTACGTGCAAGACCCTAATACGGGACAGCCTGTTCCAGTAGCCTATACACCACTTAATCAAGGCTATGGCGCAGCGGCAAATAACTTTTATCAGCAAGTATACGGCGGTTATGGTACGCCTCAAACACAATATTTAGGTGGTTTTGGTGGTGTACAAGGAAACGTATCATATAATCCTAACACGGCAAGTGCTATAGGTAACTTAGCAGGGTCAATGTTAACACAGAATATGGCTGAAGGTGGCGCAGTACCACCACGCCGTACTGACATTAAAGGCCAAGACCATATGCTCGCCTATATAACACCACAAGAAGGTGAGTTGTTAAAGGCATATGGTGGTTCAGGTAAACCGGGTCCAATGGGTATACCTGCGTTTGAAAAAGATGACGATGCCCCCTACTCTAATCCCAATGTTTATGACGGTGATGGCCCCGGCGAGAGTGGCACATTTACTACACCAGCTGCTCCACCACAGTATCAACCACCTGCTCCAAATATTCCACCAGCACAGATAACAACAATGATGTTTGGTGAAGAAGATGGTCAGAAACTGCCGGAACCACCAGATGGTGGGTTTCCGATCGCCAAAACAATGGCTGTAGGTGAGGATGACCCTAACCCAAATCCTGCAAAACCAGTAACGCAAATTGCTGGTGAGCAACCCGGTGATAGGCCACCGTATCCAACTACAAAAGGTATGGGTGAACATGGAAGCCCTGCTCGACCACCTATCATGACTGTGACACAAGCTGTTGGTGAGCAACCCGTTTCTTCTAACCCCGGTCTTGCAACGCAACTTGTTGGTGAAGATGGTGGCGGCCAGCCTCTTTACAAATCAATGGAAGACAGACGTGTATCTGACTTACCTGACTATCAAGCATTTAAAGATTGGCAATCTAAAAATACAAAACCCAGAATTGCTTCAGCAGTAGTAGTGCCACGTATTGGGCCAGATGGAATGCTAATCAATTTTAATAATCCAGTAGAAGCAGAAGACTATGATAACTATTTAAAGTCTATAGGTAAACCGCCAACTACTTCTGCTCAACCACAAGCTATAGGGGAATTACCACAACAATACGCTAACCCAACAGAAGCTGTTGGTGAGGATGACCCTAATTTTTTTGGTAATATAGGAACCCTACCTGTATTAGGAACCCTACCTGTAACTGCTATGACAGGACCGCCTGTAACAATAAACGGTATTACTTATAATTCAGCTACACGTGCAGTAGGAGAAACAACTAGCCCACCACCTCCATCTAATCAGCCATTGCAACAGGCAGCTAGGCCGGGTGGTCAGGTTACTAATCCTGCTGGAACACAAGCTGGAACACCTGTATACACAGGAGCAAGTCCAACACAATACAACGTAACACCTGCAACTTATTATCAAGAAGGTGATGAATTACCAGAAGGCGTAAAAGTAGGCGATGAAAAAACACCAGAAATAAGAAATCCTGTTCCGGGTGTGGCACAGTTTAGTGTAGAGCAAATGTACAATCCTGCTCTTCCTATTGGTGGTACAACAATTGCTGCACAAACACAAACAGACCCATCACAAGACATTGCTGCAGGCACAGGCGAGTTAACAGGTTCGGTGTCTGTACCTACAGCTACGGCTTCTACTACACAGGCACAGGGAATAACACCTACAGATGCTAATATAATGCAAGCTGCTCAAGCTGCACCGGCTGTAGACAGTGCAATGAACGCCACGCAAGCTGCACAGGCAGACCCTAACAACCCTAATGCACAGATTACTGCTGCACAACAAACAGCATCCTCTGTGGGTAACCTACAGGCTGCACAGGGTAATGCTTCACTTATTAACAACCCTGTACAACGTCAGATACAACAAGGTGAGTTAATCTCAGGTGTAGCTAATGCACAAACAGCTTCACAGTTTACTGAGCAAATCCAAGCTGCACAAGCTACGCCTTCTCAGCAAGCTACTGTTCAAGGACAACTGAACAACCTAATGCAACAGTTTCAAGGTGGTAACACACCAACTTGGGCTGCTGCTGCTATGCGGAGTGTTACTTCCGCTATGGCTGCTAGAGGTTTAAGTGCATCCAGCCTTGCAGGACAGGCAATGGTACAGGCTGCAATGGAATCTGCATTGCCTATTGCACAAGCAGATGCTCAAACACAAGCACAGTTTGAAGGACAAAACTTATCTAACAGACAGCAACGTGCCATGCTTGCTGCACAACAACGTGCGCAGTTTATGGGTCAGGAGTTTGACCAAGCGTTCCAGTCACGTGTACAGAACTCTGCACGTATTGGTGATATAGCTAACATGAACTTCACTGCTGAACAGCAGGTACAGCTAGAGAACTCACGTGCTGTGAATACAATGAACCTGAACAACCTGTCTAACAGTCAGGCAATGGTCATGGCTGAAGCTGCTGCACTGGCACAGTTAGACACAGCTAATCTAAGTAATCGCCAACAGTCTGCAGTGCAGAACGCACAAAACTTCTTGCAGTATGACATGGCTAACTTGTCTAACAGGCAGCAGACTGAACTGTTTAAAGCACAACAGCGTGTGCAGTCATTGTTCACAGACCAAGCTGCTACTAATGCGGCTGCACAGTTTAATGCAACCAGTCAAAATCAAGTTGACCAGTTCTTTGCAAGTTTAGGGTCACAAGTATCACAGTTCAATGCTACACAGCAAAATGCACAGGCACAGTTTAATGCAGGTCAGACGAATACAGTCAATCGTTTTAATGCAGAGTTAAACAATCAACGTGATCAGTTCAATGCGCAGAACCAGCTTGTAATTGCACAAAGTAATGCTCAGTGGCGTAGGCAGATTGCTACTGCAGATACTGCAGCAGTTAATCGTGCTAATGAATTAAATGCTAATGCTATTTTGGATATTAGTAAAACTGCATATGATAATCTATGGCAATACTATGCCGACAGTATGGAATGGGCATGGGAATCTTCTGATAATGAACTAGATAGACAAATTCAATTATCTGTAGCAAAAATACAAGCAGACAGTAATGCTAATTTGGCAGATATTAGAAGAGACTATGAATCAAGTAAATCTCTAGGTAGTTTTGTAACAGATGTTCTTAAATTAGGTATAACAACAGGTTGGAGTTTTGGGTTTTAATCATGGAAACAAACGTAATTAAAAACGCTATACGAAATGTAAAAACAAGTATTGCGATGGAAGAAAAAAATAAAATTCCTGCTTTGCCCACAAAAACAGGCTTGCTTTCTCGCGGTAAAAAGGATAAAATGTCAGATGTACCACAAGAACATGATTCTGTTCTTTTTGCTAAAATGATTAGGGGTAAGTTTAACAATGCTTGAACGTGACGAAAATCCAATATTAGATGCGCCTATTCCCGGTCAATCTTTAACTGCACCTTTAGGTGACAGACCTTGGCAAAGACCACCGCGTTTTTCAAAACCCGCTGAAGCACTTACGTATTATATTGAACGTATTACAAATCCTCGTGCGGCAAATCAAATGTTTGATGTGCTTGAAATGGGTGTTCCTATATCGACTCTTGTAGACACAATGCAACTTGGCGGCGTAATGGAAGGTTTACATAGTGTAGATGTTGGTGTTATTATTTCACCTGCTCTTACAGAAGCAATTGAAGGAATGGCAAAACAAGCTGAAGTTGAGTACACAGTATTTGGAAAAGACCCCAATGAAGATGTACCTAACGATAGTCAAATTTCTTTGGCAATGCGGTCTTTAGCTAAAGAAAAAGTAGAAGATTTTAATGTGGAAGATGTAGTACAAGAAGATACGGAAATGGAAATACAAGAACCAAAGGGCTTGATGGCAAGGAGAAACTCAAATGGCATTTAGTTTTCAAGGATTTGCAACAGGTGTAGCAGAACGTGGTTCTGACATAATTCAAGAAGAGTTTAAAAAAGCTGAAGATTTAGTAGACAACTCTATTAAAATGTGGACTGAAATGGGTCTGCCTGTGTATCGTGCTAGAAAAAAACAACGCCGTGAGTTAGAGCAAGTTGCTGATTTTTTGTCTGGTAAAGGTTTTAGTAATGACCAAATATATGAGGCTATGCGGCAAGGAAAACATCAGGCTGTAGTAGAACATGTTACAGCAATGGAGAAAGCGAATCAACCTTACAGTGCTGCTGATGTAGTTACTTTTGCAGATGCTAATTATAAAGATACTGGTATGACTATGGACCAAGTACTTGATGGTGTCATGGGTAAAGTTTCATCCGGTATGAGCCTCACAGATGCTATTGCAGACTCAACAGGTAAAGGCGTTAGTGGTATTCAAAGTGCTATAATGAAAAGACGTGCTGATGCAGTAAAAACTGCTTTTGGTATTAATCCAACCGAATTTAGATCTTTAGCACGAGAAGAGTTTGAATATGGCGATAAACTAGGTGGTCAAATTACAATCCAAGACCCTGTTGCAGCGGCTAAAGCAAAGAAAGCTATGGAAGGTCAAACAACGGGTATGACTAGCGTAGAAACAACTAGAGATGCTATGTTTGATTTTGGTGCGGATTTGGTCGGTGGTAAGGAGCAGGTAACGTCTTCTGGTATTATTTATTCTTTTGAGCAGCCCGGAAGACGAGTAGAGTTAAATCAAAAAATAGCTAGTTTAGTTGCTGCCAAAGAAAAAGAAGTAAGTAGAAGTACATTTAATGCTGCAGACAGAACTGACATTCAAAATAAATTGTATGATTGGGCAGTGGCGAATAAATATTACACACCACCTGCACAACAAGCAGAAACCGAACTTACTGCCGCAGCTAGTGCTGTAGATAAGATTAAAGCTGACATGAGAACTAATACATCGTGGATGGAAAGAGGACAAGGCCGACAAGAACTTGTTCAAAAGTTAGCTACTGCGTTAGTGGAAGCTGGTCTTGCTACAGATGACACTGCAATATCGGAAGCATTTACTATTGTATTCGATACGGAAAAACAAATTAAAGAGGCACAAGCAGCAGCAGCAGCAAATACAGGGAGCGAACAAGGTACAAATCCTGACTTTTTAGGGGGAGCGTAATTGTGTTTCGTCAATATAATAAAAAAGATGAACTGACTAAAGAAGAACTTTTAGCAGACAAAGATTTTGTAAATGATGCGTCTGCCTTCTTACGTGAGCGTGGAGGTATCAAAAAACCTATGTCTCCAGAAGAAACGTATGATGCTTTTATGGAGCATATGCGATTTCATAATGTAAATGAAGTAACAACTATTCGTGATCTTGAGTATGCACAAAATGCTAATTTAGAAGGTAAATTACGTTTTGGCAACTTAATTGATGCGTATGATAAACTAGACGGTGAAGTATCTTTGACTTCTGCACTTGATTATGCAGAGGGCATTGCTACTGCGCCGTCTACTTATTTGGGGCTTATATCTGCAGGAACAGGTAAGGCTGCAGCAGTAGCGGGAACGCAAGCTGCTAAGATTGGTGTTCGTAAAATATTAAGCGAAGCACTTAAAGGCTCTGCTAAAGCAGCAGCCGTAGAAGGCTCTATTGGTTTTGGTCAAGGTTTAGCGCAAGAAGGTGTACGTGTCGAGACTGGTATGATGCCAGAAATGACAGGTGATTTGGCTATGCAAACCGGATTACTGTCTGCCGCTGGTGCTGGCATTATTAACTTTCCTGTAGCAGCCATGCAAAGTAAACGTGCTAGTCGTGCTAATGAGTTATATGAATCAGCACAGTTAAATCAAGCAAAGAAAGCTACGCAAGCATCTGAAAAGTCTAAGGAAGTTTTAAAAACTGCCCCTAAAACTGAAGTTAACAAAATTAAAGGTGACCTGTTGGCACTTGACGTAAACAAAGTCAAGAAAGGAAGACAAATAAAACAACAGTCTTCTGCTTCAGATACACTGGAAGCAAGCATACCACCTGAGACAATTGAGAACATTGCTGCTGCAGGTCTTCGTGTAAAAGATTTATTAAAAATGAAAAAAGGTGAGCGTATAACCAGTGTTATGCAGCGCATGTTGTCTGATAATAAACTGCCAGACGCAGACATACAAAAAATATTAGATGAGCATAATCTTACTTATGATGAATTTTCTCTTATGTATCTTGCTGAAATATCAGATGCAGGTAGAGTACTTGGCGCACAGGGTAGACTGTCACAGGCACTAACACCGCAAGCTAGGCGAGCAAAGAAAAATCAGGTAGATGATATGCTAGACTCCCTTGATAAACTTAACAAGGGTGGTATGTCTTCTATTGATTCTACCACAGCTAAACGATTAGCTGAAAACAGAAGTGAGATAGGTGGATTTTTCAAAGACCTTGATCGCGCTAGACTAGGTATTATGACATCTCAGCCAGCTACGACAATGCGTAATAATCTTAACGCTGGTTTTCGTATAGCTGTAGATATGTCAACCAGAGCATTTGACAATGCACTTAATCTGCGCAATCCTTTTGATGGTACACTCGACATTGTTAATTATACACTAAACCCATATGAAGCGCAGGTAATCAAAAAAATGTTTACTGAATCGTTTCCTGTTGAGGCGGGTAGATTGTTCCGTGAAGCCGCTGACCTAGAAGCACGTTCAGGTTCAGAGGGTGCGTTAGCTACGCTAGGACGCAAAGTAAACGTACTTAATACTATGTCAGATAATCTGTGGAAGAAGAGTGTTTTGTCAGCTTCTTTAAAACGCCGAATATCTGATGCTGGCATTGAGATGACAGAGGAAGCTAGAAATACTTTATTACGTAATCGGTTGCTACGGCAAATGGATGAAGCCTCTGCAGATCAGGTATTAAAAACGGCTAAAGGCGATGACCTACAAAAACTATATGGTGAATACGGTTTGCTCAAAAAGAATATGGACTTGTATGATTTTATTGAGACAGGCCAGCTAAAGAAACTTCCACAAGATATTCTTAAAGATTCAATTGAAGATGCTTATAGTTTTGTTTACCAAACAAGCATGAAGGGTGATAACTTTTTTGGTAAAATAGCTAAAGGTACAATTAAAGCACATCAAGACTTCCCCATGATTGTGTCAGCATTTATGCCTTTTCCTCGTTACATAGCAAATCAAATGAAGTTTGTCTACGAACATGCACCACTTATTGGTCTTATGCCGTTAGATAGGCTAGGCTCAAAAGCACCTGCTCGTACATTCAAAGAGTATATGCAGGAAAAATTACCTAAACAAATGACAGGTGCTTTGATGATGACCACTGCTTATAATTGGAGAGCAAAACAAGGTGACACAGAATACTGGTATGAGTTTAAAGATAATAATGGAAATGTTATTGATGGACGTGCTGTATATGGTCCGTTTGCACCGTTTATGCTTGCTGCTGATTTGATATATCGCCATCAACGTGGTACTATGCCTACATCAATTAGTTCTTATGCTCGTGATACTTTGCAAGCATTATTAGGTTCCACTTTCCGGGCAGGTTTAGGTCTTTACACGCTAGATAAACTGTATACAGATATAGAGAGTGGAGCAGGTCAAAAAGTGATAGCTGAAACATTAGCTAATATTATCAATACCTTTACAATACCTGCGTCTGCTGCACGTGATCTATATGCACAGTTTGATAAGGATGCAAGGGGTATTCCTGAGACACGTACAGGCTCTATGAACTTTTATGATATACTCTATCAACGTGCTACACGCTCACTGCCTAAAAACTTTGCATCAGATGCTGAAGAAGATGGTTTCTTAGGCTTTGGAGATGCGGCAGAACGTGCAACGTCACCTTTCCAGACAGGTGAGTTAATGCAGATTAACCCTCTTGAGAAACAGATATTTGGTTTTAGTAAGCGTCCTGCAAAGAACTCCTTGCAGAATGAAATGGGCAAACTAAATATGCAGCCTTATGATTTGTATAAGCGTGACCCAAATGAAAAGCGTGACTTGTACGTAAGACAGGAACTTTCAAAAGAAGATGGGCCACTTAACTTAAACGATAGAATGTCTCGCATTATTGCAAGTGATGCATACCAGCGATTTGGTGACGATGCAGATGGGCTTAGTATTAAACGAGATGTATTCGATACTGAAGTTAAACGCATCATCCAAGAAGCACGAAATATAGCAGATGCAAAGATAGAAAAAGATGCATTTGACGTAAACGCAAAGTATACAGATTCAGATCAAGTTGAGTGGATGCGCATGAATAAGCTACTTAAAGGGCGTATTGATGCGGAGTATCGTAAAGTCTTTGGTGGCGAATCTGTATCAGCAGATAGAGATAAGACAGTAACAATAGATAACAAAGAAATTAATGTATTGAGATGGGCATTGTCTCGCGCATCACAAGTAAGAGGTAAAGGTGGCGGGTTGTAATGAAACGCGGTGAATTGCAATTAGCAAATAGTCTAGCTAACTCTGACATAGATGATGACTTTGTATCGCCTGATGACATGATGGATACGTCAACAGATTTTAACTATATGTCACGTAAGGAAACACCTGCACAGGCTGCGTTACGTAAGGCTGAAGCAGGTAAGTTAGCTGGTGAACTGGGTAGCATGGCTGCAGACATGACCCCATTCGTAGGTGGTGCTAAAGCTGCCACTGAATTACCTGATGATTTGTCCTACGCCAAAGCACTTGTAGCAGAAGGGTACGATGAATCTGACATTAAGAAGATGGGATTGGGCGGTGCGTTTACTGCACTGTCTATACTTGGGTTACTTCCGGGTGTAAAAATTGGTACTGATGTAGTCAAAGCTGGTATCAAGTCTTCTGTAAAAGATCAGATGGAAAACTTAATTACGCCTAAACGTGCGGAGCAGCTAGAGTATGCAAAAACATTACCAAAAGCAGAACGTAGGACGTATTTAAAAGAAGTCAATCGTCCCGTACCTAAAGTGTTTCACGGCTCTCCTCAGATGGGTAAAATTACAGCCGTTAGCCAAGAGGGACTAGATAAAACTATGTTTAAATTGGCTAAAAATGTAGAGACAAATAAAAACGCATTGCTTGATTCTCTTATTGATCTTGATAAATACAAGCCACCAAAAAAGAAAGCATTTCCAAAAAACTCTACACCAGAACAAAGAGAACAGATTAGGTATCAGTATGAACAAAAAGCATTGATAGCTAAAAATAAAGCTAGAAAAGACCGTGTTTCGATAGACGAATTACTCTCAGGTCCATCTGTTTATATTACTAAACCTACTAAAAGAGTGGGGGGTAACGCCGCTGATTATTTTCCAGATGAGGGATTGCTTACATATGAAGTTATGAAGTATGACGATGGCTCTAAGGGGTTAACAATAAAAGTAGATGACAAACCTAGGGAAACTTTACTTTTAGGTACGGATGGAAAAATATCAACAGATGCTTTGCTAGAAACATTTAATTTTTTAAATCAAAGTGAAGCACGTAAGTCTGGTCTAACTAAGTTAGCCGTACAGGGTATGGATGAACCTGCATCAAAAGCAGAAAAATTGGTTCAAGAAGGATTTCAACCGTATGATGAATTTGAAGGTGACGTGGGGCTAGGAAGAAGACAAGCTACTGGTGAACACATGGAGTTAGACAAGAAAATGTTGTCCACTTCACGTGACCCTCTCGTGTCATTAAAAGAAGGTTTTGGTGAATTTAATCCTGCTAATGTTGTATACGCTGATCTTCAAAGATCAAAAGTGAAAGGTCTCAGTGGAGAAGATTATACAGATGCAAGAAATTATAGGGATGCCAGTAAATTATCAGATGAACCTTTAGGTTTACCTAAGAGCGATCACCTTGAAGCTGAAGTTGCCCTATCTAAACCGGAACAACTTGGGCCTATAAAAAGGTTATCTGACAAAGATAGATACGTAGGACCAGCTAATAAGCCTGATATGCCTGAAGAACTTTACTCTTATAGAAGAATGATCGAAGAAGGGGTGATTGAAGGCGATAAAAGCAGAGCAGAGGTAGCTGATGCGTTTAGGGCTAAAGAAAAGAAAATAGTAAATGCTGTTAATAAAAATATAGGAAAACTAAAAACCTTAGAAGATAAAGTATTAGCGGGACAGCAGATTGCAAACTCTTTAAAACGTAGAGAGCAACTACTGGCTAGACGGATAAGAGATGATTATTATTTTCCAAAAGACATGCGTAAAGAAGCATCCAAAAAAGTTATAGCAAGCAAATATTATGATGATGTTAGATCATACTTTAATGATTTACAGTCTCTTGGACAGTTTACTGAACAATACGGAGCAAGAGGAACATATGATAAATTGCTTGAGGGTTTGTCAAAAGAAGGTAGTATTCTAAACGACATTGAAACTAATTTGTTTTTCATAAGAAAAGACCTACCAAAAGAAAAAGCTGAAAATCTAAGAATTATATATAACATTTTACAGCGTAGATCAACTATGTCTTCAAATGCTACCCTCATGTCAGAAACTGCTGGTAGGGGTATAACAGACCAACAATTGTTAAAATCTGCAAAAGATGAAAACTTAGGAGTATTTAAAGACGCTAAAACGATAATCAAACGTAAAGACGGAACAGAAAAAACTGTAGACACGCCTAGAATACCTGATATGACAGGTGATAGTGAATTTATAAATGGGCTTGATTATAACGATCTTAAACGATTACTGTTTCTAACAACACAAAAGATGAATCGTGGCGGTTTAATGTCAAAAAAATAAGGGGGCAATTAAGCCCCCTCTTTCTTAACGATTGTCACCAGAACCTTGAAGCATACCCCTAGATTTCCTGTCTGCAAGTTTCTCCAGATTATCTTCCATAACTCTACCAAGGTTAACTCCTAGTTCTTGTGCTAGTACAGCAATGTACCAACAGACATCACCTAACTCTTTCGTAATCTCTGCACGTTTAGCTGGGTTATCTCCATCACGTATCAGCTTCTTAGCCTTGTTTGCTATCT
>Ga0208785_1001291_pt1 | contig 11107 bp, 10 predicted proteins | sample DEB08_DNA_2_FD_185499 | JGI IMG/M metagenome (GOLD analysis project Ga0208785, IMG submission 185499) | Aqueous microbial communities from the Delaware River and Bay under freshwater to marine salinity gradient to study organic matter... | ecosystem: Environmental > Aquatic > Marine > Coastal ...
TAATAGTTGTCTTCTTGTTTCTTCAACATCGCCTTCAAAAGTTCCATTAACCATGGAAAGAAATGTGTTTGATGCGGTACCTCCTTCTTTTATAGGGAGGTCGTTGTATGATAGTTCAGGAACAAGTGCAGGTAGAACTGACTTAATAGAATAACTCCCCTTCATTTCATGAGGAGTGGTGTAAAAGCAATATGCAAAAGCATCTTGAAAGTTTAAAAGAGAAAACAAAGGTTGTGGCGTAGTTTAAACTTCTGTTAAACAAAATAACGAGTTATTAAAATTTTTATACCTTTGCCAATGGATATGAAGCAGTTTTTCTATAAAATAATGTCTTTAGCAATGGCTTTTGTAGTGTTATTCTCTACAATGTCATTTACTGTGAATATGCATTATTGCGGAGATACTTTAGTAGAAACTGCTATTTTTCATAAAGCCAAAGGTTGCGGTATGGAAATGGAAAAGCCTTCAACCGAAGGATGTTCTATTACCAAGAAAAATTGTTGTGATGATAAACAATTAGCAATTGAAGGTCAAGACGAAATACAATTGCAAGTTGACAAAATTACATTTGAGCAACAAGTATTTATAGCTTCATTTGTTTACACTTATAGTAACCTTTTTGAAGGTTTAGAAAATAACGTTTCTACTTACGAAGAATATAAACCGCCACTCGTCATAAGGCAACTCTACAAGATTCACGAGACTTATTTAATTTGATTTTTAAACAATAGACTTTATTATCCTATGGCTGCATTTTCGCAAGGATAATTTGCTGTATTCGCTGTTGTCTCAACATCAATGTCTAACTGTTTAATAATCAAAACCAATGCTAAATAAAAGCATCAAATTTTTAATAGAAAATAAACTCGTAGCAGTTCTGCTACTCGTCCTTTTTGTAGGATGGGGAACGATTAATGCACCTTTCAATTGGGATACTGGTTTCTTACCAAGTAATCCTGTGGCTGTTGATGCAATCCCTGATATTGGAGAAAACCAACAAATAGTATTTACTAAATGGGATGGTCGCTCACCACAAGATATAGAAGACCAAATTACCTACCCGTTAACTACTTCATTATTGGGTATTCCAGGTGTAAAAACCATTCGTAGTTCCTCTATGTTCGGCTTTTCAAGTATCTATATCATTTTTGAAGAAGATGTTGAGTTTTATTGGAGTAGAAGTAGAATTCTGGAAAAATTAAATTCGTTACCTAGTGGTTTATTGCCAAACGATGTAAATCCAGCATTGGGTCCAGATGCCACAGGATTAGGACAAATATTTTGGTACACACTTGAAGGTCGTGATGAAAAAGGTAATGTTACTGGTGGTTGGGATTTACACGAACTAAGAAGTATTCAAGATTACTATGTAAAGTATGCATTGTCCTCTGCAAGCGGTGTTTCAGAAGTAGCATCTATAGGTGGTTATGTTCAAGAATATCAAGTGGACGTGAATCCAGAACTAATGCGTCAATATAATATTGGATTGCATCACGTTGTAAAAGCAGTTAAGGAAAGTAATAAAGACATTGGTGCACAAACATTGGAAATTAACCAAGCCGAATATTTAGTTCGTGGTTTGGGGTATGTGAAATCCATTTCAGACATCGAAAATGCAGTAGTTACTTCCGAAAATTATACTTCAATTAGGATAAAGGATATTGGTAAAGTTTCTTTAGGTCCTGCAACAAGACGAGGTATATTAGATAAAGAAGGAGCTGAAGTCGTTGGTGCTGTTGTTGTAGCTCGTTATGGTGCAAACCCAATGGAAGTCATAAATAACGTAAAGGAAAAAATTAGTGAATTAAGTGCAGGATTACCTTCAAAAGTATTAGCGGATGGTAGAACCTCACAAGTAACCATAGTGCCTTTTTACGATAGAACAGAATTGATTCAAGAAACATTAGGCACACTTAACGAAGCCTTAACGCTAGAAATATTGATTACCATTTTAGTAATAATTATTATGGTGTTTAATCTTCGAGCTTCCGTACTAATTTCTGGACTATTACCTGTTGCAGTTCTAATGGTATTTATTGCAATGAAACTTTTTGGAGTCGATGCAAATATTGTCGCATTATCTGGTATTGCAATTGCTATCGGAACGATGGTCGATGTTGGTGTTATACTATCAGAAAATATTATTCGGCATTTAGACGAAAATCGTTCCCACGAAAGTAGGAATCTCATACCCATAAACACGGTAGTTTATAACGCAACAGCTGAAGTGTCTGGCGCAATCGTAACCGCAGTTATGACAACTATTATCAGTTTCATTCCTGTATTTACAATGATTGGAGCGGAAGGAAAACTATTCAGACCATTAGCCTTCACAAAGACTTTTGCATTAACAGCTTCTATAATAGTAGCATTATTTTTAATTCCACCTTTTGCAGCGTTTTTATTCAGAAAGAAAAACATCAAAAGCACTTTTAAATATGTTTTAAATGGCGTTTTAATAGCATTAGGAATCATTGCTATAATATACGGGTATTGGTTGGGGTTAGTATTGATTGCTTTTGGTACGGTTGCAATAACCAGTGATTTTTTGAACAGGGATAAATTCCACTTTTCACTTTCAACTTTTCACTTTTCACTTTCAACAAATTTTATCAATATCATTATTTCGGTATCAGCAATAGTATTCCTTTTAGCTGAATATTGGAGACCATTAGGCGTGGATAAAAGCATTTTCTGGAATCTCATTTTTGTGAGTGTTATTTGCTTTGGTTTATTAGGTATTTTCTCATTATTTATCAAATATTACACACGTATTTTAAGGTGGTGTTTAGATAATAAGTTGCTCTTTTTGTCTGTTCCAACAGCTATTGTCATTGCAGGTTTTTTCATTATGAAAAATACAGCCAAAGAGTTTATGCCATCTTTAAATGAAGGCTCATTTCTACTAATGCCAACCTCTATGCCTCATTCTGGCGTAGAAGAAAACAAACGTGTTTTACAACAATTGGATATGGCTGTTGCCAGTATTCCAGAGATTGAAACCGTAGTTGGTAAGGCAGGTCGTACAGAATCAGCTTTAGACCCAGCACCCTTATCAATGTATGAAAATATCATTCAGTACAAACCAGAATATATGCTGAATGAAAATGGACAACGTCAACGCTATAAAGTAAATTATAATGATTTGTTTGAATTGAAAGATGGACGATTAATCGCAAATCCAAATAATTCCGAAAATGTCACCTTGAGCGCAGTCGAAAGGTCTCAACTCATTCCAGATAACAATGGCGAGTATTATCGTAATTGGCGAACAGAAATACAATCACCAGACGATATTTGGAATGAAATCGTAAGAGTGACCAAATTGCCAGGCGTAACCTCTGCACCAAAGCTGCAACCTATTGAAACCCGATTGGTAATGCTTCAAACAGGAATGCGAGCACCAATGGGAATTAAAGTAAAAGGTCAAGACTTAAAGAAGATTGAAGCGTTTGGTGTGCAATTAGAAAACGTCATCAAGGAAGCTGAAGGTGTGAAACAAGAAGCTGTTTTTGCAGACCGAATTGTTGGTAAGCCTTATCTGCTCATTGATATTGACAGAGAGAAAATTGCACGTTATGGCATTTCGATACAAGATGTTCAAGATGTATTAAAAGTAGCAGTTGGCGGAATGGTATTAACCCAAACCGTTGAAGGTCGAGAACGCTATGGTGTTCGAGTACGATACCCAAGAGAATTACGAGCAAACCCAACAGACTTACAACAGATTTATGTGCCAGTTGAAAAAGGCAGTCCTTTGCCATTAAGCGAATTAGCAACGATAAGATACGAACAAGGTCCACAAGTCATTAAAAGTGAAGATACTTTTTTAGTTGGCTATGTATTGTTTGATAAATTAGATGGCTTTGCAGAAGTAAGCGTTGTTAAAAATGCACAAGCATTAATTCAAGAAAAGATAGATTCTGGTGAATTGATAGTTCCAAAAGGAATCAACTATGCATTCACAGGAACGTATGAAAATCAGTTACGAGCAGAAAAAACCTTATCGGTTGTTGTACCGTTAGCATTGGCAATCATTTTCTTAATTCTGTATTTTCAGTTCCGTTCGGTTGGTACGTCCTTAATGGTATTCACAGGTATCGCAGTAGCCTTTGCAGGTGGTTTTATAATGATTTGGCTCTATGGTCAAGATTGGTTTTTAAACTTCAATGTCGCTGGCGAAAATATGCGAGACTTATTCCAGATGCATCCCATTAATTTAAGTGTAGCAGTTTGGGTTGGGTTTATTGCACTCTTCGGTATAGCAACAGACGATGGTGTAGTAATGGCAACCTATTTAACGCAAACTTTTGATAGAAATACACCAGAGAATAAAAAGGAAATTAGAGCATCTATTGTAGAAGCTGGTGAAAAAAGAATCAGACCGTGTTTAATGACTACAGCTACAACCATTTTAGCATTATTACCAGTATTAACCTCTGCAGGTCGAGGAAGCGACATAATGATTCCGATGGCAATTCCAAGTTTTGGCGGAATGCTCATTGCCTTAATCACTTTGTTTGTTGTACCAGTATTGTATAGCTGGAAGGCAGAAGTTCAACTTAAAAGAACATCAAATGAAAAATAAAATAATAAATATTAAACTCGTCTTGATTCTTGTTTCTTGCTTCTTGAGTCTCTTTACAAACGCTCAACAATTAGAAATATTTATTGATGAAGCTTTAACAAAAAATCCAGAAATTCAAAAGTTTGAGTTACAATACAAAAGAGCTTCTGAAAAAGTAAACGAGGTTAACACCATTCCTAATACCGAATTTGGTGTTGGTTACTTTGTAAGTGAACCGGAAACCAGAACAGGTGCACAACGCTTTAAAGTATCTGCTAAACAAATGTTACCGTGGTTCGGAACCATTACATCGAGAGAAAACTATGTAAGTTCATTGGCAGATGCTAAATACGAGGACATTGTTATCGCAAAGCGAAAACTAATGGCTTCGGTATCACAATCCTATTTTAATCTATACGCCAACAAAGCAAAGCAAGAGGTGTTAACTGAAAACATCAAACTATTAGAAACTTACGAAACATTAACACTAACATCTGTTGAGGTTGGTAAAGCATCCGCAGTAGATGTGTTGCGATTGCAAATGCGTCAGAACGAAATGCAACAATTAAAAGACGTATTGCAACAACAATTTTTAGCAGAACAAACTAACTTCAATAATCTATTGAATAGAGATAATGATGTTACCGTGAATGTGGTAGATAGTTTACTGATACCTTCTGAAGACTTTGATATTACTTCTGAAAATTTAGCATTACATCCCGAATTACTAAAATATGATAAACTTTATAAATCCATAGAGCAATCAGAATTATTAAATCAAAAAGAAAGCAGTCCAATGATTGGTTTTGGATTAGATTATATCAATGTTGCTGAAAGACCAAATATGGATTTCAGCGATAACGGAAAGGATATTGTAATGCCAATGGTTTCGGTATCTATCCCAATTTTCAATAAGAAATATAAATCCCAAACCAAACAAAATGATTTGCAGCAGCAGGAAATTACTGATCAAAAACAGGAACGTTTAAATGCATTGGAAACGCTTTTAGACAAAGCAAATAACGAACGCATTTCTGCAAGAATAAGTTATGCTACTCAAACAAAAAACTTAAAGCAAGCTAAAGATGCAGAAGACATTTTAATCAAAAGCTACGAAACAGGAACGATAGATTTTAATGATGTTTTGGATATTCAAGAACTACAACTAAAGTTTCAAATGAACCAAATAGAATCAATTAGAACTTATTATGTTCAATCAACGATTATTAATTATTTAACACAGCAATAATGAAACACACATATAAGATTGCGGGAATGACTTGCAATAACTGTAAGGCTTCCGTCGAGAAATATTTAAGTAAAATAGACCACGTATCAGAGGTGTCTGTTAATCTTGAAAAAGGTGAGGCAGAAGTGAAAATGAATAAACATATTTCAACTGATATACTACAAAAAGCATTACCAGAAAAGTATACTTTATCTGAAAAGAAAGAGAAGAATGTGTTTGCATCTTCAAGTATGTCGGCAATGCCTATGGAAGAAGAAAAAAGTAAATTACAACAGCTAAAACCTTTATTGCTTATCATTTTTTATATAGCAACTGCAAGTGTATTATTACATTATAAAAATTGGACTTGGAGCGCTTTTATGCTCGACTTTATGGGGTTATTTTACATCGTGTTTAGTTTTTTCAAGATGTTAGATTTAAAAGGCTTTCCTGAATCCTTTCGTATGTACGACCCTTTAGCTAAACGTGTTCCTTTTTATGGGAAAGTTTATCCATTTATTGAAACAGCTTTAGGACTGATGTTTTTATTGCGGTTTGAAATTAATATAGCTTTAATAATTACACTTATAGTATTAGGGATAACAACAATTGGAGTAACAAAAACATTATTGGACAAAAAATCAATACGATGTGCGTGTTTAGGTACTGCTTTAAAATTACCTATGACAGAAGCCACTTTTATTGAAAATGCTATTATGATTGTAATGGCGACATTAATGCTTATAAATTAAATTGTTATGGTAAATAGGCATACTGCGTTAAAAATTAGAAAAACCCACAGGTATTTGGGTCTCTTTTTAGGGATTCAATTCCTGTTTTGGACTATTAGTGGTTTATACTTTAGTTGGACGAACATCGATGAAATACACGGAGACCAATTTAAAAACTTGAAGTATCAACCCAAAGCATTTAATAGTTTAATAAGTCCTTCAGAAATGGATGTTCCAAATGGTATAAAGACTATTGAATTAAGAGATATTGATAATGCACCGTACTATTGGATAAATAAAGAGCAATTGTATAATGCTTTAGATGGAATGCCAAAAAATAGTATTACGCAGAAAGAGGCACTCTATATTGCCAAAAACCATATGAAAAGTGGTTTAGAGGTAGAATCTGTTGAGCAAATTACGGAAACTGGAAAACACCACGAGTATCGAGAAAAACTACTACCTGCTTATGTTATCTCATATAAAACAGATGAAGCACTAAAAGCATACGTTTCTGTAAGCGACGGAAAATTTCAAACCGTAAGACATCGTTCTTGGCGTTGGTTTGATTTTTTATGGATGACACATACCATGGACTATGAAGGCAGAGACAATTTTAATACCATTGTTTTGAGAGCCTTTTCACTTTTAGGATTGATAACCGTTTTAAGTGGGTTTTTGTTGTGGTACACCTCGTCACCTTCAATTAGGAAATTATTAAAACGAAAAAAAATAAAGAAATGAAAAAGTATATAGTTTATCTCGGAATATTAGCTGTTGGTCTACTTTTAGGGTGGATACTGTTTGGTGGCTCACCAAAAGAAGAAACAGACCATAATCACGATGCAGTTACAGAAACCAATCAAATGTGGACCTGTTCAATGCATCCACAGATTATGCAACCAGAAGCAGGAGATTGCCCTATTTGTGGTATGGATTTAATTCCTGCTGATGGTGTAAGTGATGGTTTATTAGCAGACCAATTCAAATTGACTGAAAACGCAATTGCTTTAGCTAATATTCAAACATCTATTGTTGGTAAAGGCAATGTTGAAGGCAATACTATCAAATTATCTGGTAAAATTGCTGAAAACGAAGAAGCAAATGCAGTACAGGTAAGTTATTTCGCTGGAAGAATTGAACGTTTGAATGTGAGTTTTACAGGCGAAGAAGTTCGTAAAGGTCAATTATTGGCAACCATTTATTCGCCAGAACTCTATGCAGCACAACAAGAATTAATTACAGCAGCATCTTTAAAAGAATCACAACCTGCTTTATACAAAGCAGTCCGTAATAAATTGAAATTATGGAAGCTCTCTGAAAATCAAATTAATAAGATTGAAGAAACAGGAAAAGTGAAAGAAAACTTTCCTGTGTATGCAACCTTTTCGGGTACTGTTACAGAAAAATTAGTAGAGCAAGGCGATTACATTAAACAAGGTCAACCCATATTAAAAATTGCCAATCTCAACACAGTTTGGGGAAATTTTGATGTGTATGAAAATCAGATTAACCGCTTTAAAAAAGGACAGGAAGTGATGATAACAACCAATGCCTATCCTAATAAAGAATTTAAAGGTAAAGTTGATTTCATTGACCCAGTTTTAAACACCAAAACAAGAACTGTTACCTTGCGTGTTGTTTTAAACAATAAGGACGATGTATTTAAACCAGGAATGTTTGTAATCGCAAATATTGAAGACAGTACAGCTAAAAATGACGAAGTATTAACAATTCCTTCATCTTCTGTGTTATGGACAGGTGAACGTTCTGTGGTGTACCTTAAAACAAATCCAGACCAAACTATTTTTGAAATGCGTGAAATTAAATTAGGCAATCAAATTGGTAATGAATATGAAGTTTTAGAAGGATTATTTGTTGGAAATGAAATAGTGACTAACGGTACATTTACGGTTGATGCAGCAGCACAATTACAAGGCAAAAAGTCTTTGATGAATAAAGATGGTGGTAAAGTAATGACAGGTCACGAGGGTCATTTAGGTATGGATAACAATTCACCCAACACAGAAAGTGACCACACTATTATGAATGAGCGTCTGAAAGTATCAGCGAAATTTCAAGAGCAGTTAAAAGCTGTTTTCAATGCGTATATCAATTTAAAAGATGCTTTAGTGAAAGAAGACTCAAAAGGCGCTTCTGAAAGTGTAATAAGTTTACTAAACAATTTAACCAGAGTAGATATGAAATTGTTATCAAACAATAAGGCGCATAACCATTGGATGTCATTAGAAAAGGAAATAAAACCTTCAGCGACCTCAATTTCTGAAACATCCGATATAAAAGCACAAAGAGACCATTTTAAATATTTATCATCACATCTAATCAATGCTGTTCAATTGTTTGGTGTTAATGAAAAGGTTTATGTGGAATTTTGCCCTATGGCAGATAACAACAATGGTGCATATTGGTTGAGCAAAGAAGAAAAAGTAATCAATCCATATTTTGGCAGCGCAATGCTAACCTGTGGAGAAGTAAAACAAGTAATAGAATAATAAATCAAGTAATAACAATTAAATTTTAAACAATGAAAAAAGTAAGATTAACAACAATTATGGTAATGGCATTTATAAGCTTATCAGCAATGTATTGTAAAGATGCGAAAACAGAAAACAGTACCAATTCTGAAATGATTACTGAGGAAGACCATTCAAAAATGAACCACGATAATTCCGATGGTCACCACGATGTGGATAAAAAGGAAATGGCAATGAACGGAGATGGAAATTCCCAAACAATATTAAATGACTATTTCAACTTAAAGGATGCCTTAGTGGCAGATGATAATGCCAAAGCTAAAGAATTGGGTGCAACCCTCGCAACATCATTAGGAAAGCTTGACATTTCAAAATATACGGATGCTCAGCAATCAGAATTAAAGGACATTATGGAAGATGCTATCGAGCACGCAGAACATATCAGTGAAAGTGATATTAAACACCAACGCGAACATTTTAAAGTTTTGAGCAAAGATGTTACTGATATGGTAGCTATTACGGGAACACAAGTGAAACTATACGAGCAATTTTGTCCAATGTATGATGGCGGTACAGCTTGGTTGAGTACAAAGGAAGAAATACGCAATCCATATTATGGAAGCCAGATGTTGAAATGTGGTAAAGTACAGCGAGAAATTAACTAAATGAAAATTGTAAAAATCATAGCACTGATTTTATTGGTTGGATTTGTGGGCATACAGTTTGTGCCCACAGACCTCAATCAAAGTGATACTGTGCCAAAAACTGACTTCTTGTTGGTAAACAACACCCAAGAAAACATAAGCGCATTATTACAAGAGTCCTGCTATGATTGTCATAGTAATAACACAGAATACCCTTGGTACAATAAGGTACAACCTGTTGCTTGGTATCTGGAAGACCACATACAAGAAGGTAAGGACGAACTTAATTTTAATGAATGGGCAGAATATTCAGACCGGCGAAAGAACAGTAAACTTCGGTCTATCATAAGCCAAATTGAAGAAGATAAAATGCCATTGGATTCTTATACACTCATTCACAAGGATGCAATTCTTTCAGATGAAGATAAGAGGGTGATAATAGATTATATGACAGCGTTAAAAGACAGTTTGGAATAAAGTCCTGATATGGGAAGGGAAAGTTGATGGTTGGTTAGTTAGTAGCCCTTCCCTTGTCAGGCACAATAAAAAATATTAGAAAAATGAATAATGACATAAATGAATTTGAATAAAAACCCTTAAAAACAAACAGGATGAATGCACTTAGAAAAACTACAATATTCGCATTAATTATAATAGCAACAAGCCAAGTGTTCGGACAAGATACAAACACAGAAAAGCAAGCCGTACTTAAAGTAATGAAAACCTATAAGGATGCGCTGCAAAACCTAACGACTGAAGGTACCTTTGAGTTGTTCACAAACGACTCGGAAGTTTTTGAGTCCGGTGGTGTTGAGGGTTCCTATGCGCACTATATAGAACACCATTTGGGACCAGAATTAGGACACTTCAAGAAGTTTGAATTTTCAGATTATGAAATTGATGCAGAAGTAGATTTGCCCTATGCATTTACTACCGAAACTTACGTCTATACCATAGTTCTCAATCCCGATGATAATGGCAATACCCGAACTATAAAGAAAAAAGGGGTGGCGACTTCTATCCTTAAGAAGATAGATGATAAATGGCAGATAGTTAAAACACATTCATCATCCAGAAATGTTAAATAATTTTTAGCCAATCATAAAATGACACACACCTATCACATACACGGAATGACCTGTAATGGTTGTAGAACGCACGTAGAAGAAACGCTCTCTAAAGTTGAAGGTGTTACCAATGCAACTGTCAATTTAGAAAAAGCCGAAGCGACCATTGAAATGCAATCCCATATTCCCATCGAAAAATTTCAAGAGGCGCTGAAAACGAACGGTGGGCAATACAGCATCCATATGCTTCTTCGTAATTCATGAATTATTGGTTCATTATACATCCACAAAATAAAAATCAAAGTGGGATAGTCCTATTTTTTAATCAATAACCTTACGAAAACCTTGCGAAAACAAAAAGGGTCACAAACATCA
>Ga0208785_1001292_pt1 | contig 11097 bp, 22 predicted proteins | sample DEB08_DNA_2_FD_185499 | JGI IMG/M metagenome (GOLD analysis project Ga0208785, IMG submission 185499) | Aqueous microbial communities from the Delaware River and Bay under freshwater to marine salinity gradient to study organic matter... | ecosystem: Environmental > Aquatic > Marine > Coastal ...
TTCTGTTAAGTTTGATCAACAGATGGGTGATTCTCGTCTTATGGGAGATGCTCTGAATAAAGATAAAAGAAATTCTCAAAATGCATGGATTCCAACTCAGCATTGGCTGGGTGGATTCCTGTGGCACTATATTCAACGTGCAAATCGCGAGAACTTCTTATATGATCTGCGGTGTATTGATGGAGAATCAATGCAATACACTCGATATGGTCCTGGTCAGTTTTATGGTTGGCATAATGATGCTGGTATTGCGGGAGCATATAAACCACAATCAGTTGGTAATCGTCAAGAAGGACTTGCAAATGATTTTGTAAATGAGAATATTGAACTTGTAAGGAAACTTTCATTTGTGCTTCAACTTTCTGATCCTGATGATTATGAAGGTGGAAATCTTCAACTTTTAGATGAAAGTGGCGCGTCATATTTTGCACCCCGTAAGCGTGGCACTGTAATTTTGTTTGACTCAAGAACTCAACATCGGGTTCTTCCTGTTAAGTCTGGTTTGCGTAAGTCAATTGTTGGTTGGACTGTTGGTCCTCGTTGGAAGTGAGGTAGAGTATGGCAGAGAAAATGACATTGGAACAACTTAAGTTCCAAGAAAAGTTAAATAGTGGTTCATCTTGGACTCGCAATGAACAATTTGATAAAGATGGCTACTTGGTAGTCAAAGACTTATGGGATGTTGGTGAACTTTATCGTCCTGTTCCAGAAATGCGAGGACAAATTAATTACTGGGGTAAAAAACCAGAACAGTTTAACTTTACGCCTCTTGAAAGTCAGGTTGAAGGATCACTTGCAGTTTATACACACCCACAATATCATCACATTCATTCAGACATTCGTCTGAAACTGGAAAAGATTATTGGTAGAAAGTTGTATAATACTTATTATTATGATCGCTTCTATTTTGCAGGACAAGAACTTACAGTTCATGCAGATCGTCCAGCATGTGAAATTTCAGTAAGTGTTCACATTAGCACTAATCTTGAAGAGTGTTGGCCATTGTGGATTAAAACTCCAGATACTTATAGTGAAGATAAAACAGAAGTTCTTGAGCAAGGAGAAGATAGATCAGTTTGTCTTCAACCTGGAGATGGAATGATTTACAAAGGTTGCGAGAGACCTCACTGGAGAGAACCCCTAAAATCTAGGCATAAGGGAGATTACTTTATCCGTAAACTTGGAGAAGAAGATGATACCTTTTATCATCAGGTATTTTTCCACTATGTTCTTGCCGATGGGCAAAGATCACACTGTGCAAATGATATGGCAAAGGAATGATGAAAACTATTGATGAAATTTTTGATGACGTAACACTGATTGGACAAACACCCAATCTTATTATTAAAGTTAAAATGCCTGATCCAATCTTTGATGAGGTTAAGGGTTGGATTGAACCTTGTCGAAGTGTGAAAGATAATGAGTATGCAGAGTTATTGAATCATCATAATGTAGGAACAGGACATAACTCTTATCAAACTACAGTTCCCCGAAGACTAATTGATAACTCATTCTTCTTTGGATATCTTTTGAATTTAGGCCAGTTATATCTTCATGCGGTTAATAGTCCAATAAAAGATAATCCTCGTGCAGTTCATCTTCGTAATTATCCTGGACATTATGATGGATATGATGTTTGGGTAAACTTTACATATAAAGGTGATGATAATCCAGAACATAATCATGCTGGTTCATTATCTGGTATCATCTATATCAAAGATGAAGATTGCCAACCAACCAATTTCCCATCCATTGATTATATTCATAAACCCAAAGAAGGTGAGATTCTTTTATTTCAATCACATTTAATGCATTCAGTTGATGTGAAAGAAACAGAATCTGAAAGAATTACTGGATCTTTTAACTTAGATGTTTTTAGTAATCAATAATAATAATATCTTTTGACCGAGCAGCAATGCTTGGTTTTTTTATATAAATATAAAAAAACCAAGAAGCAATCAATCTGAAATGACCAGAGCAAGAGAAGCTGCTAGGCTAATAGGCAATAATACATTTAGACTGGATTCTAACAATGCTGTTGGTTTTAACAGTACGACTCCAGATGCGATGTTTGACATCAATCATGGGTTGACTGTTGCAGGTGTGAGTACCTTTACAGGCAATGTCAACATGGAAGGTGACTTAACTGTTGCAGGTACCTTTACAGACAATGTCACCATGGGAGGTGACTTAACTGTTGCAGGTGTGAGTACCTTTACAGGCAATGTCATCATGGAAGGTGACTTAACTGTTCAAGGAACAACTACAACTCTTGATACTACCCTTCAAGAAGTTGACTTGATTAATGTTCAAGCAAACTCAACAACAACAGCAATTGGTGTTACTCAGAGTGGTGCCGGTTCTATTGCTGCATTTTATGATGGAGCAACAGAGGTAGTCACGATTAAAAATGGTGGAAATATACAATTACCCGATAGTAGTTCCTCTACTGTTGGAAGAATTGAAATAGGAGATGGTCAGGATTTACAACTGTTTCATAACGGAGCAAACTCATATATTGCCGATAGTGGAATTGGTAGTTTCTATATCAGGTCAAATTCTTTTCTTGTTCAAAAATACACTGGTGAAGAATTTGCTAGATTAAATACTGACGGTGCAGTAGAACTCTACTACGACAATGTCAAGAAATTTGAAACCACTGGTGGTGGTATTAATATAACCGGTATTGTTACTGCTACTAGTTTTTCTGGAGATGGTTCTGGTTTAACTGGCGTGAGTGCATGGGAAAGTTATGATAGTTGGTTATTTGGTGGCGGCGGTTAATTTGCTAAATAACTAAAAAAAGAAATCATGGCACTGGAAAGGGGAAAACTTAGCAATGTGGTAAGAGTTTCGGCAGGAACAACTGTTGGTATCATTACTGTCGCATCTTCTAAAAAAGTTTATGTAAAATCCATTATTGCTCATGCTGCAGGAACTGGAATATCAACTGCAACTGGGCAAGTTTACTTCGTTCCTAATGGTGATAGTGCAACAGATTTAAATAAAATCTTTGATGTTGATATCACTTCAGGAGAAACTGTATTACTTGAACCATCATATCCTCTTGTATTAGATACAACTGGCGATGCACTGTTTGTTGGAACAGGAAATTTTACTGGATTGGGAGCAACCCATGTAAACTTCATCATTACTGGCGATAAGGAGGCTTGATTCATGGCTCCATTTAAATCTTCATTAGCAAGAAGTACAGGGAAACTTTTTGGAGTTTTTAAAGAAAATGATTTATCCCTAAGAGGTTCTGTTCAAAGTACTAGATTTATTAGTTCTCAAAGAGCCACTGGAGGAATAATAGAAACTGGGGCCACATATACTTATCATATATTTACAGATCCAGGATCATCCACATTTGAAGTTTTAGATAATACCCTCAATGTAGACTACTTTATTGTAGGTGGCGGCGGTGGAGGTGGTGGATCCTACGGTGGATCTGGTGGCGGCGGCGGAGGTGGAGCTGGTGGAGTAAGATCTGGTTCTTCATATCCACTTAGCCCAAACACTTCTTATCCAGTGGTTGTTGGAGATGGTAAAGGAGGAAATGCATATCCAGTAATCTATCCCGCTGGGCCTGGTGCGCCTAATCTTCCCAGTTGGGTTAATGGTGAAGATAGTTCTTTCAATTCCATAGTTGCTGCCGGTGGTGGTAAAGCTGGTGGTGGTCCAGCACCAGAACATGATGGATCTAATGGTGGTTCTGGTGGTGGTGCTGGATATGATGGTACGGGTGGAAACGGAAATACTCCACCAACAAGTCCACCTCAAGGAAATAATGGAGGAACTGCTTCCTCAACCCATAGATCCGGTGGTGGAGGCGGTGGTGCTGGAGGCGTCGGTGCTGATAACTTATCTCCAAACACAGGTGGAGATGGTGGAGTAGGTATTGCTGCCTTTAGTGGAGATACTGAACTTCCAGCATCTTATGGAACACCTGGACCATCAGCAGGTAGATGGTTTGGTGGTGGCGGTGGCGGTGGTGCATACTCAATTGGCAGTAAAGGTACTGGTGGCGCCGGTGGTGGAGGAAACGGCGGTGGTGGTGGTAGTGCTGCCCAAACAGGAACTACAAATACTGGTGGTGGTGGAGGAGGAAGAGCCTCTAATGAACCTGGAGTTCTTGGAGCAACAGGCGGCCCTGGAATTGTTATTATCAGGTATCTTACATAATAATTAATTTCTCCAGAACTCAAGATTTGAATATCTTTGAATAATATGGGGTGGAAGAATATCTTCTATCTCATATTTTTTTTGTTTGATTTTACTTTTTACTTTATGTAAATCGCACCCAGATCCAAATATAGAATCATCATATTCAATACCATTAGCAGAGAATGATTTGATGTAATTAAACTTGTGAGGGTAGTAATCAATATTTAAAAAATCATATACTCCTTTAATAGTATTTTCCGTATCATTCACTAGATGATTATACTCTACCAAATGAAGATATTTTCTGTTTTCTTTTTTGAGAAGATTATTAAGAGAGAACATAAATTTCTCTAACTGTCCTGTGGGATCTGTAATAACTTCACACATTAAATCAATATCATTCTTATAGGACTCCATGAATCTTTGATTTCTTTGAATTTGCTCCTGAATAATGTTACGAATTCTATTAGATGAAACTCTTATAGTGGATGATATAATTTCTACTATATCTCTCACACTGCATATAATTTTGACTTCATTTGATAGGTAGTTTTCTAACATGTAAAGATTAGTAGGTGTCCCCCATGGTCCCCTATCAATAATGTATTTTGCGTCCCAATTTGTATAATAAGAATCGAATGTTGATGATATGAGATTATTCAAAGAGTCTGCATCCGGAAAGTTTTGAAATTTCTCATTATATTGAAGTAATGCGGTTTGCTGCATATGATCACACAAAAAACTATTAGCAGACACCATGATGTCTGGATTTTGATTTAAGATTGATGATAGTAAAGTGTTACCGGAACGAGGCAGTCCAGCAAGGAAAAAATATTTCTTCATTCTCTAGTTGCATTTATATCATTATAACATATTTGACATCTATTTTGTAGGAGTTCCACTTGACAAACTGTCCACATTTACCCCCAGAACACCACTGGGGGTTTTATATTGGCTTCAGATAAATCAAGGTGATGACCACCACACACAAACTTATCTTCATTGCATCATTCTTTTGGATGATGAATTGGGGAACCCGTGTAACTGCTGCTGCTATCAATGCTCTTTCTTGAAACTACTGGTTACAACTATAGCCAGCGTCGATGTGAAGAAGTTGTCTTCTGGTTTATTGAAAAGTATCTGCCAAGGCACAAGATTGACATCATCGTGAATCATCGTGGATTACTTCGTGAAGGTGTTCATGGATGGTGTACTGTACTTGATTGTGATTGGCGTCCTAGAGATTTTGAAATTGAGTTACACAATCGTTTAGATGTAGAAGATTACATCAGCACGCTTCTACACGAGCTCTGGCATGTTTATCAGCATGTCAAGGGTAATCTTAAGGATAAAGGTTCTAAACGCTTCTGGAAGGGCATAGACCACTCTGATACGGACTATTCGGACCAACCTTGGGAAATTGAAGCATATGAAATGGAAAAGAAACTCTTTAATGAGTATATGGGTATTGAAGAAGTAAAGTTCTTTTCTAATCGTTTGACAAGTTGTTAATAATTGAGTAGAATCTGGCTTGTCCGGGTTCGGGAGAACATGGCTAAATAATTCTTTTAGTATCTTATGAAAATCGTTGAAAGACATCGTTATAGAGACAAAGAAATATTTGAGACACGAACTCTAAGGTTTAGACCTTTTGAGTATAAAGATATTGATTTGGTGATGTATATGATTGCAGAGAATCTCACACCAGATATGGTATCAAAAAAGTATAGAGAAGAAAATGCAGGCAATCCAATGTTTGGACACTGCTATCATTCTTCTCAAGCATTATATTATCTTATGAATACTGATGTGCTAGAACAAATGAGTGCGATTGATTATCATGATGAAGCACATTGGTGGTTGAGAGATAAGAATACTCACGAAGTATTTGATATTACTGCGGATCAATACTATTCAGTCAATCAAGAGCCTCCCTATCCTGGTAAGAAAACACCATGGTATGGATGGAAGCAGAGACCACATCAAAGAACACTGAATCTGATGGTCAAGGTTCTGGGTGATAGGTTGGTTGAGGACACTGTGACAACTCCTGAACTGGTTGGGAGCCTTGACTCTTTCCTCTAGATGCCTTATATTGGCCCTGTTGGAGAGGGATGCCTCTGGCACTCCACCCTCTCTAACATTCACATAATGCTATTGGAGCAAAAATGACTACTATTCCTTTTCTTGCCAAGGTCACATGTGCGGATCTTGATGCAAAAAAATATGAAAATCGTTGGTCTGATGAAGAGATCAATACAAAACAAAAATACGGAAATTTTGTAAGGTTTACTAAAATTGATATTTCTGGATACAAACTTTATGACGATCAACTGAATAATGTCGCAGTTCGCAGTGAGCAGAACAAAGATGATGCGACTGATGACATTGCATACAGTTATGAAGAGCACGGTTGGGATTACAATCCTTTCCCACCAATTGTTTCTACTACAGGAAAAATTAAAGACGGTCGCACTCGCATCCGTGCTGCAATTGTCGCAGGTTGGAGGTATATTCTTGTTGCTATCTTCTCTTATGATGATGAAGTCAATGAGGAAGCATCTGATATTGTCAATGGTCTAATTGCTAACAATCACTTGGTTGCTCGTCGTGCAAACACGAACGACTTTGTAACCGCTGGTTGTGCAATGATCAGCAAAGGTTTGATCAACTGCGATCAATCTTCTATTGATGATTGGCTTTATAATGAAGTAGAGATTGAGCGTTTCTATAGCAATATTGCAGGTACAATCACAAAAATTGCCAAGCGTATTCTGAATGAATCTACTCCAGATGGCGATCCTATCATTGTAGATAAGTCCCGTTCCGAATGGATTGAATATCTTGAGGATTGTAAAGAGGTCAAATCTCTTGGCATTGCTCTTCCCGATGTTCCTAATCCTCTGAATGAGAATCAGTTGGTTCTGTATTCTACTGGCAAGACCAATGCTCGCCGCTGTTGGGTTGACCAAATCCTTGCAAATACTACACATGGACATCACACTAACATTGTTCTTTATAGTACTGACAAGACTGCAGAAAAACTGCGTGAAGAAGCAAAGAATTTTGCCAATGACCTTGAGATGTTCTATGCTCAAACTGTAAAATTAATCAATAGTCAACTCACTGGCATTCAGATCGCTCTTCCTACTGATCGTCCTTTCACTATCATTGGTGTAATTCCTCAGTTTGCTGATGATGAGAAGCATAAAGAACTTCGTTCTCTGAAGCGTCTGATTCCTCTGAACCAACTCTGATACTGTCACAAGGGGTCGCAAGACCCCTTTCTTTTGCCCTATACTAGCCAAGTTACAGACAAACATCATGAAAACCGAGTTCATTTGCGTTCAACCCAAATCTAATAAGGCAATCAATCGTTTTGCTAATCAGATGGATTACTTGCACTCCTGTCGTGTTGAACAGCGTAAAGATGGTCAGGTGTTTCTTGCATCTATCTCTGGTAAGTACAACTTCTGGATGAACGAAACTGCCGATGATAACTGGGAAGTTATTCGCTGATGTTATTCAAATCACCTAAGCATGTGACGACTGAGCAAGAACGATTGATTCTTGCTCTCACACAAATCAATAATGTTGTTGAACTCATGAAAGACAATGAGTGGAGGACATACATTTATGGACATTTGTCTACTGTAAAGTATGAACTTGAGCGTCAACTATCACTTCTAAATGCTAAACAAAAGGATTGAACCTTCCTATCCAACAAAACCATTTCATGAAACATTTCCTTTTGCTTTGGAATGGTATATAAAGGAGGGAAAGAAAAAACTTCAACACAATGCCTACTTTCCTTATGAAGACTACCGAAACGACTATGCAAAACGACTCAAAGGAACTGGAGCAACAGGAATCAAAAAGTCCAAAACTAAGCCCAGAGGCAGAACTGATTGATAATGCTTTTTGGGTTGAACCAACTCGATTTATGTGGAAAAGTATTCGTAAGGATACTGGTAAAGATTTTTTATTTGCTGTGAATAAAGAAGAAGTATTGAAGATGACACGCTGGTATCTTAAATGCGAGCAAGAAGGTACTTTACATCTTTATAGCCGTGTGGTAAACTCTGGTGTAGTAGGAGGCAAACTATGACGACACGCCAATATATCACCAAATCTGGTGATACTTTTGAATGGGAAGAAACCCCTGAAGTAGTAGCAGCAGTGAAGAAACTTCACGAAACTATTACAAATAATAAACAAATTATTCCTGTTGAAATCACTGAACTATCATAGATAGTAAAGTTTATTTGTCTCCAGATGTTGAACTTAATCCGCAGGTTTTTTGCACCATCCGAAAAGATTGACCTTGAGGATGGAAATGTTTTTGTATTTGCCAATAAAATTTTGGAGTTGCAGGAACGAATCGAAAAACTTGAGGGTGAAAATGTAGAGCTAACTAATGCTTTGTATGAATGTGAAAACAGAATAGAGGCAAAAATTGACAGTATTCATCCTGTGATATATAATATCTCAGAACGCGACAATGCGTTACAAAACTATTCTTTAGGAGACAAATGACCTATTCTGTTACCCTTCGCAACGCTGATGGCACTGAAAATGTAATTCAAGTTGAAGACGATCAATACATTTTGGATGCAGCTGAAGAGGCAGGTGTTGACCTTAACTACTCTTGCCGTGCTGGTGCTTGCTCATCCTGTGCTGGTAAAATTGTGAGCGGTACTGTAGACCAGTCTGATCAATCTTTCTTGGATGATGACCAAATTGGAGAGGGATTTGTACTCACTTGTGTTGCTTATCCTACTTCAGATTTGGTCATCGAAACTGATCAAGAGGAGAATCTTTACTGATGTATGAGGAACTAAACTGTTTTGAGGAAGCTTTAAAGCACTTTGGAACTAGAGTCGAAATTATCACTGCTATGGAAATGTCACGGAGAATATCTCCTGAAGATGCATATCAGATGATTAAAGAAGAACTCAAAGGAGTTAAAAAGTGTCGAAAGAGTTTTAATAAGAACAGTTAAGGAATCCCAAAGAAATTGTTAAGTTCCTAACTATTTGTGAAACGACATGTTATCATGTTACTACATTCAGGAGATTGCTCAATGACTCTGCCCAAAGAACATAAAATTCAAAATCAACACATTGAATCTATGAAAATTGCTGTAGAGCAAGCAGGTATTAGAGCAATTCATCCTGAAAAAATGGAAGAATTTGCAGAATATCTAGTTCAACAACTGAGACAATCAGAGAACTGACACAAGACCCCTTGCGAAACATCGTAAGGGGTTTTATATTAGCTTCAAGTCAATCAACATGTTATGCTTTGGGACATCTGGGTTCAACCCAATAAAATTATTGAGGAAGAATTTCCTGATGGTTGGTCTCACGACGATGTAATGGATGCAGCACAAAATCGTTATGCTGGAAAAGTAACCAATGTTGCACCATCTCCTGTTGGTGGTCGAGATAACTACCAATCCCCCTCAAGATCTGAATTTGATTTTGACAATGTTAGTGGATGGGGTGCTCTTGCACTCATTGGATTTATTATTTGGGTTTTTATTGAGTATTGGATGTTTGCTATTCCAATTTCTCTTATTTGTTGCATTTTGATTTATTTTGCAATCAAAGAAAAATGAAGTGCGAAGTCAAACTTTATGTTGCTGGTAAAGTCTTCACTGAAGAAGTCTATGCCAGAGACTATCAAGAAGCAAGAGAAGTTGCTCTCGCTCGCAATCCTAATGCTAAAGTAATCGGAGTCACTGCTACATTCAAATGAAAAAACTTGCTCTACTTATAGTTCCATTTATGATTTATTTGCCTGCCAATGCTCAGCAGGTAAATGTTTTTGATGACTGCAAGCGATATATTGTTGAGGAAGAATATATTCCTGGATATTATACAAATACTGGAGCATATCGCCCAGGTAGAGTAAGAAAACATAGAAAGCAAGTTCCATGCAATGGAACTGGTTATCGTCCATCATATTATCCGCCAACATCACACTCCCAACAACCTCAGAGGCGGTGTAGCCGTAACCAAAACATTCTTGGCGGATTGTTGGGTGGTGGTATTGCGGCATTAGTTTCAAAGAAAGATGCTTATGCCTGGTCAATTCCTCTTGGAGTTGTGGGTGGTGTAGCAGTTTCTAATGCGGACTGTTGACAATTCTTTCAATCTTTCCTATAGTTGGTCTCTATGATTAAATGAAACAACCACCACAAAGTCGTATTCTTAATCCAAAGCCTATCACAGATGGGTTTTTAGTTGGTAAAAGTTGGGAGGATCCAAAACTATACGCTGCCATACCAATGGCAGGTAGCACAACCAAACTAATGGTGATTTACAATGGACAACAACTCAAAGTATGTCGAAACGAACAAGCAGCAAGAAACTTCATCAAAAAACATAAGCAAAGCAACAGAAGCTGATTGGGAGGACTTTTGGAACTCCTATGATGAGATTGACAATCCAGACAAAACTGATTAAACTGTCAGAGTAATTCACCCCCACCGATGCAAAAGTTTTTCTACCTTGTTGAACATTTCATTCCATTCCCCCAATCCGAATATGGTGGATTATGGAATGTGATTGCCGAAAGTGACAATGAATGCTTCGACTTGATTACACAAAGAGACCAAGAGTTCAATGTGGAGCATTATCCACAACTTCGACACAACATTCAAAATGCCCGTGTATATGCACTTGCAGAAGAACTTGATTCGGGTGTTGTAGAGGAGTTTACCACATGAAACCTGATGTGACTGTCTCTTGGGAACAACATCTCAAGAATGGTAATGTGTGGAGAGTTAATATTGAACTCCCCATGCAAGATACACCAGGAGATGATATACTTTTCTATAGTGTAGATGTTTATATTGTTGCACCTACACAAGCACTAGCACAGTATATTGTTTCCACAATGTATCCTGATTATTTGTCTCTTTGT
>Ga0208785_1001299_pt1 | contig 11036 bp, 16 predicted proteins | sample DEB08_DNA_2_FD_185499 | JGI IMG/M metagenome (GOLD analysis project Ga0208785, IMG submission 185499) | Aqueous microbial communities from the Delaware River and Bay under freshwater to marine salinity gradient to study organic matter... | ecosystem: Environmental > Aquatic > Marine > Coastal ...
TGGCAGGTCAGTATATTGATAAAGCTGATTTAAAGGCATACATTGGCTTATCAGGAACGGCACAAGATGACAATATTGATAATGCCATTGACTCAGCTTGTAGATTAATAGATAAAATTTGTGGTAGAAGATTCTATCAAGATAGCGTAGTTAATGCTAAAACTTTTACACCAAACAATAGTTTATATTTAGAGACACCTGATATTTCTACAACAACAGGTCTTATAGTGAAGTTAGATGATAATGATGACGGAACTTATGAAAAAACTTTAACAATTAATACTGACTTCATTGTTGAGCCAACCAATCCTAGAATAAATAGAATCATTGACGGCATAACTTACTACGAGCCTTACAATAAAATTACAATTCTTGATACAAGAAGTTCAGAGAGATTTGACCCAACAATAAAAAGTAATGTCCAAGTAACTGCTAAATGGGGTTGGACTAAAATTCCTTCAGATATAATTACTGCAACTCTTATTCAATCACTTCGTTACTTCAAAAGAAAAGATACTCCATTCAATACTTATGGAGATGTTAATACAGGAGTTCACGAGCTATTTGCGAAGATTGACCCTGATGTTCAAACACTACTTAAAGGACTTAAAAAGACCACTTTAAGTGGTGTAATTCTATAATTTTTTTTATTTTTTTTCTAAAACCCTATAAACATTGAGCTTTTTTTTCATATTTTTTTGATAAATACTTGCAATATAATCAAAGATTATATAATATTTAAGTATGAATGAAACAGTAAAATTAAACTTCAACAATCCTGACGGTAGTTTTAATCGTGATAAATGGCATCGTGATAAATGGCTTGATTTTATGAATACTAAAATTGATAACATTGGTTTTTATTCAGCTTGGACAGGTAATACTGCAAAAATTGTTAATCAACAATCTAAAGATATTAATTTTTTTAGGTGTGTTTTACTTGATGACGAAGATAAAAGAAATTTACACGGTATGATTTCTCACTATACAGACTTTAGTTCTAGAACTAAAAGTTTTTATGGTGCTGATAGGTGGGATAAAGAAAAAGGTTGGGTATATCCAAAAAATGAAAAAGAGTTTGGTAATAGCTTTTATATTTTTATGAATAATATTAGAAATAATCGATTAAATGATTTACCAAAAGAAAGAACACTTTTTAAAGTAGCTATGTACAAAAAAGTACAATTTGTTCTTTATATGCCTGAATACAATGCAGTAAGAACACTTGGGTATTGGGAATATGCAGGATTAGGTCTTAAAAAATATATCTACTTCAAGTATGAAAACTATCTTAAAAAACTAGGAGTCCTTTAAATAATTGTTAGTATGTCTTTATGGCAACTAATAAGAACTTCCAATTTCAAGGAATGACAGAAATAAAAAGAAAACTTACTAATGCAGGTTTTACTTTAATTCCTTTGCGTCATCTTATGAATGAACACGCAGAAGTAATTGTTGAAGAAGCTAAAAAAGTAGTTCCTGTTGATACAGGTGCATTACAGAAATCTATTGGATTTAAAAGTGTTGCTATGGTTGGTAGGCTTCCAACTTCAATTAAAGTAGAAGCTACTGCACCACACTCTAAATTTGTACACGGAGATTTTAAAAGATTACCAAGTGGATATTCATTACCACCAAAAAGAAATAGACAATCTTGGGGTAGTAAGTCTTGGAGAACTAGACCACATTATCCACCACTTCGTCCAATAGAAGAATGGGCAAGTAGAAAAACAGATGTCAATGCTTATTCTGTGGTACACTCTATCAATGAGCGTGGAACTCCATTAGTTCCATTCTTACTAATAGCCGAAAAGAATACGAGAAAAGATAGACGCAAAATTACTCAAAAAGTTTCAGCAGAAATTTCTTTGGCTTGGAAATTAAAAAGATAAGTGTAATATAAGGAGTAATATGCCGAAGCACAATTACGGTGGCAATAGGTCATCAAGAAGAAGAAGTAGTGGAAGCAGAAGGAATAAATAAATGGCATTTGTACACGGAAAAGAAACAAAAGTTTATATTAATGAAAATGATTTAAGTTCATACTTAAATACTGCTGACCCTACTAGAACAGTTGATGTTGGCGAAACAACAACATTTGGAACATCAGGTGGTGCAAAAACTTATATAACAGGTAGTGCTGACGCAACGGTTTCATTTGGAGGATTTTTTGACCAAACGGCAGATAATATAATTCAAGGTTTAGTCGGAACTAACGACAAGGTTGCTCTCATTGGATTTGACGGTGTAGACGCAACAGATAAATGTATGTTTGGCAAAGGTGTAACAACCAACTATGGAATATCAAGTCCTGTTGGAGATGTTGTTGCAGTAACTTTTGACTTACAAGCTAGTGGATTCTTTAGTGGAAGTGTTCTTGAAAATGCCACAGTTACGGCAACAGGTAACGGAACTGCTAGAGATAACACAAGTTCTACTGCAAATGGTGGTGGTGCTTTTATAATTGCAACATCAGTATCAGGAACTACACCAAGTTTATCTGCTAAGATACAACACTCAGCAGATGATGTAACTTATGCAGACTTGGTAACATTTACTGCTTTAACTTCAGCAGGTGCAGAAGTAAAAGAAGTTGCAAGTGGTACAACTGTAAATAGATACTTAAAAGTTGTTTATACTGTAAGTGGAACAACTCCAAGTTTTGATGTTATAGTTGGATTTGGAAGAAATAATTAAGGAGAAGAAATATTATGGCATTTGTTCACGGTAAAGATTCAGTTTTTAAACTTGATAATTCAGGTGGAACTTTAACTGATATCTCAAGCTATGTAAATAATGTAGACTTCCCTGAGACTGCTGATGTAAGCGAGACAACAACGCTAGGTGCGTCAGCAAAAACCTATATAGCTTCATTAAGCGATTCTACGATTTCTTTATCGGGTCTATGGGACGCTACTGCTGACGCTATATTTGGTGCAGTTGTTGGACAATCAGCAACTTTGTCTTTTGAGTATAGCCCTGAAGGTACTGATTCAGGTAAAGTGAAATATACAGGAGAAGCTATTTTAACTTCTTATGCAATTTCAAGTCCTGTAGGGGACGCAGTTGGCTACTCAGCAGACCTACAATGCTCAGGGTCAATTACAAGAAGTACTCATTAATAGTAAAAAGGAGAGCTAGGCGTATGGCTAAGATTTTAAACTTAGATGACATTAAGTCATTACCTGATGTGCCAACTAAGACTATTGATATTCCACAATGGAATGTATCAATTAAAGTCAAAGGCATATCAAAGAAAATGCAAATTGAACTCGGTAGATTAATTAATGGCAAGGAAACTGACGCTTTTGATTACCAAAAGGCTTTATTAAAAGCAAGTGTAGTTGAGCCTGAATTAACTGACGAAGCAATAGATGAGTTGTATAACAAAGACGCAACAGTTATTGATATGATATTTGCAGAACTAAATAATATTAATGGAGTAGGAAGCGAGATAGAATCGGCATTAGCCGAAGATTTCAAAAGCGAATCCTGATTTAGTTTTTCAATTCAGATTAGCTCGTGATTTAAGAATGACAGTTGGCGAACTGCGAACTAAAATGTCATCATTAGAGTATTCACAATGGGCTACATTTTATTATGTAGAACAACAAGAGAGAGACAAACAACGAGCTATGGCAGAAGCAGAAGCTAAGAAAAGGAAGATGAGATAATGGGTAGTTCAAATATCCTTATCAGGCTCGTATTAGAAGGTTTTAATAAAGCTAAAGCCCAAATGAATAATTTGGGTAAGCAAACAGATGATTCATCAGGTAAATTAAATAAGTTTGGTACAGTTGCTAAAATAGGTGCAGTTGCAGTTGGTACAGTTCTTGTTAAAGCATTATCAGAAGCTACAAGACAATTTATTGAGTTTGAAGATAAACTCAACCAATCTCTTGCAATTATGCAGACAACTGAAGAACAACAAAGGCGTATGGCTCAGGCTTCACGCCAAGTTGCAATAGAATCTCGTATATCTGCAAGTGAATCAGCAGAAGCATTTTTCTTCTTAGCGTCAGCAGGTTTAGACGCTGAACAATCTATATCAGCACTTCCACAAGTTACCAAGTTTGCTCAAGCAGGTATGTTTGATATGGCACTTGCTACTGACTTGGCTACTGACTCGCAATCTGCATTAGGTCTTACTGTAAAAGACGCAGAACAAAACTTAGCAAACTTAACTCGTGTTACTGATGTACTTGTAAAAGCAAATACTTTAGCAAACGCTTCTGTTCAACAATTTGCAGAAGCATTAACAACTAAATCAGGCTCGGCTTTAAAGATTTTACAAACAAATCTATCGAAGAAGGTGTTGCAGTTCTCTCAGCATTTGCAGATAGAGGTGTTAAAGGTGCTGAAGCAGGAGAGAAACTTAATCAGTTGCTTAGAGATGTAACAAGAGCAGTTGGTAAGAACTCAGAAGAATTTAAGAAATTTAATATCAATGTTGTCGATAACGAAGGCAACTTAAAGAACTTAGCAGATGTTATTGATGAATTAGATAATGGAATGTCAGGTCTATCTGACCAACAAAAAGCAGTATTGCTTGATACATTAGGACTTAATCGTGGTGTAGCAGACGCAGTTAAAATCTTATCAGGTGCAGGAGACCAAATACGAAAATATCAATCTGCATTAGAGGACGCAGGTGGAGTAACACAAGAAGTTGCAGATAATCAAGTTGACTCTTTACAGGGACAATTAGAAATACTTAATAGCAAATTTTCTGAGTTAGGTTTTATTATTCTTGACGAATTACAACCTGCTTTAGATACTGCAATAAAAGGTATGAGTGGATTATTAGATGACATAATACTTCTTACAAAAGAAACTGATGAATTAACAAGTTCTGAACAAGATAGAGCAGATGAATTAACAAAAATGGGTCTTATAATGACAGGTGTTAATTTTTCAACTGCAAATATGCTAGTAGAAAACGAAAAACTTAAAAGACAACAACTTGAACAAGCAAGTAATATGTCAAGGTCTTACAAATTCTTCCAAGATTTAATTATTGCTCACAAAGATTTAGCTAGAAATACTCACGAACTTGATAGAGAAACAGGTGTATTAAATAGAACTAAAGAAGAATCTATTGATATAACTGAAGAAGAAATAGATTCAGAGAAAAAACTTGCAAGAGATAGAGCAACGGCAGGTCTTGACGCTTTGAGAAGTCTTAATGACGCTTATCAAAATCTTAGAGATATAGAACAAGATAGATTAGACCTAGTTGATAAAGAAGCTAAAGCACTTATCAAACTTAATAAAGCTAATAAAGATTTAGAAAATGCAAATGACAAAGTTAATAAGGCTAAAGAAGAATTTGAAAAAGTCTCAGGTCTTGGTGCAAAAGTTACTAATGAAGAAGCCTTAGCTATTGCTAGACAAAGAGATGAAATAAAACAATTAGAAGAAGTTGAAGAAAAATCTGAAATACAAAAACTTCAATTAGCAGTTGCTAGAGAACGCTTAAATGAATTAATTGAACAATCTACTGCTATATCTCGTGAAGAAGAAGAAGCACTTAGAAATATAGAACGAGCTGAAGAAGATGTCGTTAAACAAACTGAGAAATTAAAAGAAGCTCAACAAGATTATAGACAAGCACAAGAAGATTTAGCTAAAGCTACTGCAAACTCAACTGAAAACATTTTAAATATGGCTTTAGCAAAAGCAGAGTTAGATTCTGCTTTAGAAGATTTAAAATCAGCAGAAAAATTTAAAGACGGTATCAATGAGATAGTTAGATTGATTGGTGGAGATTTAGATACACTTACAAATCAATTTAATGCTTTATTTAATCTTGCAGGACGACAAATTGGTAATGGTGGTTTACCACCTGTAGAGAATAAAATTATTGATGATATTGTTACTACTATTGAAGATGAAGATACTTTTGTTCCTACTACACCTTCTAAAACAAAGAAATTTACAAACTTAGGTCAATCTTTTGCAGAATCATTAGACCCACTTACAAAAGGAGTTATTGGAACAGGTGGTGGTGGCAATACTATAATTACAGTTAATACAGGTGCTTTACTTGGTAGCGAACAAGATGTTCAAAATGCAGTTGTAACGGCATTAGAACAAGCTAAAAGAAAAGGCATAACGGTTGCTCAATAATGAGTGCAAACTTTGATTCAAATGTTTCTTTAACATTAGAAGTTGGTTTTGATAGTAATCCACTTGATGAAACACAAACTTGGACAGATATATCTCAATATTTAAGAGCGTTTACTACTAGGCGTGGTAGAAGTAATGAACTTGGAGAATTTGTTGCAGGAACAATGAGTTTTGCAGTATCAAATACAGATAATAGATTTAATCCAAGTCAAACAACTTATTATTATGACTCAGTTAATGCAAGAACTAATATACAACCACTTAAAAGAGTTAGAATGTCTGCAACTTATAACGCTACAACTTACAGAATATTTGAAGGTTTTTTGCAATCTGTTCCTGTTCAATTCATATCAGCAGGTGTTGATTCAATAGTTACATTTACTTGTGTGGACGCATTTAAAATATTTCAGGCTTCTCAATTAGACGGTGTTGGTTGGCGTTTAGGCTCAACAGGTTTCTCAGAAATTGGTTTATCTACAAGAATTGGTTATGAAGATACACAAGAATTAAGTTCTGTGAGAGTTTCAAGAATATTAGACGCAATAGGTTATCCAAGTAATCGCAGAGATGTTTTAACAGGAACAAAAGATGTAATATCTCAAAGTGTAAATACAAATGTTTTATCTGCTTTACGAGAATGTGAAACTGCTGAGAATGGACAATTCTTTGTTGCTAAAGACGGAAAAATAACTTTTAGGAATAGAGATTATAAATTATCTAATGCTAATGCTATAACAGTTCAAGGAACTTTTAGTAATGACGGTACTAATTTACCTTATACTAATGTTTCTACTTCATTTGATGATAATGAAATTATAAATGTTTATGAATGGCAAAGAAAAAGTGGGACAGTTCAATATAAAGCTGACGCTGATTCTGTATTAAGATACAGAGCAAAAGAGTCTAACAAAGAAACAATTAATGTTACAGACGCAGATGTTTTGTCTATAATTGAGCAAAGAATAGCAGAAACATCATTACCTATTCTAAGAATTGATGACTTAACTGTTAATCCTAGAGAAAATGTAAACCTTTGGGAACAAGTTTTAGGACGAGAGTTTGGAGATAGAATATCTGTTAAGATTGTCAATACAGATAGTAGTAGTTTTACTGATGAGTTATGGATTGAGTCAATATCTCATACTGTAAATGCTTCAAGCCAAAGTTGGACTTGGACGGCTACATTAAGTCCTGCGGGAAGCTCGGCTTGGATATTAGGTCAGGCTAAACTTGGAGAAGGTACAAGATTTGTTTATGCTTAGTAAAAAGGAGATTTATTAATGGCAGGTTTTAAAGTTTGGAGTACAGGAGACTTAGTTAATGCTTCTGATTTTAATTCATATCTACAAGAACAAGTAGTTATGAGATTTGATGACTCAACTGCAAGAGATTCACAAGTTACATCAGCAGAAGAAGGAATGTTCTGCTTTTTAAAAGATACCAATACATTACAATTTTATGACGGCTCAGCTTGGCAAAACTTCATTGGAGAAGGAGATATTACAGGTGTAACGGCAGGTGCAGGTCTATCAGGTGGTGGCACTTCAGGTGCAGTATCACTAGCAGTTGATGTAAATGGACAAACTTCTGCTACTGTTACAGGGTCAGATGAAATATTAATTGGAGATGTTAGCGATAGTAACAACATTAAAAAAACAACTGCTCAAGATATAGCAAACTTATCAAGTGCAGGAGTAAGTGTTGGGCTATTATTGGCACTAGGATAAAAAGGATAAAATATGGCAGAAGCATTTAAAAACGCATACTTAGATGTTACGAGTTCAGCTCAAACACTCTATACTGCACCTGCAAGTACAAGCTCAATTATGATTACATTGAGAATTACAAATGTAGACGGTGCAACAGATGATACTATTACTGCTGATGTTGTAGATTCAGCAAGTGGTAATTCAAGAATTGCATATACAATTTCTGTTCCTGCTGATTCTACTATTGAACTAGCAGGTACAAGTAAAATAATTCTTGAAGCAGGAGATTATGTACAACTAACAGGTGGTAATGCAAGTGGCGACTTGGAAGCGTATGCGTCAATAGTTGAAATAACCTAAAGGAGTTCAAATGCCTTATGGTTATCTAGGACAAAATCAACCTAATCAAACTGTATCTAATAGTGGTGTCTTTTCTATTACTGATGTAGCTGAACTTCAATCACAAGGAAAACTTGGTGGTAGTTTAGAACTTATTGATAGTCAAACTGTTACAGGTGTTTCAGTAATAGATTTTTTAGATATTAAAGAAGATGAATATGATGTACACCTTATCAAAGTTTCTGCAACAGGTGGTAATAATGCTAGTTCAACTGCAACATCAGTTAGGTTATATGAAAATGGTGTTTTAGAAACTGCAAGTGTTTATAAATATGCTTTTAGGAGAGCAGGACAAGGAGCTACTGATGTACAAAGTACTGCTAATTCACAAATTGGAACAATAACAGAAACATACAACTCAACTGACGCAAGTGGTGGGCAGATGTATTTTTATAACTTAGGTAATGCAAGTAGATACAGTATGAGCTACAAACATAGTAATAATCAAATTGGTGCAAATTGGAGAGATGAATTTGGATGTGGAATTTTACCACAAACAAGCAAAGTAGACGGAATAAGATTATACAGTAGTGTCACTTATGACAATGTAACTGCAACTTTGTATGGGATAAAACAGATTTAGTATGAGTAACCTAAGACTTATAAAAGAAGTTCCAATTATTGCAGGAGTTAATGGTTTTACTGCTGATGATATATTCACAGATGATTTTAAGGTTTTTAAAATAACTATGTCAGATATAACTGCAAATACATCTATGATTATCCAATTTAGATTTGTTAATAGTTCAGGAAGTATTGTTGCTTCAAATTATGATACTGCTAATTTAAATTTTAGAGATACAGGAAGTTTTGCAGAATACTATGGAACATCACAAACTTATTTTGGTTTTGAGAGTACTAATGCAAGTCCTGAGGGTTTCAATGCAGAAATGTATGTGTATAATCCAACAGACAGTTCATTTCATACACAAGCCTCGTATCAATCAACTGCTTATACAAGTAACTTAATTAGAGGAAATGACGGTATTGGTAATTTAAGGGAAACAAGTTCAATAACAGGTATTCATTTACTTCCTAACAGTACACAAACATTTCAAACAGGTGTGCTTAGAAGTTATGGGATAAGGATAGATTAATGAATTTAATACAAGTAAACAAAGCAGTAGCAGATAATAGTTCATCACAATTAAATGTAGTGGGTATAGATACAGATGATACTTATTTTGTAGTTATGGAAAATATAAAACCTGCAACAACACAAGCAGTATTAGGTAGAGTGTTAAAAAGTAGTACACAGGATAGTTCATCAAATTATGATTATGCTTATAAAAATTTAAAAGCATATAGTGCTTTTTCAGATACTTACTTTAACAATGACAGTAAAGTAAATTTTGGTACAGTAGGTGCAGAAGATAATAGAGGACTTAATGGAGTACTTGCTTTATATAACTTTAACAATCCTAATGAATACAGTACTATTCAACAAAAAACACATCAACTTATAAGTGGAACACAATTATTTGGACAAGTTGGTGGTACTACACATACTGTTAGTAGTGCTTCAAATGGTTTTTCTGTTTATGTTACTACAGGAAACATAGCAACAGGTACGCTAATTTTATACAGGGAAAAGGTGGTATAACAATGGCAGATGATTTGAAATATGGATATAAAGGTGCAGAACCAACACAAAGTTTTGGTAATAATACAGGTGTGTTTGACCCTAATGATATTAACAACCTTACTTATAGCAGATAATAAATGGACTACTTTTGGACAATTAGAATTAATTGAAACTCAAACTGTTACTCCTAGTGTATCAACAGTTGATTTTATAGATATAAAACAAGATATTTATAATGTGCATTTTTTAACTTACAACAATGTTCAAGCAATTAGTGATGGACCAACTTTAAGAATACAGTTTTATGAAAGTGGAGTTTTAGAAGTAGGTAGTGTTTATGATTATGCAGTACAATATGGAAATGGAGTAGGTGCTTTTGGTGAGTTAAGGAGTACAACTGCAACTAATATATTATTTGGCTCTAACATAGGTGGCTCTACAAGTGAAAGTGGACAAGGATATGTTTACTTTTATAATCTTGGGGATAATACAAAATATAGTTTTACAACAATGCACACTATTTCTTTAAATGCTGACCCTAATGCACTTTTTTATTTTGGAAGTGCAGTTTTACATCAAGCAAGTACAGTTGATGGGATTAGATTGTTTTTAGATAGTGGAAATATAGATACAGGTACATTCTCTCTATATGGAATAAGGTATTTATAATGGCTACTGAACTTCAATTTATAAAAAGTGTAACTGTTTTAAGTGGAGTAACTACTGTTAATGTAGATAATGTTTTTTCAGCAAATTATGATGTTTATTTTGTTCAGTTTGTAGGTATTTATCAAAGCACTAATGTAGATAATGGTATTGAGGGTTTAAGATTAATAGATAATGCAGGTAGTGTTATAACTACTTCAGAATATGGATATGCAAACTTAAATATGCCAAGTGGTAGTGCTTTTGCTGAAAATAGATTTGCAACAAGAGATTTTATATTTTTTGGTATGTATGCAGACCAAGTTTCTGATGGTAATGGTAATGCAAGTATGTATATATATAATCCTTACAGTAGGACAGTAGTTCTTATACATTTATACAATCACAATCTGCTAGTAAGAATAGTTCAGATTTTTATGGTGGCAAAACAATAGGAGTTCATCAAGTAGCTGAAACCATTAGAGGATTTCAACTATATGAAAGTGATGGAACAAGAACTTTTGGTGGTGGAACAATCAATGTATATGGAGTTAAATAATGGCAGGTTC
>Ga0208785_1001305_pt1 | contig 11018 bp, 10 predicted proteins | sample DEB08_DNA_2_FD_185499 | JGI IMG/M metagenome (GOLD analysis project Ga0208785, IMG submission 185499) | Aqueous microbial communities from the Delaware River and Bay under freshwater to marine salinity gradient to study organic matter... | ecosystem: Environmental > Aquatic > Marine > Coastal ...
GGTATCAGCGAAACAAATAAAAAAAAATCAAAACTTTATGATGTTTTCTCATACGATCAAAGGACAGGAATATAATATGCCACTTTTAAGAAAGATTTTAAAAAATGACTGTTCTTTAATTGACTATGAATTGTTGAAGGATAAAAAAAATAAAAGGCTAATTGGATTTGGTTACTTTGCGGGAGTCATGGGAGCATTCTTAACAATAAAAAATCACCTCAAAGTCACTTCTCCTAAAAAATATTCTTATAAAATTGATGAATTATTAGAAATACTTTCAAAAAAAAATTTGAATAATTTACGTATACTTATTACAGGAGAAGGCGCAGTTTCAAATGGTGCGCAATTTTTTTTAAAGAAAATAGGAATTAAGGATAAAAAAACTTTAAAAAAGAATAAATATAGCTCTTACTTCAAAGTTTTATCTCCTAGTGAGTATTATAAAAGACTTGATAAAAAGTTTAACCTTAACGATTTAATGAGTGGTATCGGCACCTATCAGTCAATCTTTCCAAATTACTTTAAAGAATATAATATTTTTCTTTCCTGTCATTATTGGGATCAGAGATTTCCTAAATTATTTGAATTAAACCAAGTTAATAAAGATTTTTTTCAAACTATTGGCGATATTACTTGTGATATTAATGGCTCAGTTCCGACCACCTCAAGAAGCACAACTTTAACAAAACCTTACTATAAATTTAAGAAAACTAATATTATGGCAGTAGATAATTTACCCAGTGCATTACCAAAAGAATCCTCTGAACATTTTAGTAAAATACTTACGTCTCTACTTCCTTCAATTTTGAATAGTCTAAATAAAGAGAGTATTGAAGAATTTTATATTTCTAAAAAAGGTTATCTTAATTATAGATATATCAATCTATTACAAAATCTAATTTAAGATTAAGTAAAGACCTGTCAATATAAGCAAAAGAGCAAATAGATACTCAAGTAATTTCTTAATAAATTGATTTGAAATCATTGTTTTTATTAAACTTCCAAATAAAGCCCACATACTTATGCATGGAAAACTAACAAGAGAGGACATAACACCAGTAAAAAGAACAGCTATCCATAATTTCTCTTCTAAAGGCATGAAACCAGAAGCGACTGTGATGGCTATTGTCCAAGCTTTAGGGTTAATCCACTGAAATAAAGCTGCTTCATAGGCCTTTAGGGGTCTTCCAGACTCCTTTTGATAATCTTTAATAGAACCTATCATTTGGTAAGCCAGATATAAAAGATATCCAAAGCAAAACCAACGTAATATGCTCTGTAGTTCTGGATAATCAATTAAAATAAATCCCAATCCCAGGCAAATTAATGATATCTGGACAGCATGACCAAATGCAATGCCTGCAATGTGTGGCATTGATCTTTTGAAACCAAATTTTAAACCAGAAATAGTAAGCATAGCATTATTTGGACCAGGGGTGATAAACATCACTGTATAGTAAGATGCCAGCGCTATAACTAAGGGTAACTCGATCAAATATTATTTAATTGAGAATTTTTGATTATCAAAAAGAACATGAATAGGGACTCCAGTAGACAATTCAACTGAATTAATTTCATCTGGACTATAAATGTTCATAACAATTAGTAGAGCTCTTAAAGAGTTTCCATGAGCGGCAATCAAAATATTTTGATTATCATTATTTTGAATTTCTTTAAAAATTACTTCATCAAAGTATGATCGAACTCGAGCAACCACATCCTCTAAACTTTCTCCATTAGGAGGTTGGTCAGAGTAGCCCCTTCTCCACTTATGGACTTGTTCCTCTCCAAACTTATCTGCGGTCTCCTGTTTATTAAGTCCGGTTAAATCTCCATAATCTCTCTCATTAAGATTGATATTTTTAATAATTTTTCCATTTTTGTTTAATTCTTCCCATTGTGATAAATTTTCGAGGATAATTTTTGCAGTATCTTGGGCTCTTTTTAATTCACTAGTGAATACTAAATCAAACTTCAATTCTAAATCTTTGAAATTTTGGCCTGCTTTATTAGCTTCTTCGACGCCTTGGCTTGATAATTCAATATTCTTAAAACCTGTAAACAAATTCAATTTGTTCCACTCACTTTGACCATGTCGGATTAATAAAATATTTTTCATTGATTGTGATATATAGTATTTATTAATTATGGTCAAATTTCGATTAGAAAAAGATAGCTTAGGTGAAGTTAAAGTTGAAAGTAATAAACTTTGGGGAGCTCAAACACAAAGATCGATACAAAATTTTCAAATAGGAGTTGGTAAATTTCATTTTCAAACGGTATTCATTGAGGCGCTAGCACTCCAAAAAAAAGCATGTGCCTTAGCTAATTACGACTGCAAACTTCTTTCAAAAAAAAATGTTGAAACAATTTCAAAGGTTTGTGATTTAATCATAGATCAAAAACTTAAAGATCATTTCCCATTAGTAGTTTGGCAAACTGGTTCAGGTACGCAAATTAACATGAATTTGAATGAAGTAATTGCCAATAAATCTAATTTGCTTTTAGGATCCAAACTTCCTAGCAATAAACCACTTCACCCTAATGATGATATAAATAAATCGCAATCATCAAATGATACAATTCCAACAGCGATGCATATCGCTACAGTTTTGCTCATCAAAAGAGAACTCTTGCCCGCTATTTCTAATATAAAAAAGTCTCTCAAAAAGAAAGTTAAAGAGTTTGATAAAGTCATTAAAATTGGAAGAACACATACTCAAGATGCTACCCCTATTAAGTTGTCTAATGAATTTTTAGCTTTTCATGATCAAATAGATTATGCTGAAAAGAAAATTGTTCAAAGTTTAAATAAATTATTTCAATTAGCTCAGGGTGGAACTGCTGTGGGATCGGGGGTAAACGCTCCAAAAGATTTCTCAAAATATTTTATTAATTATTTAAAAAAAATTACCAAACTCCCATTTAAATCTGCATTAAATAAATATGAGGCCCTAGCTTCTCACGATGTATTTATTGAGGTGATGTCTGCAATGGAAATATTAACGAGTTCACTTTTTAAAATGGCTAATGACATTCGAGTCTTATCTTCAGGACCAAGAAGCGGAATAGCCGAATTAATTCTTCCAGCAAATGAACCTGGTTCATCCATTATGCCGGGTAAAATTAATCCTACACAATGTGAAGCCTTGTCCATGGTCTGTGCGCATGTAATTGGTCTTAGATCATCAGTTTCATTTGCTTGTACCCAAGGTCATTTTCAACTCAATGTTTATAATCCGGTTATTATTCATAATACCCTTGATGCTATCCAATTGCTCAGCGAGGCAATTAAATCCTTTGATCAAAACTGTTTAATAGGAATAAAAGCAAATCTAAAAAGAATTAAAGAACTTTTAAATAATTCATTAATGCTTGTAACCCCCCTAACAAAAATTATAGGTTATGATTTAGCCTCAAAAGTAGCCCTTAATGCCTATAACAAAAATATCTCACTAAAAGAGTCTTGTTTAGAACTTACCTCTTTATCTGAAAGTGATTTTGATAAATACACTAATCCTAAAAATATGGTTTAGTGGATTTGATGGATAAGATAATTATCCTGAGATTTAAATAATTCTTTTAAAAGATTGTTAGTAATAAAGTGACCAGTTTTAAAACCTTTATATTGACCAATGATAGGGTATCCGGATAAGTACAAATCACCTACGACATCTAAAACTTTATGTCTCATCAATTCATTTTCATACCTTAATCCCTCTTTATTCAATGGTTTACGATCTTTGATCACAATAGCATTATTTAAAGATCCTCCTTTAATTAGGTTTTGGGATTTTAAATATTCAATTTCATGAAAAAAGCCAAATGTTCGAGCTTTTGAAATTGACTCGATATAGTTACCATTTAAATTTTTAATAGTGATATCTTGATCCTCATATTTTCCCTCAAAACTAGATTGGAGGTAAATATTTAAACCTTCGTTTATAGACTCATTAGGCAATAATTCAGCAAAACCATAATCACATTCAAACTTTACGGGTCTTTTAATTTCTAAAATATTTTGATTATTAATTTGCTCTTTAAGACCTGATTTTAAAATTTCATCAACAAAAATTTTTGAGCTACCATCAAGGATAGGTACTTCGAGATTATCAATTAATATCTCACAATTATTTATATGCAGTCCAGCTAAAGCGCTCAAAAGATGTTCAACGGTTTTTACTTCAATATCGTTCAATCCTAAATTAGTTGAAAATTTAGTAGAGACAACATGATCCCATCGAGCTGGAATAATTTTTCCTAAATCTGTTCTGTTGAAGAAAATACCAGTATTTTCTTCTGATGGCATAAGTATGATATTTGTCTTAACACCTGAATGAAGACCAACTCCAGAAAAAGAAATAGGTTTCTGGATACTAAAATTTTTCATATAGAAAATTATTAAAGAAAATAGCTAAAAGTATTACTTTATAATTGTAAAACTTTGTATTGATCGGAGGATTTACTGATTTGATCCTTTTCTAAGGTAGGATGGGGTATCAATATCCTCCAATAGCTCTTTTTCGGCATTAATATCAGTTATCTCTGAAATCTCAGCACCTTCATTTTGATTAGAGGAGCTATTATTACTTGTCTCTTCCACAACATCACTAAAAAGAAATAAATTTGGATCGGTTTTGGACTTTTTGGGTCTAGATTTTTTATCTCCAGGGTTTGATTCTTCAGATAACTTTTTACTCTCTTTATCAGAAGACATCAAATTAGAGAGCATACTAAAAAATCCAGTTTTTTTCTTTTCCTCTAGATTTTTATAATTTACAGATATTTCTTCTTGTTTTTCTTTAGTGCTATCTTCAACAATCTCTGAAATATCCTCATCTTGTGAAGATAAGTTAAATTCATAACTGTTATAGTTACTCTCGGTATTTAATTCACTCTCATTTCCAGATATTGATTCTGTTTTTAATGGTTCATTTGAAGAATTATTAGAAAGCTTGCTTTGAATTGAACTGAACCCAGAATGCTTAGTTTCTGTTTCTGGATAATATAAAATCTTCTTACCTGTGGCCTCAATGCCAGTTGCAAAGATACTAATCTTTAACTTACCTTGAAGGGTCTCATCAATTAATGAACCAAAAATAATATTTGCATCGGGATTAACGCTTTGTCTAATAATATTAGCAGCATGATCCACTTCTAATAAAGTCATATCGCTACCACCTGAAATATTAACAATAACACCCTTTGCAGTATTCATGTCAATATTTTCGATAAGTGGATTTGTTAATGCTAAGTTAGAGGCCTCAACTGCTTTGTTATCGCCCTCAGCTACTGCGGTGCCCATCATAGCAAATCCCATTTCTTTGATGACAGTTCTCACATCAGCAAAATCTAAATTTATTAAACCCGGTTGAGTAATTAAGTCAGTTAAACCTTTTACGCCATCAAATAGTACATTATCGGCTTTTCTAAATGCTTCAGCAAAAGAAGTTTGTTCATTTGAAACTTTAAATAAATTTTGATTTGGAATAATTAAGAGAGTATCAACATTATTTTTTACTTCCTCTAGACCTTGAAGAGCTAAATTCATTCTCTTTGTTCCCTCAAAGTTAAATGGGGTTGATACTATAGCTACAGTTACAATGCCGAGTTTTTTTGCAATGCTCGCAATTACAGGGAGTGCACCTGTTCCTGTACCTCCACCAAGTCCTGCAGTAATAAAGAGCATATTTGTATTCCTTAATTCCTCAGAGATTAAATCAATACTTTCTTCTGCCGCTTCTTTGCCAACAGATGGGTCTGCGCCAGCACCCAAACCCTTAGTTTTTTCAAGACCTAATTGAATACGATTATAGCAAAGTGAATTTTCTAATGCTTGCGCGTCAGTATTAGCAACGATAAATTCTACATTATTCAAATTAGATTGAATCATGTTATTAACAGCGTTACTTCCTGCTCCGCCAACACCCATAACTGTTAATGATGGCTTTAAGTTTTTTTGATCTAATACTGGTTCTATATCTAGTGTCATTTTATCCCCGCAAATATCTACTTATAGTAGGTCTACGAATCTTTTGTACCATATTTTGTTTGAAAAAGAATCAATTTTTTTTAAAAAGTCTTCTTTTTCCATAGTCTTATGAGATTGAAGCCAATAAGCACAATATATAGACATAAAACTTGAGTCATTTAAAACTTTGGGAATACCTGACGAGCTAGGTGGTTCTAATATTTGTATATCTTGTCCGAACTTACTTCGAAAATACGTTTGAAAGTTTTTCATTTTAGCCCCTCCGCCTGTAAACAAGTAAGAGTAGAAATTTTTATCTTCAGGCAGAATCTTAAAAATTAAATTAAAAATTTCATCAAGACGAGAAATAACGATTTTCTTTATGTAGTCATGTTCAATTTTATTTTTAATATTATTTCCAAATTCTTCCCAAACTGGAATTTCAATAGATGGATTTCTACTATCAAATAAATCAATTGTTGAGATTTTCAATTTTTCAGCAAAATCAAAACTAACATTAAGCATTTTAACGAGATCATCAGATATTAATTTAGATCCTATTGGAATTGTTTTAATAAAAGATAGTTGTTTATTTTTAACCATAATAATATTTGTATGATTAAAACCAAAATCAATTAAAGCTACATTATTTTTAGTAATTTTTTTATTCTTCATATAAAAGAAATATGAAGTTGTTGTATCTAAAAAGTTAATGACTTTAATTTGAAGTTTTTGAAAAATATTCATTAAAATATCAATTTGTTTTTGTTCAATCAATGAAACTAAAGAGATCATAGATAGCTTGTTGCAAATTAAACCTATTGGATTTTCCGTAATCAAATTGTCATCAATTTGATAATGAGATGTATATAAATTTTGATTATATTCAGAGTTCTTATTTAGATTAAATTTAGATAATTTTCTTAAATCATTATTTTCTATAATTGAATTTTCTAAATTTAAACTATTTTTAATTTTTTTAATTTTTATACTATTATTTGATAATAAAATGTAACTATTCTTAATAATAAAATTTGATTGTTTTTCAGCTTGTACTATAGATTTATGAATGCTGTCGACAAAATCATCAAATCCAATGACATTGCTTCCATCATAGCCTTGAGTATTTGATTTTCCAATACCCTCAATATTAGGCTTTCCATCAATTTCAGAATAAATAATGGTCTTTATAGAGAAAGAGCCTATTTCTATGATGGTATTGAATTGCTCCAATTTATTTGGCCCTTATTGTTTTTTCATGGAAATTTCTTAAATCTAAATACTCCTGAAAATTAGTATTCCTTTTAAGAATCTCATAATTTTGTTTAATAAATACTAACAAATCTTTAGTAATTTTCTTGGGTAACATAATTATTTGGCCATTAACAAGATATAAATTATATCTTCGACCATCTACATATTCAATTTGGCTAACTTGAAATAGATTACTAATTTCCAACAGAAATTGTCTTAGATAGTTATTGATTTGAATGGAATTACTAGAGATATCTTCTAGATCAATGGAGTTAATATAATTTTGTGTGAAAAACTTAAAGGAAGCCAATGTGTTGTCAGTAAATATTATTTCTTCGTTAATAAGATTTTTAGCAAATGGCTCCTTGATTTTTATATTAATATCAATTTCAAAATTTTTTCTATTCACAAAATAACTTTTAATGAATGTAAAGTTATCAAAAAAATTATCTAAATTTTCTAGATTATTTGTAATCTCCATTTCGAAATCTGAACTAAGTTCATTATTATTAAAGTTAATTATTGTCGGATCTGAATTTAGATAAAATTTATAAATCAAAAATGAAAAGAAAAAAAGTAAAAGAAGAGATATAAGGCTAATAAAATTATAATAGGATTTTTTTATTCTCATGAAGAGAAAATTATTTTTTCAATGAGAGATAAATAACTTATTTTATTATATTGCGCTTGTTCAGGTGCTAAAGAAATAGGTGTTAATCCAGGATGGGTATTTAGTTCTAAAAAATAAAATTGGTTACTTTTTGAGTCTAAAATAAAATCTAATCTCGCAATAGAGCGACACCTGCATTTTTTAAAAATGATTTTTGATAAATTCAATAAATATTCATAATTTTTTTTTGATATTCTTGCTGGTAAATAATGATTACTTTTTCCATAAGTATATTTAGCCTTAAAATCATAATGATCACTATCAAAAGTTATCTCCGTAACTCCTAAAGCTTTAATTTTTCCTTTGTCCTCAATAATAGTTACAGTTAATTCTTGGCCATTTATTTTTTCTTCGATTAAAATATCTTTATCAATTTTAAAATTTTTTAATTCTTTGAAATTATAGATTAATTTTACTCCTTTAGATGAACCGTCCGCATTAGGTTTTGCAATTAAAGGGAATTTAATATCATTAATTTCATATAATTCTTTAGGTGAACCTATATTTAATTCTTTTTTTAAAAAATTCTTAAGTAACCTTTTATTAAAACATAAAGCTGAAGAGAAATCGTCAGAGTGAGTTATGGGAATATTGTATTTTTTGGCTAGACAAGAAATTCCGCCATCTTCACCAAATTCTCCATGTAATGCATTAAAAATTAAATCAGGTTTAGATTTGAATAATTCAATTAAATTATTTTTTTTTAAATCAAAAAATTTAACTTTATAGCCATTATTATTCAAACTATTGAATACATTTTTACCTGAATTAATTGAAACTGATCTTTCACTGGACCATCCTCCCGCAACAATTACTATATTTAATTTTCTTATATCTTGAAAACTCATACAATAATGAGTTCTTGATCAAGTTTAATTTGATGTTTTTGCTCGACCTTAGATTTTATTGTTTCAATAAAGCTGATGACTTTATCTGCACTTATATAAGGATCATTTTCAAAAAAATTTGAGTGTTTTTTAGAAAGTCTAATCGGCCCTTCATAAAAACTTGAATCCAAACTTGATTTTATTAATTTCCAAGCGTTATGATTGGGGGGATTTTTAAAAATACTTCCACAACAATTTACTTTTTGTGGCTGAGTATCATGTCTATTTTTATCATAAACTTCCATTAAACTTTTTATTTTAGTTTGATCTCCGAGTTGTTTTTTAAATTTACCAAAAAGAATAATAGTATTTTTTCTTTGAAAACCTTTCCTATATGAAAAATCTAAATCTTCAATACTTTCCTCTTTTACTGATTTACTTTTAATATCATAATATAAAATACTTATTAAATAATCTTTGATTTCTTTTCCATAGCAGCCTGCATTCATAAATATATTTCCGCCAATCGTTCCTGGTATAGTATAAAGAAATTCATATCCTTGAATTGAGTGTTGATAACAATATTTTGAAAAATAACTATCTAAAACTGCTGAACCTACAATTAAGACATCATTTTCTATTTTAATTTTTGCAAAATTTCCAGCGAGTTTAATAGCAAGGCCATCAAACCCTTTATCCTTAATCAATAAATTAGAAAAATTTCCAATAGGAATGATATTTTCTTCACTTAGTAAGTCTTTATTATTTTGTAAATCATCAAGATTTTTAAATTTAATTAGCTTTGAAATCAGACCTCCAGATTTAAGCCAAGAAATCTTTGAAGAGTCATAATTTTTAAAAATAATGCTATCTTCTGGATTCATAAAAAAATCTCATTTGAGCAGAAATACTTCCTGCTCCAGCAGAAACAATTATTTTATTATTTGTTGTGGCAATCAAATTATCTAATAATTTAAATAGTTCCTCATATGTATCTAAATAACTGACTTTATTACGGCTCAATACATTTAGGTCATTAACTAAATTTTTAGAATTTTTCATATTTTTTTCAAAATTTTCACCTGCTGAATATGTTTTCAAAATAATCAAATTTTTAGTATTTTTTAGTATTCTTATATAATCAGAGTATAAATCATTTAATCTAGAAAAACGATGCGGTTCGATGATTAAAAAAAAGTCTTTTTTTTTGAATAATTTACAAACTTCTATCAATTTTTGTATTTCTGTTGGGTGATGGGCATAGTCATCAATAAATATTGAATTTTTTATTTTTCCAAGAGTATTCATTCTTCTTTGAATACCTTTAAAACTCATTAGATCTTTATTTGAGATTTGAATATCTAATTTTTTTATTACCGACATAATAGCAGTTAAATTTTGAACATTATGTTCACCCAGAAGAGGTGAATTTACTTTTGTGATTTTTTTTACATCCTTTTGAAATAACTCAAACTTGGACTCATTTTCGTTTAATTCATTAATTTTATAAAAAAAATCAGAATTATTTGACTTCCCATATGTAGTTATATTTTTAGAAAGATTAGATAATTTGTTAAGAAAAAGATCATCATTATTAATTATGACTAATGAATTTTTAGAGACTTTTTTTATATAATTTTTAATTTTAGTCTTGAGGTTTGTATAACTCTTATAATAATCTAAATGCTCCCTATCTACATTGAGATAAATTAAAATCTTAGGATTTAATTTAAAAACAGTTCCATCACTTTCATCGGCCTCAACAACAACATATTCACTATCTGTTAAATAAATATTTTGTCCAAAATTATTCATGATTCCTCCGGTTAGAATAGTGGGATTTAATCCTGAACAAACTAACAGATGACCTAGCATTGAAGTAGTAGTTGTTTTTCCATGAGAGCCAGTTACAACAATTGTAAACTTGTCGTTGCATATTAATTGTAAGAGTTTTGAACGATTATAGAATGGTATATTATTCTTTTTGGCAGCTTCTATTTCAGGATTGTCTTTAATAGCTGAAGAAAAGAAAATTATATCTTTTCCCTTCACATTAGAGGGCTTATGACCAATTTGAACGGGTATACCATTTTTTTTTAAAACTATCGTATTAGGATTAATGGCGATATCACTTCCGGTAACATCTACTTTATTTTGTTTAAGATAAACAGCTAGAGCACTCATCCCAATGCCATTTATACCAATGATATGTACTTTCTTATTTACGAGATCTAATAGCTTCATCTGGTTAAATAACACAATATTTTTTGCATAGAAAATGGATTAATAAGAGAAT
>Ga0208785_1001317_pt1 | contig 10948 bp, 9 predicted proteins | sample DEB08_DNA_2_FD_185499 | JGI IMG/M metagenome (GOLD analysis project Ga0208785, IMG submission 185499) | Aqueous microbial communities from the Delaware River and Bay under freshwater to marine salinity gradient to study organic matter... | ecosystem: Environmental > Aquatic > Marine > Coastal ...
TTCAAATCATATCCCACAAAACTCCTCCCTAACATTTCACAAACTCATTTAAAGTTTGACGTTATCTGGAGCGGAAAAAGAAACCCCTAACTATTTGCTTATAATATAGTTAGGGGTTTTGTTGGTGGTCCCACCTGTACTCATAACTATTTATAACTTACTGATATACAATATATAAAAATATATAATTAGTACCCATGGGTACTATTTAGTACCTCTTGGGTACTAAGTCCATGATTTGGGTACTAACAACTTCTGTTAGATTTGGCAAAAGTTATTTCTTCATTTTTCACTCATTTTCTTTACGTTTTCTAAAGTTTCTAATACTTATATATAGAACCAATGGTTCTACTGAGTTGTAGATTACTTTAAGAAATACTTAATCTACCGAGATACTACACCTGACACATGGGGGAAGTACCCAATAATGACCAACACTCACCGATAGGTAAAACCAGTCATTAGTGTTCCGAGAGGTAAAGAAGAAAGGTCTGAACTCGTAAAAATGCAGATAGGTTGAATTCTTGTTTGAGTGTCTGTTAGATTCAACTGAAAAATGGAAATAGTTTTTTAAAAGGGAATTTCCCTTAATGGACTCACTATATCTAATTGTGAAGTAGTAGTTAGATTTTAAATAATAGAAAAGTTTAAAATAAAGAGTATCAACCTCGAACTAATTAAGTATTTCAAGTACGAGGTTATTACTGTTTTTTTAAAATACTCTGAAAGGAAATAAAATGATAAGTAATATAACAGAAGAACAATCAAGACATATGGTAGATATACTAAAAAAGAAATCAGAACTAATTAAGAACTTCTACCATAAAATTGAGAAGTATCGATTATCAGGTAATGAACAAGCTTATAAACGAAAACTAAGAGAACTATTAGAAAAAGAAGAGATAAAAGTATATGGAAAGAAGATTGAGTAAAAAAGATTTAATGGAACTCTATGGAGTAGATAGAGTAACCATAGAAGATTGGAGAAGAAATAGAGGATTAAAGATGATAGAAGTATCTACTCATTCTAAATACATTACAGAAAAGGATTTATTAGAGTGGGAAAATAGTCTTAAGGGGGATAATAAAGTTAAGAGGTTAATTAATAAAAGTGTATCAGAATGAAGGAATAAGAAGGTTTGATAGACTCTCCTAAATAAGGATTATTTAACTACTCTATCAGTATTTCAAAAATGAGGTTTCTTGTAACCCCAATTAAACTTTTCCTCTAAACCCCAATCGGAGTGGTTTTTATATCGAGGTTATTTTTCTCTCTATGGAAAATGATAGGTTGATATAAAAGAAAAAACCACCATATTAAGGTGGCTTGTTCCGGATACAATCTAAATTCTTTTTTTGAAAAAGAGGGATCACCCTAAAACCGAAAGTTCATTTTAGGTAAGACTTTTTGTAGTTATTAACTACATTCTAAAAAAACAAAGTTTAGAAGGAGTAAACAACCCAGCTCAAGAAAATCAGAAATTAGGAATTATTTGGACCCAGAAAAATTGATTTCCTTGATTCAGGTAATAAATTGTTAATGTTTTACTAATAATGAAGTAACGTTACACCATTAGTGTAGTTCTATTATTGATCATTATGTAGTTTTTCCTCAAAAATTTGATTTTTTGAGGGAGGTTAAGTGGGTTCTTTATAAACCCACTTTCCTTTTATAGGGTGTTTACTATTGAATTGCCAACCTATACAAAAAGTCTGGGAGATTAAAATGTATAAATAGAAACACAAAATGTTTTTGGGATGTTATCAAAACTTAAACTTCCTTACAAAAAGTAATCAAAAACATAACATTGAATGTTCCTAAATTAACTTTAAAGTAACCTCTTCATCTCAAGGTCAAAATAGATTTGTACTAAAATTAAAACACAGAAAATGAAAACAAATTTATTTAGTTTAATCAGTAGTACTTTATTAATTGTATCGTGTACTAATCAAGAACCAATCATTGAATATGTCACTATAACAGAAACTGTAAAAGAAACAAATACAGTTGAGCTAGACCCATTTGCTGACACAACTTTAGAGGGCAACATAACAGAGGATCTAACTTTAGATCCCACAAAAATTTGGTTGATTAAAGGAAGAGTTTCAGTGGTTGAAGGAGTAACGTTAACCATACCCGCAGGAACCATTCTAAAAGCAACTTCAGGTACTGGAGCTGACGCTTCAACTCTGATCATCGCTAGAGGCGGGTTTATTGAAGCAAATGGCACCCCTGAAAAGCCAATCATCATGACTTCTGTATCCGATAATATTCAAGTTGGGGGAATCTATCCTCAAAGCGGACCCTCTTTAAACGTAGATACAAGAGGCCTCTGGGGAGGACTTTTAATTTTAGGTAAATCCCCTTGTTCTTTTTCTGGAGATGTTTCAGAATTGCAGATTGAAGGAATACCTACCTCGGATAAAAATGGACTATACGGAGGTAATGACCCCAATGACAGTTCAGGTTCAATTCAATATGTATCAATAAGACACGGAGGAGCAGAAATAGGAGAAGGAAATGAAATTAATGGACTGACACTAGGAGGAGTTGGTTCAGGAACAACAATCGATAATATTGAAGTAATCGCAAATGTAGATGATGGTATTGAATTTTTCGGAGGAACGGTGAATGCTTCCAATCTATTGGTTTGGGGACAAGGAGATGATGCTATAGACATCGACCAAGGATATTCAGGCACCATTGACGGTGTATTAGTTATTTTAACGGCAGCTTCTGACCATGGATTAGAAATAGATGGGCCAGAAGGGTCACTTGAAGGAAGGTTTACAATTAAAAATGCTACAATTATTGGAGCTACAAGCAATTGTAATCCAACTGGGGTAGACGGAGAAATGGCTGATTTTAGAAAAGGAGCCACCGGAGATTTAATAAACGTATTGTTTCAAGATTTTTCAGCAGGTAAAGATGTTGAATTGGATGATTCTGCAGACGCAAAATCTTATGAAAATGGGTTACTTACTTTTAAAGATATATATATTATGTACCCCACAAACAATGAGGGGCAAAGATGTAGTAATATTGAATCATTAAGTAAAATCTTTGATGACAAATCGGATGAAAGCACCTTTGAAAGCGATGCAGAAACTTTTGCAAAGGTCATTGATCAAAAACAAGAGAGTAATGGGATTCCAAATGAACTGAACTTTTCTTGGACTTTTTTCAAACAATAATAATTATTTAATTACTCTAAAATTGTCTGTCTTTTTTAGTCAGACAATTTTGCTTTTACCTGTATGATCCATTTTAAACTTTACTATGAAATTCAAAACATCCGCTCTTTTAATCGTTCTTTTATGTTCGTTAACTTCCTATGCTCAAACCGGAATAACGGGAGAAATTATAGATGGGGATTTTAATGAACCCTTACCTTTTACCAACATTATTGTCAAAGAAACAGGCGATGGTGCAACTTCTGATTTTGATGGTAACTACAGACTTGAATTGCCTGAAGGAGTCTATACTGTAGTCTACTCTTTCGTTGGCTATGAGTCTAAAGAAATTACCAATATAATTGTTGGAGGAGATCAAGCTACTGTGGTTAACGTGGTTTTGAGTTCTTCTGCTCAAGGACTAGAAGAAGTAGTAATTAGTGTTGATGCTAAGCAAAATACAGAATCGTCTGTATTAGAAATTCAGAAAAGATCGGCAAGCCTACTTGATGGTATCTCCTCCCAAGCATTTAAAAAAATGGGTGCAAATAATATCGCAAATGCGATCAAAAGTGTTCCGGGCGTTTCTGTTCAAGGAGGTAAATATATTTATGTAAGAGGTTTGGGTGACCGATATTCTAAGTCGATCTTAAACGGTGTGGACATTCCCGGCTTGGACCCAGATCGTAATTCCATTCAAATGGATCTTTTTCCTTCCAACCTGATTTCAAATGTTTTGGTAAATAAATCTGCAAGAGCAGATCTTCCGGCTGATTTTACAGGAGGGGTTATTAATATCATTACCAAAGATTTTCCAAACCAAAAAGAGGCTTTAATTAGCGTGGGTGTTTCATATAATCCCGAAATGAATTTTAGTGACAACTACCTTTCGTATCAGGGAGGGAAAACCGATTTTTTAGGTTTTGATGACGGTACTAGAAAAAATAAAATTTACAATGCTATTTTAGGTAACACGTTTGACCCCAGACTAAATTCAAGCACAAATGGGCTTTCGGTGATCAACAAAATAGCAACGCAGTTTAACGAACAAATGGCCCCTATAAATGATACCAGCGGGATCAATTATAATGTTGGTATTTCATTGGGCAATCAGCACACCTTCGAAAACGGTAATTCTCTTGGTTATTTAGGTTCTTTATCGTACCGAAAAAATCAAAACCTGTATCAAAACACACAGGACAATGTCTATAATTTAAACCCCAATCCGGAAGTATTGAAATTTGATGAAAATAGAATTCAAAAAGGAACAATTGGAGAAGAAAGTATAATTGCCAGTGGACTTTTTGGAATAACCTACAAAACAAACTATTCAAAATTTAAATTGAACGCCTTACATATTCAGAATGGGGAAAGTTCTTCTGGGCGGTTTAGACAATTGACTAGGTTTTCCGATTTTGTTGATTTTAATAAATATAACCTTGAATACAAAGAAAGATCGATCACCAACGGAATATTAACGGGGCTTCATAACCCATCAGACGCTCAGCTAAAGGTGGAATGGACACTTTCGGGTACCTTGGCAAAGGTGCATGATAAAGATATTAGAAACACAACCTTCCAAGACGAGGAAGGAGTGTTTAGTTTTCAAGAAAACACAGAACCAAAGCGGATTTGGAGAACTCTTGACGAAGCGAATTTTGTTTCTAAAATAGATTTAACAAAACGATTTTCATTTTTAGGTCAAGATGCTATTTTAAAATTTGGTTTATTTGGTTCTTCAAAAGAAAGAAGCTTTTCCATCGATCAATTTTCAGTAAGTACTACCTATACCTCTGAGGCAGACTGGAGCAATTATGGTGGAGACCCAAATCGGCTTTTTGCTTCAGAAAATTTGATTGCCCCAAACAACCCAAGTGGAACCTACATAAACCCTCAGACCACGATACGTCAAGACGCCAATGTTTTCAATTCGAGACAGCAAAACCTAGCCTCGTATTTATCAACAGAATTAAATATAGGGAGCAAACTAAAATCTATTCTAGGGCTAAGATTTGAAAATTATAAAGTCTATTATACAGGGGAAAATAGTCAATTAGGGGTGACTTATGCTAATAAGAATATTATTCTAAAAAATAATTTTTTCCCATCATCAAATCTCATTTATAAAGTAAATGAAAGTCAAAATCTTCGTTTAGCCTATTCTTTAACAACAGCGAGACCAAGCTTTAAAGAGGCTTCAATTGCTGAAATCTATGACCCATTGTCTAATTTGTTTTTCATTGGGAATATAGAGGTGCGACCTACCTACATTGATAACTTTGACCTCCGTTTTGAATCCTTTGGGGAACAATCTCAACTTTTTGCTGTCAGTCTTTTTTACAAAAAACTAACGGACCCAATAGAAATAGGTTTTGTTGCAGCCTCTACCTCAAATTACAAGCCTTTGAATCTTGATAACGCATTAGTTTATGGTGTGGAACTTGAGTTAAGAAAAAAATTACTTAGTTGGGGGATGAACACGAATAGTCTGGGATTAAACTTTAATGGATCATTCATTCTTTCTGAAGAACAGTTTAGTGAAGACGAATATAAATTGAGAAAACTGGGACTGAGAAAAGGACAAAATATAGGAACAACAAGACAGCTTCAGGGACAATCCCCTTACCTTATCAATAGTGGAATCGAATATAATAACACTGAAACCAGCCTATCCGGTGGTTTGTATTTTAATGTTCAAGGAAAAACCTTGGAGGTGGTTGGTGACGGATTTTATCCAGATGTATATACGATGCCGTTCAACAGCTTAAACTTCAATTTGTCAAAGAAAATGGATAGCAATACAACCTTGACATTTAGAGTAAGAAATATTTTAAATGATTCTAGAGAAAGTTTATTTGAGGGATTTGGTGGGGCATCAGAAACCTTTAAATTCCGAAACATCGGAAGAACGTTCTCCTTAAGTTACGCATTAAACTTTTGATCTTTAAACAATAACCAATAAATCTAAATCCGAGGTCTTGGAATAAAATGCAATGAGTACATTAGAGTAAAGAATTGCATGGAAACACTATTACAAAACTACGGCTTAGAAATTGTGGTTGGCATGATTGGTACCGTTTTGACCCTAGTGATAATATAATAAAAGAAGTAAAACTTTAATACCCCTTCAAATCATACCCCACAAAACTTCTTTTCAGATTATCACAAACTCTTCCAGTTGTTCCACTACCCATAAATGGATCTAACACCAATTCAAACTCTTTAGATGTTTGAAGAATAGGTAGGGTGATAATTTCCTCAGGGAAAGGTGCAGGGTGTTCTCCTTCAATATCTAATTTTTGATTTGCTACCGATGTTCTTACAATATCCTCATTCCAATAATCTCCCATGTTCTTTCCTTTGATGTTGGGTAGGTAAGGTGATATGGTATTGGAATAATCACCCCTTACACTTCTATGTCGAGGTGGAAGAGATGGTTTTGTTTTATCTGAGAGTTTGGTGAGTGTTGGGTAATAATCATACTCCATTGATTTGGTCAAATGAAAGATGAATTCATAAGATGGAGTAAGATTAGATTTTGAGGAGGAGGGTTTGGGATTGGTTTTAGACCAGATAATGGTATTTCTAAGTATCCATCCTTGTTCTTGAAGTTTAAGTATAACTCTATGGGGAACATTTTGAAGGTTTCCATTATAAAAAGTATCACCGAGGTTTAAAAAGAAACTTCCTCTATCATTCAATACTCTTTTACAATCTCTTAGATGTTCTGATAGATTTATTACAAACTCTTCAGAGGTTTTCTCATTACCTAATCCTTCTTCCTCAGAATACTTTCTTTTGTTCCAATAGGGTGGAGAAGTAAAAATGGTTTGAACTTCACCATCTTTTATCTCACTCATATCATGGGAAGATTTCTGATAAAACCTCCACGATGAGTTCTTAGTTATTTTTGATTTATTATTGGGTTTGTTTTCTCTACTTTCTTTCTCTTTTAGTTCTCGTTGAATTTGAAGGAAAGATTGGTTTACAGTAAGAATTCCTTTATCTAAGAGTTCTATATGGTCAGGGTGATGTTTATGAATAAAAATCAATCTCTGTAATTGAGAAGAAGAGATTCCCATTTCTTTAGAAACCAAATCTCTTGAAGAACTTCTGTTAGATTTAACAGAAGTTAAATCCGTTCTTCTCCCTTGTCCTTTTCTATAATACCCATCAAGTATTAGATATTCATTAATAAGTTCCTTAAAACTCTTTATTCTTTGTTTATTAAAGTGGATAAGGAGTAATTCTTCTTCCCCTTCTTTGACTTCTTTAACCTCAACCTCAACTTCTTCCCATCCCAATCGTTTTACAGATTCAAATCTTCTATTTCCACTGATTACTTGATTACGAGAATCAATAATTAAAGGTTGTAATAATCCAACCTCTGAAATACTTTCCATAAGTTCCTCTATAGAGGATAGGGTATAGATTTCTTTGTTCTTAGGATGATGTTTGAGAGAGGATACTTTAACCTTCATAGGATGAAGGTAGCGAAGAATTTTATGGTATGCAAGTAATCAGGAAATCAACTGTTTTACTTTCTCTTTCCAAACATCTTCTGGAAGTGTTCCCATTTCTTTTAACCTCAAAAGTGTTTTTAATTGTTCTTCAGTTTCTGCGGTAATGGATTTTGATTTCTTTTCTTTTTTCTGGTCAAGTTCTTGATTGAATAGCCCATCGTTTACTTTCATGATATCCTTATCCAAAACATTGTAATATCCATCAAAGACCTTTTGGGTAGTATGTCCTGTCATTTTCATGATACTCCTAATCGGTGTTCCTAATTCTATATGTTCTCTAATAAAAGTTCTTCTCCCAATATGTGACGAGACTATTGAGTAAAGTGGAATAAAACTTGTGTTCTCCTCTTTTCCATTTAAATCCCAATCTCTAACTCTTACCCCTCTATCAAGACCAATATGTTTACATATTTCTTTTATGTAACTGTTGTATTTCTGATTTGATATTGCATTACCAAACTTTGTCCTTGGAAAAAGATAGTTATGTGCATTTTTATTCTTTGAATACTTCTTCCAAATCTCAAAAGTCATTCTGTTGATCCTTACTCGTACAGGTTCTTTTTGAATTTTAATCTTTTCCATAAAAAATGAAAAGTACCCTAATCTTTTTCCATTGATTTCTTCTGTATCGTAATCAAAGTCTCCAATCTTCATTTTAACCATATCTCCAAACCTACACCCCACGTTACAGAGAAAAATCAACATGTCTTTATACACCTCAAAAGAGGTATATGTAGAAGACCATCTTTTGTTATCAGTATCAACCCAAGAATCATCAATATAGGTTAGTCTCCTTTGCTTTTGAAGTATTTCTGTGTGATTCGGGTTTTGAATAGAGTACTTATCATAATTGTATAGTTTGAGTACCTCATCTCTTTTGAAAAAGATTACTTCTCCTCCTCCGTCACTAAGCACAATTCCATCTGGTTTCTTTATACTGAAATTAGTTCCATACTTTTCGTTACTCCAGTTTGAGAATCTTGTAAGTGCTTTCATTCTCTTTCTAATAGTTGAGGGTCTTAACCCTTTCCTATCATAACTCCATCTACAAAAGCCATATAACCAATCACTATCTAAGTCCTCTGGAAATAATAATAAATTGTTTTTGGTTTGATACTCTGAAGTATATTCTCGTATTTGTTTGATACTTGTATTTGTACTTCTCTTAGTTGAGGTTCTGTTGTTATAAGAAGTTGAGTTAATCCACTTCTCATATTCCGTCAACATGGGTAAAAAATGAATCTCTTTTCTGCTAACAATCTCTTTAGTTCTTTTATCCTTTCTTAGATAACTTCTTACAAGTTCTACTAAGGGTTCTTTGTCTTGTTTTTTAATGGTAAGAACTATTCCGTTGATTTCATCCAGTTTGTTTTTAATCAGTAAGTTTTTATCACGGTAATCCTTATCGGAAGACTTTATCGGTTCTTTAGAAGTTTTCTTTCTCCAATTATCGTCCCAATCTTTTATCTGACAAACAACCCCTGTACTAACCTTTGTTCTCTTTCCCTTGTAGTAATAATCAATAATGACGGGAACAGAATCCTTCTGATTAAGGCGATTCTTATTATTTTTATAGTCTAACCTGTAATAAAGTCCCATTAATCAGTCCATTAACTCTTTCTAATATACGAAAAATTCCTGAATTTTAGTACCCTATATAGTACCCCAAGGGGGTTGTTATGTAAAAACAAAACCCCAACGAGTTGTAAATCAACTAGTTGAGGTTTTCTGTTGGTGGTCCCACCTGTACTTGAACCAAGTTAAATATTCTTTCCTAACTATACTGATTATCAGTATATAACACAAAAGTAATATTTTTATTTAGTTTACCAAGTAAACTAACTTTTGTTTTTTTGATTTATTTAGTAAACCAATGGTTTTTTTGGTAAACCATCATTTTCATTGAGGTTATAGTGTGGTAAACTAAATATGTTTTTTTAGGTTCAAGTTCCACTTGGGAACTGAACCAATTTACGATAATTGGAATCTACATCTTCACTTTTTTACGGATTTTTCAGAATCATATACTTATACACAGAAGGTAGGGGAAAATCCACACCCACCCATTACTACGAGAGTAGTTGAAGAAGGTAAAATTAGATGTTTCAATAATAAATAACACCGATGAGGTGTAATGGGGATTTCATATGAAGAAATCAATAGGTATAATGATTAGAAGAAGGAACAGAACCAATAAGAAATTATTGAATAAAGAGATAATCACCCTTCACTCAAAACTTAAAAAAGGGGATACTATTACCACCCACTACACCACAGAAAAGGATTATTCAAAGGGAAACTATCACACACACCTCATCATCCAATATAACGATGATAAGAACCTCTATAATCAACTAAATCACTTCATAGGTGGAAACACTTGGGAAGTAAATAAAAGTGGATTAGATGAGGTTAAAATCAATAATGGTAAATGGGGAGAAATACATACTCATCAAATATGGAATGAGGATGGATTTAGGGGATATATGAATAAACACGAATTAACTAAAACACTATACTAATGATTAAACGATATGAAGGAAATCTAACAAGGAATCTAAAATCTACCGAACATTCCTTATCCAATTTTATCAATTGTAAAGGAGGGTATTTCAATAAAGGGAAACACAAGGGTAAGATGATTATCAATGTTCCAATCAAATACCTCTTATGGGTGTATGAGAACATTACTAACCTCAACCAATCAGAGATAAGGTTGTTATCATCTACAATAGAAAAGAAATTAAAGAAAATGGAAACTAAACAATAAACTATGGAAAACTACTACGATAACTCATCACGATGGGTATTTGATTCAGATGGTAATTACTTACACTCTAAAAGAAATACCTATAATCCTAATCTTCACCGAGAAAGTATCTTCTTTACCGATACCGAAAAAGAGAAAGAAGAGTATTTGGAATATTTATATAGAAAGGGAAACAAATTATGATAAATGGTATAAAACTGAAAGATTCTACTCTATCACCGAACCAACGAAGAATTCGTTTAATGGAATTGGGTGGAATACCAATTTCAGATAGAGATAAAAAGAAATTACAACCTCGTATGGGATTACTTACCGAATCTAAACAAGAAGAATCAGAAGAAGATTTAGAGTTCAATTTAGATGAGTTCATTGATGAGTTGGAACAAGATATCACCCTTGATGAGATACTCCAAGAAATGGGATACTACGATGAAGATGATGAGGATGAGTTAGAAGAACTACACGATGTAAAAGTATCCAA
>Ga0208785_1001324_pt1 | contig 10913 bp, 11 predicted proteins | sample DEB08_DNA_2_FD_185499 | JGI IMG/M metagenome (GOLD analysis project Ga0208785, IMG submission 185499) | Aqueous microbial communities from the Delaware River and Bay under freshwater to marine salinity gradient to study organic matter... | ecosystem: Environmental > Aquatic > Marine > Coastal ...
AAGTGTCGTGAATGCGTCTAATCTTAATTCTAAGGCGTTCTTTCTCGATTGTAATGGTATCTATAGGGAGAGCCACGAAAGTCGTTTCTGTGCGTTCTAAGGGCGTAATAATAACCGTGTCCACCACCTGAACTATTTCGGGTTGGATAATGGTCGGGTCTTTCTGTATTGCTCTTCTTAGGTGGAAGCTTGCAGAACAAGACGTTAAGGCTACTAGACAAATAAGGCTAATGATCGCTAGAACCTTAATAATGTCGGGGGTGGGTTTTGTTATCGTCATCCTGGTTGGCCAGTTTGTGGGAATAGTCCTTCGTCTGTTGAGTCGATAGCTGGTAGGTCACCAATTAGCCCACCTTCTGCATTCGTGTTGTCGGCCATAAGGTCGGGGCCTCTTAGTTGTCCTATGGTTGTAATGTCATCCGTGTTCTCGTTTGCGTCTAGTTCTATCCAGGTCTGCTCCCAAACGTCATCCCGACCAATGAACTTAGACCTAGTGGGGAAGTAGTACGTTGTTCCCGTGGCTCCTATTGGGAAGGGTGCTGACGAAGGAACGACAAGCCCTTGGTAGTTTAGTTCTCCGATGTAGGACATATCGGGCTGTTTTACGGGCTTTTGGTATATGGTGGCGAAGTTGCGAAGCATAAAGCGAACCAATGGCCCGTCAGGAGTTGTCCCACCCTCTGCCCAATCTAAAGAAGGGTTATTCCAGTCCGTCCCGTCCCAGCATTGAAAAGAAGTGTTAGAAGGTACGTTCCCCCTTTGATCTGTTAGGAATATGTCCCCAAGGTCTAGAACGCTAATAGTGGACTTGTCTTGACCCGTAGAAAGTGAGTGCAACAAGTTGTTGACGCCAACCGTAGACATTATCTCCACCCTTGTCCCTTGCTCTGCGGTAGAGATACCAGCGGCAGTAAGTTCAGCGGCAGTTAAAGCGGTTTCGGTGTCTACGTCCGTGTTTTCGGTGTTGTCGGACTTATTCAAAGCTAGGTGTTCAACCTTGACCGTTATAGAGCCTTGACCACCTGAAGGGTGCTGACCTATAACCGTGGGGTCGGGATAGCTTGGGTTAAGCCAATCCATAACGTACCTATTGCGTCCGTAATAGCTATTTTTTGGGAAGGACTGAATAACATTCAACTCACTAGCACCTAACACGCCCCTAGCCGTCCCGTGGTGTGGGTATATGTGCGTTCCCGTTTTAAGGGTGTTGAAGTAATTCGTTTGGCTAACGGTAATCCAACGCTCTGACGTACTCCAGCTATTCATATACTGCAAGGGCTGACCAAAGTGGCTAGAACCGCTCATATGTCTTTGAGGCCCCCAATAGTACGTTTGTGAGTTGTATGTCGTTGTTATTACTATTCTCAGTTCTGCCCATACCTCTTGAGTACTAGCAAGCAAGTTTTCGAACCGATATACACCAGGTGTAAGGCGAAGGGAGAAGATACCCGTTTCATCCGTGGTGAATGTCGTGCTATCTGAATTGTCGCTTAGTAGAACGCTAGGCTGGTTAACATTGTCCTCAAAGTTCTCTTGAACTACCACGGTTTCAACCGCTGGCTTGAAGTTCATTGTTAGGCCATTAAGCTTGTTAGTAGAACTCCCGAAGGCTCTAGCTAGTGTCCTTGTCGTGGTGCTATAGTTAAGGGCCGTGGTGGGGTCATCAGTTAGACTAATTTCGTAGTCCCTTTCAAATACCCGTGTTGCTTGTGATCCAATAGACTTGTACTTGTTTATTGGTGTAATGTCATAAGCCCCGTCAACCATCTTAATCTGACAGAAGAACGGCTTTAGAATACGCTCAACGACTTCCTTCCAAGGTCTGCCTTCGAATAGGTTGGTTCGGTAAAATGCGTTCAAGCCTCCATTCAGCCCACCTATATAACCGCTAGTATTGTAATAGGTATATTGCCCCATTCCAGCCGTTAGCGACTTAAAGAACAAGGGAACCCAAAAGGCTATCCTAGTTTCTGCTAATGTGTCGAACTCTGCGGTATACGTCCTATGACCGTCACTATGCAAAGCAACCGAAGAGGTAAGGAACTTATCTGAGGCCCCTAAGTCTAGCTTGTCTAGTTGCTTCAGCATATGGATTAGAACCGTTGCAAAGTTCCCAGCATCGTAGTTGAAGCCCGTTTCGGGGCCAGCGTCAGGGAAGCCCTGAGAGATTGTATTTAATGCCCCTAGCCCATCCATAGCGGACACCCTAACCAAGTAGGGCTTATGGATAAGGTCAATATTCATCTCGTCCTGATAGATCATACCGAACCAGTATAGTTCTGAGTCCTTGTATAACCTTAGTCCGAATCGGTCTTCTTGTAGGCTTAATAGATCACTAGCTAGGGTTTCCGTGTCGTTGTCGGTGACCATAAACCCGAAGGAACACTTAGACCCTAGAACGGTCTGTATTTCATCCGAACCCCTCCATTCAAGCGTAAACCCATCCCTATCAGCTTCTAACTCTAGTGGGTCACCGTCTGTTGTGTTGTCGTAGTCCGCATCTATTAGGTGCATTTCGTAGGTATCTTCTAAAACGGTAGAGTCAAATTTTACCTTTGCCCTAATTCGTACGTCTGAGATTAAAGCCATTTAGTTGAATCTAGCGGTGCTATTCTGAGTTCTAACCCTTGAGGTTTCCATATCTGCCCCTTTAAGCCCTAAAGTCAAGAAGCCTCCCACTAAGCCGCCTAATGGCCCAGCAAATGAACCCATCTTAGTTGCTAACGCTTGCGTCAGGAGTTCACTAACGATAGCCCCAATAGCATTAGCGAAGATGTCTGAAGCCGCCTCGGTATTTTCTGCCGCTGCTACCAAGCTTTGAGAAAGGATACCAGCCGAACTGCCGAAGTCGAACATTGCTTCATCTGCCTCAAACGTCCGTTCTTGGAGTTGTGATAGGACAAGGTTGGAAGTGTCTTCGTATTGAATCTCAGGCCCCGTAATTCTAGGGCGAACAAACCCACCCGTATCCATTTGCCCCCGAAGACGTAGGTTAAAAGTACCCATCTGCCTTTGGCCTAATTGGGTGGCTTGTCGCATACTCCTTTGAAGTCCCAATTCCTCCATTCTAGCCCTTCTCAGCTTAGAGGCTTCCTCGGTTGCTTTGGCTAGTTCCTTGGCTAGTTCGTCAGCGGACTTCCCAACTTTCTTCCACGGCTCACCCGTGGGGCCGAATACGGGGGGTAATTTAGTGCCTTGGGGTAATGGCCCGACACCTGGAAGACCAGCGGCTCTTCTTTCCATAGCCATAGACTGACCCCTAGCTAATGCTTCAGCCGCCTTCTTAGCATCCCTCTCAATGTTGTCAGCCGCTTCGCTTATCCTTTTTGCACCTCTCTCAAAGAAGCCTATTAGCGCACCTATTCCAGGTGCTTCCCCACCCTTGTACTTCCCAGCCCCATAAGCCCCACTTTTTTCGTCAAGGTCTTTAGACACTTTAATAAAGTCCTCAAGGAAGCTAGTAGCGTCACCCATTGCGTCAATAGCATCTCCCCAAGCATCTGTATTACCAATTGTATTAAGAAGGCTATCCCACTTGTCCCCGAGGTTAGACACCTTACCCCCTAGAGTTTCAGAGATTGCAGCCATTGAACCGCTAACCCCCTCAAGGTTTCCTAGACCCTTAACGTAGTTCTCAATGGCCTTAGTCGTGAAGTCTACCGTTGTGGCTTGCTCCTTAAAGGTGAATGTAACCTTGTCCCCTTCCTTGGAGGCTTTAATGCCGAAGGCCTTGAGGCGTTCGAATTCCCCCGTTGTTGCATCTGCGACTGCTTCTGCTAACTGATCAAACCCTTGACCCACGGAACTAGCCAGATCACCATATTGGCGCATTGACTCCATAGAGGGCTTGAGGCCGTAGTTAGTAAGCTTGACAAAAGCACCCGACAACTCAGCGACACTAAAGGGCGTTCTAGCCGCCATATCCTTAATGTCCAACAAGGCCAACTTAGCCGCACCACTAGAACCAAGGGTATTAGTAAGAACCGCTTCGAACTTCTCAAACTCAGAGCGTACCTCAATGACTGCCCTAGAGAAACCGATTATTGCCTGAACTGAGAAAGCCGCTGCAATCGCTCCCCCGATCTTTTTCATTCCAGCACTCATAGCCGTTTCCGACTTCTGAGCACTTCCCTTAACGGCCCCTTCCATTCTCGCTAAGTCCCTCTTGAGGTCGGAGATGTCAGCGGTTACCTTTACGTTTAGTTCTTCTACGGTCATACGACAAAAGTAGTTTTAGGACTCTCGCCCCTTATTCCACGCTTCTAATACCTTGGCTTGTTCCTCGAAAGAAATAGCTGGTTTCTTGGGGTCACCGTCAATAAGTGGTATCTCTAGGATGTCCTTGGCTTTAACGGGCTTCTTGACGTGTGGGTTAATAAGTGCAGCCATCATATTCCGCCAGCGATCATCTTCCCTAGCCATACGCCTATTGACTCCCTCTAGACGATAGATGAACTCTTTGAATGTGGTATTATAGAAGCGTTCTAACGGCAAAGCCAGGTCACCACACCAAAGGGCTTCAGCCTTGTCGAAGGTTAGTCCGCTACCTCCTTTCCCCCTTCCTTGTTCTCAACCTTGGGTAAGGATTCCAAGAACTCTTTAAGGGCGTTGCCCATTAGTTCGGGGTTGGTCTTAGCGGTTTCCAAGAAATCATCTTCTGTGACCTCTAAGGGCTTCTTAACGGACTTCTTGTAAGCTAGGTGAGATGAGTACATAAAGGAAGCGATACGCTCCCAGTCTTCAAGTTTGAGTTCATCACCGTTCTCCCTATGGCCCGTGAATAGTGCTACTATCTCAAATAGGTCAGCCATTGTCTGTTCGAAGGTTTCTAAGCCTCTTAGCTTGCCGTATTCTATAAATGCCCTATTCGTCCAAATGAATTCTTCAATCTTCATAGTAGCTTTCTTATTAGTGCTATTACCCTTCTCCTTATGTTCTCCTTGTTGTTATGGAATGCTGGTCTTAGATAAGGTCTTGGCCCTCCATTTGGCCCCGTTCCCGTTGGCTTGCCGAACTCTATGTAATTGCGATAATCGGAATTAGTACCAACCTTGAAGCCGTCTTCTACGGGGTCGGTTACGATTGAGTCCTGAAGCTGGCCATTATCCACGGGGACAATCTCCCTAGCGTTGGATTGAATCTCCTTGGCCCCGATGAGTAGTTCGCCCATAACCTCCCTATACACCTCTTGCTTGGCCTTCCTGACCTTCGCTAGTAGCCGCTTATCTTCTACCTCAACCCTAAACACTTGTAGCGGTAAAGGTGACCATCCCAGTTAGATCAGGTGTGGGGAAGCTTTCTACTCGGTACGTTGTGCCCCTCCAAGAAATAGCCTTAATCGACTCACTCCCCGTGGTGGTAACACTAGAACTATAATCAGTAGCGTCACGCATTGTAACGACAATAGAAGCGTTTCTAGACGCATTTGGGTTCTGTTGGGTGTACCCCGTGGATTCAACCCGAACGTCTGCGTACTGCTCTCTAAGTTGCGTTAAAGCGGTTGTGAAGCCCCCTATCTCGTCCGTGGTGTTGGTTTCCGTGTACAGAATTATTAACTCTCTCATCCTTACCTATTTAAAGTTAAGCATAAAAAGAGGTGAATCTCCTATACCCTGACAAAAGGTTTTTAACCGTGAATTCAGTTTCTGAAGTGATCGTTCCCTTAATGGTTACCTTCCTTTCATCGTAGAGTTCAGCGGCAATTAACAAGATAGCTTGTTGGATAGCATCGGGTAAAATGGATGGTGTTGCCGTATAGGTAACTTCTATCTCTTCATAGCCTGTATCGACCGAACTGACCACGAGCGTATCATCTCCCCTAGTTCTACTCGTTAGCGTTGTGGTATCCCCGTTCTCATCGTAGCCCGTTACCACGACACTAGAGTAAGACCCATCCATTAGAGCAATAGGCAGTTCAAGGTGAAGTTTAGAGTTGTTTATCTCGTCCGTGAAGTCTGTTACTACTACCTTGACTCCAATAACCTGGTCGAAGGCATAACCCGTGTAACGCATAACATATTCACGAGCGGAAGACAATAGGGCAGAAAGTAAGTTGGTTTCCCCAGCTATGTCAGGGATTCTAGCGAATAGCTTTAGTTCGGCTGATGTTACCCCCGTTTGGGCTGAAGTGCTGGTTATCTTAGTGCGTGTTCTCATACCTCTAAAATACGACCACGAGCGTAAGACCTATAAAAAAAGGGGCGTGTGCCCCTAAAAGAGAAAAGCCCCGAAGGGCTTAGTTATTTGCTTAGAATGGCTTTTTAAGGGCCTCAAGTCTTTTCTTAAACGGCTTTTCAATCTGACAGAACTTATCATAATCTTCCCAAAAGTCAACACCCTCAAGAGCCTCGTTCATCTCGTTCTCAATAGCATTCCTCTTAGACTGATATTCTGACTCAAGTCTTTTCTTCTCAGAACTGACAAAGTTGCGAACCTCCTTTTCAGTCATCTCAAAACGCTTAGCAATACAAGAGCTACCTAGGTTTAACTCTACGCCTTCAACGTCAATTGTGTAGGTTCCTTTAAGTTCAGAGCGTCCACAACGGTCGCAAGTTGTTCTTTCCTCTGTGAAGCCTAAGATTTGTATTGTGTGGTTCATTGTTGTTGTTTTATTATACCGCTAAGATAAACAGAATTCTTAAACCACCAAAATATTTTTTTAGGGCAATAAAAAAGGGGCCGAAGCCCCCTTAATCAAAACCTAAAAACCTATGCGGCTAAGATAAACAAAATTTCTAAATCAAAAAAAAAGAGGCCCGAAGGCCCCTTTAAACAGAATCAAACTAATTAAGCTTGAATTACTGAAATCACATTCGTGAACGTGTCAACGAAGCAAGCGTCTGAATGGAACTTAGCAAAAGCCTCACGCATCTCCCCACGGACAGTAGTCTCGTTAGTGGTTACGTTAGTGCCGTCTTGCTCGAAGAACCTTACAGAAACTCCCTCACGCTGGAACAACTGACCGACATTCTGTGAATCCATCACATAGAACGTGTCGCTAGCTACGGCAGAAGACTCCTGAATTGGGAGGCCATAGATAGTAGGCGTGTTGTCAACGAAGATCACGGGAGCAGTATACTGGCCGTTCGTGTCACGAGCGTAAGCCAACTGAACCAGGTCGCTAGGATTCATCATAATAGCGTCAGGAGCGTAGTCGCTAGACTTCAGAAGACCGATAGCCGCCAAAATACAATCGTACTTAGTAGCAAGACCTGAGGCGATAGCATCCTCAAAGGAAGTACCCACCAAGTCAGCATCAGTCAAAGCACCGTTAGACAGACCATAGAGGTTGGGAGCCGTTCCGTTACCAGTCAACAACTGAACATCTTCAGCGTTGTAAATCTGACGTGGGAGTTCATACGCAAGGTAAGAAGTGATCCCTTGGAAGTCAGCCAGCATTTGGTTAGAAAGACGCATATAACCAGCGATAGTCTGAGCGTTGTACGTCTGAAGAGCGAAAGTCTTATCGACTTGTTGCTTTGCAGAACCTTCAGCTACTACACCAGCGGAATCAGTAGATGCGCTAATGTCGGGGAACTGAACTGCATCACCTGACATAGAACCTTGACGGAGTGCATTTCTTACACGAAACTTGCGCTCAACTTCAGGAAGGATAGGCAAATAAGCGTTGTCAACAACTTGAGTAGTCTGACCAGCGGTAGGCATATCCACGCCCTTAACCTTAAGGTCTTCGATGTTGAAACGGCTAGACTCACCCTTTACGAAAGAACGGAACCCGTCAGAGTCCATAGCATTCATAAGAGCCTCCTGAGTAGTCTTAGCGACTGCCTCCTTATCCTCCATACCGTTAGCCTTGAGTTCGTTCACACGAGCCTCCAGGTTAGCAATAGAAGCGTTAGACTTCTCTAGTACCTCGTTGAAAGCGTTTAGCTTTTCCTGAGTGTATTCTTTTGATGCTTCCGCACCAGCGTTGATAGCACCATCCAAGTCTTTTTTGATGGCCTCCAACTGTGTTTTGATCTCTTCCATTTTCTTTTTAGGAATTATTAAACATTAATTGAGTTCCACAATTCTAAGACGTTCAACGGCTCGTTATTCGGAGTGTCCTTAGACGGCCCCTCAGTCACGAGTGTATTAATCAACGCTTTCAACTGCGAAAGTTCGTTCTCAATGGTAACAAATGTAGTATCAGTAACATTAGCCCCTTTAATAAAGGACTCTAATACTTCCATTCTGCCCTCTATCTCTTCAAGGCTCTTCATTCCAACAAAGGGAGTGTTTTCGTTAGCACCAAAGACCACGCTAGAACCTTCCCTTAGTTTGGTTTCTGTGATTTCATAGCCCTTTAGCTTATTGTTGACATCTCTTATTTCAGAGAACACGAGCGGAACGAAACCTACTGAATGCTCTTTAATTATACCCTCTTGGTACATCGTCAAAACATCTTGAGCAAAAGGCCGCTTAGACATCTTGGACTCAAAATAAAGGCCGAAGTCATCTTCCTTCAGTTCCGTAATCTTACCAATTGGATTTAAAGGGTCGTGCATATATAAGTGCCCAATTCTACCTTTACCCATTGGCCCGTTCTCCTGAATACTCTTAGCGTAAGAGCCTCTTCGCATTATGTCCCCGTGGGAATCAATGTTGTCAAAGGCTGAGAAGTAGCCAGCAACGGTTCCCTTTTCGGTGTCCACGTCCTTTAACTCTAGGCTCGTGTTCTTGGTTGTGTATACTTTATCCATACTCTTGTTTTCTTGCACAATCTTTTTAGACCAGTAATAAGCTGGCTTACCGCCCCAAGCGTCATACATCAAATTTCCACACTTCTCATAGCTTCCCCCGTCATAATACTCAGAAGCCCTAGCTAGGTAGCTATAAACTCTCTTCACGACATCTAAGGACAATTCACGGCCCTTGGCTAGGTCGTTTGCTCTTTGCTTCCCTACGTCCGTCCCACACGTCCCCCAACCATTTTCAGCGACATAATCTAAAACCCCTTGGGCCTTGTCAATGATTTCCTGAGTTGGTTTAAACATAGGCTCTAAGATAATTCTGTTGAGTCTTGCCCCTTTGGGTAAAAGCCGTAGGTCTTGGCGAACTGCTCTTTTGATCTTAACGCCCAATAGTCCCCGTCATAAACTGCTGGAATCTCTTTATTCTCTACTATCACGAGCGGCTTACCTAGTTTAACGGACTTAGCCAGTAACTCAAAGTCATAACGATGGGGGCCAACTAATTCGTAAGCCCTTTCACCGTACTTCTTTATATAGTCATCTATTGGGTTAGATTCCATTTTGTTCTAATAATTCGTTAGTCACCTTAACCATTTTGTCAAAAAGTGACTTATCCAACTGCTCAAAAATTGGGTTCCCTGAAAATCTATTCTCCATGCAATGAGCGAAAAACTCCGCTTGTGCTAAATACTCTTTTTTCATATATGATTTACCGTGACCGAAACCAATCTCGGCATCACTTAGGGCTTGAATTGTGTCTGCATAACTAGTAAACAAACCACTCACGCCATAATGATTCATTCCCTCTAAAGAGCCTTTTTTTAATCCAAGTTCTTTTTCATAAAAGGCACCCTCTGAAGCATATTTTTCAGCCTCCCCATTAAACCATTTACGTTGGGCTTGATTAAATTTATTTTCGTTGACCCGATATTCAGACTTTATTTTTTGGAATGCCTCACGCTGAACCTTTGTTCTTCCGTTTTTATACCCTTTAGCCCTTAATTCAAAAAAAAGCTTCTTAAAGTTGTTGTCAGGGGTTTTCCCGTGCCAATAATCCCGTATTATATTTTGCCTATTGTGTATAGCGTGCCCGTACTCGTGGTAAAGTACTATCTCATTTTCGAGAGTTGCTCTTCTTATTCTACGTGGGGCAGTAATGTTTAATCTACCTCTAAAATCTGAATAAGAAGATGTTGCACCTTTGTGTGTTACGTTGTTTATACCAAACAAGTCCCCCTTTATGTTGTCGCCCTTGGGGGGTATGGATAGCAATTTCAAAAACTTCTCATCTAGCTTGGGGACTTTTATATCGTTGGCCTTGTACCACTTAAACACCTTATCTAGTGAGTCGGTCACCTCCTTGGATATACCGAAGCCCGTGGGCTTAACATCTTCAGGTATTATAGGCGTTGGGATGTTCGCTTGTGGTGGTGGGGGTGCTGGTGTTTCCTCTTCTATTCTTCGCCAACCTAACGCACAACGGCAATTGATTACTTGGCTTGGGCCTCCTCTTCGGTCACCTGGAAACTGCATTTTAGAGCCGCCAACCTCAAAATCCTCTTCTGCTCCTATGGTTTCGCTCCGTTTCATCTCGTTGTGAGAATTACGGGTTCTAGCATCCTTCTTAGCAATCCAATACTTACCCATTGTAACCCCGTACTTCTGAAATAACTCTTGTGAGCCTAGATATTCACCGTAAGAAGCGGCAGAAAGGGTTTCAGTTCGGGCTATTCTTTCGGCTTGGAAGCGTGAAGTTCTCTTCAGGTTCCTTAGAAACTTATCGTTCTTGAGTGCATCGGTTACCGCCCTTATCCCCTTTCCGTCTTGTATAGCATCGTAGACAACCGAATTAAGTAGCCTTTGCGCCCCAATCTCAGAAGTTAGGCTAATGGTCTTTATTTGGTTTAGGTTACTCCGAAAGTATTTCCCAATAGCCTCGGTCTTCCATTGCACCTTTGGGATACCCTCGCTTAGATCACTCTTAAACTTGCCTTGTGCAAAGTCCTTAACGAACTGGTCAGAGAACAAATAGCCAGCATCAAAATAAAGGTCTTCAACTAGCTTCTCTACATCAGTAGAAGGGTAGTTTATGGGGTAAATGACGTTCTCTAGGTTACTTAGGTCGGCCCCCTTTATATACTTTAGGTTAGCCTTGTAGATTTCTTCCGTGAGTTCACGAGCGTAACGCCTAGAAATCTTGTCCCTACGTCTGTTAACGTC
>Ga0208785_1001328_pt1 | contig 10893 bp, 9 predicted proteins | sample DEB08_DNA_2_FD_185499 | JGI IMG/M metagenome (GOLD analysis project Ga0208785, IMG submission 185499) | Aqueous microbial communities from the Delaware River and Bay under freshwater to marine salinity gradient to study organic matter... | ecosystem: Environmental > Aquatic > Marine > Coastal ...
GCCGACGTCGACCGACGCGACGGCCCCCGCCTCGTCGCGGTACCGGGAGGTGAGGTGGATGCCGTAGTCGACGCCGAGCCCGATCAGCAGGATCGGGACGATCTGCGCGACCTCGCTGAGGTCCCCGACGATCCCGGCCATCTGCAGCAGCGCGGTGATGCCCTGGGTCCAGACGATGGCCACGACGATGGTGACCATCGTCAGGCCCATGTCGGCGAAGGTGCGGCGCAGCGCGCGGCCACGGGTGCTGTTCCCGCCGGTGCGGAGCCAGTAGACGAACAGCAGCACGCCGATGATGATGGCGAACGCGCTGCCGAAAAGGCGGCCGAGCTCGGCCTCGAAGTCGAACGCCTCGTCGTCGAACAGCAGGCTGAACGAGAACGGGCGCAGCTCGACCCCGTCGGTCGCGAGGCCCTCGAGGACCTCGGCGACGGCCTGCTCGCGGGCGACCTGCGCGTCGAGGTTCGACGTGGACTGCACGAACACGAGCGCGAGGCCGACGTCGCTGCTGGTCCCGCTGCCCTCGGGGACCAGCTGCGACACGAACGCGCCCTCCGGGCCGGCCGCCTCGAGCGCCCGCGCGTAGAGGTCGTCGAACGCCGCGGCGTCCAGCGTCGTCGGGTCGACGCCGGCCTGCGCGGCGGCGAACGCGACCGGGTCGAGGAACGTCGCGACCGCGGGCTGGCCCGGGTTCGGCGCGCCGATGACGTCACCGAGGCCGGCCTCCTCGAGGGCGGGGAGGATGCGGGAGGTGACGGCGTACCCCTCGGGGCTCATGACGTCGCCGCCCTCGCTGCGGATCACGACCTGCATGACCGAGGCGACGGACTCCTCGCCGAACAGCTCGCCGATGCGCTCGGAGGCGAGGATCTCGTCGCTCTCCGGCGAGAACGCCTCCTGGCCGGTGGCGTTCACCAGCTGCGTGTTCAGGTAGCCGAAGCCGACGGTGGCGAGCAGCACGACGACCAGCAGCGGGGCGGCGGCGCGCTCGACGGTGCGGGCCAGCAGGCGGATCAGCGTCTTCACGGGGACTCCGGGCGGCGGGCCGCCGGCGGACCGGCGGGTGAGCGAGGGGGCGGGACCCGCGGGAGCGGGTGGGAGCGGTGGGAGGGGCGGAGCGGGAGGTGCACGGGACGCGGTCCGCGGGAAGTCGGACAGCAGTGTTGCGAATGCGACGCTACCGTAGCGGAACGAGCCGCGTCAACCGACCGCGGTCGACCGGAGGTCCCGATGGGCGAGGGCGCCGCCGCCGACGCGGTCGCACCCGATCGCGTCGACCCCCGGGTTCGTCGCACCCGGGCCGCCGTACTGGCCGCCGCCGCCGAGGTCCTGGCCACCGGCGGACTCGGCGCCTTCTCCCTCGAGGCGGTCGCGCAGCGCGCCGACGTGGCCCGATCCACCCTCTACCGGCACTGGGGCGACCGCGAGCAGCTCCTCGTCGAGACGGTCGCCGAGCACGGGCCGATCGCCGAGGACCCCGACACCGGTCGGCTCCGCGACGACCTGATCGCGGCCGTCGGGCCGTTCGGGGCGTTCCTCGGCGAGGCGCCGAGCCGCGGCATGCTGCTCTCGATGCTGGCCGAGGCCGCCCACGACCCGACCGTCGCGGCGATGCAGCAGCGGCTGACCGCGCAGCGCCGGGCGGTGCTGCGCCGGCTGGTCGACCGGGCGCTCGCCCGCGGCGAGCTGCCCGAGGGCACCGACGTCGAGCAGCTGCTCGACGACCTCGCGGCCGGCGTCGTCCACCGCGCCTTCGTCGTCGGCGCGCCCGTCGACACCGCCTACCTCACGGGCCACGTCGACCGGTTCCTCGCGATCCACGGCGCGGGCGCCGACGCGATCGGGCCGCAGGGGGGCTGAGCGGCCCTCAGACCACCCGGACCTCGCGGCGGTGCCACCCCTCGGCGCCGTCGGGCAGCACCGCCCGCGGGCCCTCGGACTGGACCTCACCGTCCCCGTCGACGGCACGGACCTCGAGCACGCGCGTCCCGGCGGCCAGGTCGAGGTCGCACGTCCACTGGACCCAGGTGGTGTCCGCGAGCGGCTCGGACAGCGTCGCCGGCCGCCACGGTCCGCCGTCGACCCGGACCTCGACGCCGGCGATCCCCCGTCCCGGCGCCCACGCGACGCCGGCGGCCGTCACCGTCCCGGCCGTGACGCCGACGCCGTCGCGGGGGACGTCGATGCGGGAGGCGGTCTTGACCGGGCCCTCCTTCGCCCAGCCGCGCGAGATCCAGAACCCGTCGAACTCGTCCCACGTCGTCAGTTCGAGCTCGGTCAGCCACTTCGTCGCCGAGACGTACCCGTACAGCCCGGCCACGACCAGTCGCGCCGGGAAGCCGTGCCGGGCCGGCAGCGGCGCGCCGCCCATCCCGACCGCGACCAGCGCGTCGGGTGACGCGGCCAGCGCCGTCGGGAACCCGGCGGTCCAGCTGTCGACCGACCGGCCGACCAGCTGCGTCGCCGCCGGGTCGGGTCCGGCCAGGTCGAGGACGCGCTGCAGCGGCACGCCGGTCCAGCGCTGCGTGCCGACGAGGTCGCCGCCGACCTCGTTCGAGACGCAGGAGATGGTGACGTCCCGCTCGACCACGCCGAGGTCGACCAGCTCGTCGAAGGTCAGCGTGACCTCGCGCGCGACCATGCCGTGGATCCGCAGCCGCCACGACCCCGCGTCGACCCGCGGCACGATCATCGCCGTGTCGATCCGGTAGAAGTCCGGGACCGGGGTCAGGACGGGGGACAGCCCCGGCACCGTCGGTGCGAGGTCCTGCGCCGCCGTCACCGCGGGCAGCGGGGTCGGGACCGCGGGCAGGCGGGCCGCCCCGGCGGGGCCGGCGGTCGCCCCGCCGTCGCCGGCGACGACGCCCGAGCCGCGGGCGGCCCGGACCAGTCCGATCGCGCCGAGCGCGGCCACGGCCGCCGCACCGAGGTCGAGGACCCGGCGGCGGGAGGGGTCCGGCGCCCCGTCGTCGGCGGCCCGGCCCCCGGGCCGCAGGAGCACGAGCAGGCCGGTCACCGTGACGATGAGGCCGGCGGCCGCGACCAGCGCCGCCAGCGGTCGGGCCGCGGCCCGGAAGGTGCCCAGGAACCAGGTCGCGAGGGGCCCCGGGGTCAGCGTGACCAGCAGGTCCGCGACGACCAGGGACGGGGAGCCGCGCCCCAGGATCGCCGCGACGACCTCGACCGCGGCCACCGCGAGCACCGCGATCGGGAGGCGGCGGCGGAGGGCCCGGGCGGGGCGCCGCGGGGCCGCGTCGACGTTCACCTTCCGTTCTCCTTCGCGCGGTCGGGCGGCAAGGCCCGCTGCTTACGGTCGCTGTCGCAGGTCGCCGGAAGGCGCCCGCCCGCTCGGCGCACGGCCGACGGAGTCCCGACGGTACGGCCACCGCGCCGCCGACACGCGAACAACAGGAGATCCCTGATGCGCAGCTTCACCCGACGGGTCGCCGCCCTCTCCGCGGCCGCCCTGCTCCTCGCCGCCTGCGGCGGCGAGGACGAGACCGAGGACGCGGCCCCGGCCCCGGCCCCCGCCGCCACCGAGGAGTCCTCCGAGGAGGCCGCCCCCGAGGCCGCCCCGCTCGAGGGCACCATCGAGATCGACGGGTCGTCCACCGTCGGCCCGCTCACGGACGCGATCGCCGAGGAGTACGCGGCGGTCCAGCCCGGTGTCGTCGTCAACCTCTCCATCTCCGGTTCCGGCGGTGGCTTCGAGCGGTTCTGCGGCGTCGGTGACACGCAGTTCTCGAACGCCTCGCGGGCCATCAAGGACTCGGAGGCCGAGCTCTGCGCCTCCAACGGCATCGAGTTCACCGAGATCCGCGTCGGGACCGACGCGCTCACGATGGTGACCTCGCCGGACACGCCGGAGTCGGTCGCCTGCATCACCACCGAGGAGCTGATCCGCATCTTCGGCCCCGACGGCGTCGACACGTGGGACCAGGTCAACCCGGCCTTCCCGAACGCCGCCATCGACATCTACGCGCCGGGCAGCGACTCGGGCACCTACGACTTCATGGTCGAGGACATCATGGACGTCGAGGGCTCGCGCCAGGACTACAACGCCTCCGAGGATGACAACATCATCTCGCAGGGTGTGTCGGGCTCGGTCGGTTCGTTCGGGTTCTTCGGGTTCGCGTACTACATCAACAACACGGACGCCTTCCGCGCCCTCGAGTACGACGCCGGTGACGGCTGCGTCGCCCCCAGCGTCGAGACCGCGCAGGACGGCTCGTACCAGGCCACCCGGCCGCTGTTCGTCTACGTCCGCAACGACGCGCTGGCCGACCCGGCCGTCGCCGACTTCGCGACCTTCTACCTCGACACCGTGAACGAGGTCATCGGTGATGTCGGGTACATCCAGGCCACCGACGCCGAGCTCTCGGCGGCCCGTGCCGGCGTCGAGGCCGCGATCGCCGCGGGCTGACGCCCCGTCCACGGCCGGTGGGCGCCCCTCCGGGGGCGCCCACCGCGCCGGGACCTCGCCCGACCGGCGCTTCGCTAGCGTCGAACGACCGCTCCAGGGAGCCGGAGATGACGACCCTCTCGCCCGTCGTGACGCCCGCTCCCGACGTCTCCCTGGCGCCGAGGTCGAACCGGTACGGCGAACGCCTCATCCTCGCGGTCCTCTGGACCTTCGCCGCGGTCTCGATCGCCACCACCCTCGCCATCGTCTTCGTCCTCCTCGAGGAGGGCGTGAAGTTCTTCGGCAACGTCTCGATCGTCGAGTTCCTGACCGACACCGAGTGGCGGCCGTTCGGCGACCCCCTCAGTGAGGGGTTCCGGATCGGCGTGCTGCCGCTGGTCTCGGGGACGCTGCTCGTCACCGTGATCGCGCTGAGCGTCGCGGTCCCGCTGGGGCTCGCGTCGGCGGCCTACCTCTCGGAGTACGCGCCGGCCCGGGTACGTGGCGTGCTGAAGCCGATGCTCGAGGTCCTGGCCGGCATCCCGACCGTCGTCCTCGGGTACTTCGCGCTGACGCTCGTCACCCCCGCGCTCCGGACGATCTTCTCGCCGGAGCGAATCAGCATCTTCAACGCGCTCAGCGCCGGACTGGTCGTCGGGATCATGATCATCCCGACGGTCGCCTCGCTCTCGGAGGACGCGCTCCGGGCCGTGCCCGACGGCCTCCGCGCCGCCTCGTACGGCATGGGGGCGACCAAGTCGGTGACCATCCGGAGGGTCCTGTTCCCCGCGGCCCTGTCGGGCATCGTCTCGGCCGTCATCCTCGCGATGGGCCGCGCCATCGGCGAGACGATGATCGTCGCGGTCGCCGCCGGCAACCTGCCGACGCTGACCGTCAACCCGGGGTCGCAGATCCAGACCATGACGGGATACATCGTCCAGGCCGTCGGTGGCGAGGCGTCGCGGGGTTCGCTGACCTACAACTCGATCTTCGCGATCGGCATCGTGCTCTTCCTGATGACCTTCGCGCTGAACATCATCGCCAACCGCATCGTCCGTCGCTTCCGGGAGGCCTACGAGTGAGCGTCCTCTCCACCCCGGCCGGCATCGCCCGCGCGGCGGTCCTCGACCTCTCCGCCCCCCGGGCCCGCCTGCGGCGCGAGCGGCTGTTCCAGGCGGTCCTGCTCGGCGCCACGCTGATCGCGCTGGTCGTGATGCTCTCGCTGCTCTTCGACGTGCTCGGCGACGGGGCCGGGCGCATCCGGACCGAGTTCTTCACGAACTACACCAGCCGGCGGGCGGAGGACACGGGCATCCGCACCGGCCTCACCGGATCGCTGTCGCTGATGGTCCTGGTCGCCGGGATGACGTTCCCGATCGGGGTCGGTGCAGGGATCTACCTCGAGGTGTTCGCACCGGACAACCGCTTCACGCGGTTCATGCAGGTCAACATCGCGAACCTCGCCGGCGTCCCGTCCGTCGTGTACGGCCTGCTCGCCGCCGCGATGTTCGTCTACATCCTGAACTTCGGACGGACGCTGATCAGCGGCGCGCTGGCGCTGACCCTGCTGATCCTCCCGGTCATCATCGTCGCCTCGCGCGAGGCGATCCGGGCCGTGCCGCCCTCGATCTTCAACGGGGCGCTGGCGCTGGGCGCCACACCGTGGCAGGCGACCCGGAAGCAGGTCCTCCCCGTCGCCATGCCCGGCGTCCTGACGGGGACCATCCTGGCCCTGTCCCGCGCCGTCGGCGAGACCGCGCCGATCCTCGTCGCCGGCGCCGTCTTCAGCCGCCGGGCCGACAACGCGCCGTGGGACATCCTCGAGGCGTTCGGGGCGCTCCCGGTCCAGGTCTACGACTTCATCAAGCGGCCCCAGGCCGAGTTCCAGATCGAGGCGGCCGCCGCCGGCATCATCGTGATGCTCGCGGTGCTGCTCACGATGAACTCGGGGGCCATCATCCTCCGCAACCGGTACGCCCGGCAGCGGTGACGATCCGATCAGCACGCAGGAGGGGAGCATGAGCGAGACCACGACGGGGAGCGCGCCGTCCGAGGCGGGGGGCGCGGCCGTCCGCATCCGGCTCGAGGAGCGCGAGGCCGGTGCGGCCGCGGTGGAGTCGTCCGGTGAGCCGGTCTTCCAGCTCCGCGACGTCAGCGTCCACTACGGCGACGTCACGGCGGTCGACACCTGCAGCTTCGACGTGCCGCAGAACGAGATCGTCGCCCTGATCGGTCCGTCGGGCTGCGGCAAGTCGACCGTGCTGCGGTCGCTGAACCGCATGAACGACCTCGTCCCGTCCGCACGTGTCGACGGCACCGTCGCGTACCACGGCCACGACCTGTACGCCGAGGGGGTCGACCCGGTCGAGGTGCGGCGGCGCATCGGCATGGTGTTCCAGCAGCCGAACCCGTTCCCGAAGTCCATCTACGAGAACGTCGCCTTCGGTCCGAAGATCAACGGGTACACCGGTGACATGGACGAGCTGGTCGAGCGCTCACTCGTCGGCGCGGCCCTCTGGGACGAGGTGAAGGACAAGGTCCACGAGTCCGGTCTGGCGCTCTCCGGCGGCCAGCAGCAGCGGCTCTGCATCGCCCGCGCGATCGCGACGTCGCCCGACGTCATCCTGATGGACGAGCCCTGCTCGGCCCTCGACCCGATCGCGACGCTGCGCATCGAGGACCTGATGCGCGAGCTGAAGAAGGACTACACGATCGTCATCGTGACCCACAACATGCAGCAGGCCGCCCGCGTCAGCGACCGCACGGCGTTCTTCACCCTCGAGGTCGACGACGAGAGCGGGAAGCGGGCCGGGACGCTGGTCGAGTACGACCGGACCGACGTCATCTTCACCCGCGCCTCCGACCCGCGGACCGAGTCCTACATCTCGGGCCGGTTCGGCTGAGGACGGCGGTGCGCCGACGGCCCGGTCGGGGCGGGGGCCGCCGCCGCACCGCTCATCCGACCGGCCAGCCCCCGCCCGAGACGGCGGTCAGCACGACCGCGTCGAGGTCGGCGTCGTGCCGTCCCTCGAGGGCGAACCCGAACCGGTCGACGTCGACCGCGTGGGCGAGGTCGGCGGCCGGTGCCCAGTCCGGGCCGTCCGGTCCGAACATCCGGCCCCAGTCCGACGCCGCGACCCGGGCCGTGTACGGCGCCGGGTCCGGGTCGCCGCCGTCGACGCGGGCCGCGATCAGCTCGGCGCAGGCCAGGTCCTCGTCCCCGTCGCGGCCGAGCGACGCCCCGGTGACGACGTAGGTCACCGCACCGACCCCGGCCCGACGCAGCGCCGCCGCGGTCGCACCGGCGGTCACGAACGACGCGGCGAGCTGCAGCCCCGCGCCGGCGGTCCGGACCAGTCCCTGCGTGCCGGCGGAGGTCCGCTGAACCACCGTCCGACCCCGCAGCACCGCCGGGTCGACGTCGGCCAGCGCGGTCGGCGAGTTCCCGAGGTCGAAGCCGGGCAGGGGTCGGCCGCCGCGCTCGCCGGCGATCAGCGCGCCGTCGAGCGCCCCGCCACGCGCCAGCGCCAGGGCGTGGTCGACCTCGGCGACGGCGACGACGTCCGTGACCCCGCGCGTCAGCAGCCACGGCACGGTCGTGAACGCGCGGAGCACGTCGACGACGACGACCGCCTCGTCGGGCGCGGCCCCCTCGAGGTCCGTGAAGCGGTGGGTGACGCTCACGCGGCCGGGGCGGCCAGGAACCGGCGCAGCCGTGCGGCGACGTCGAGCAGCGCGTCGACGGCGACGTGCTCGCCCCGGCGGTGGGCCTGCTCGGTCGTGCCCGGGCCGAGGTTCAGCGCCGGCACGCCGCGGGCGGTGAACCGGGCGACGTCCGTCCAGCCCTGCTTCGCGCCGACCTCGCCGCCGACGGCGGCGATCAGCGCGGTGACGGCCGGGGCGTCGCGGTGCGGCGCGGCCGCGGGGGAGCGGTCGACGACCTCGACGTCGGCCTCGACGCCGGCCAGCAGCTCGGCGATCGTCGCGCGCAGCTGCGCCTCGGCCGTCGCGAGATCGCGCGTCGGGGCGAAGCGGTGGTTCAGGTCGACGGTGAACCGCTCGGGCACGACGTTGCCCGGGCCGTCCGCCGGCCCGCCCGGCTCGAGCCCCGGCGTCCAGGCGCGGGTCGCGACGACGACGTCGCGGTAGACGAGCCCGTCGATCTCGTGCTCGACGGGGGCCACGTCCCCGAGCCGCGTCAGGAACGCCCCGGCCGCGGTCAGGGCGCTGCGCCCGAGCCACGGCCGGGCCGAGTGGGCGGCGAGGCCGCGGAACGACACCAGCGCGTGCAGCACCCCGTTGCACCCGAGCTCGACCGCGCCCCCCGTGGGTTCGAGCACGACCGCCAGGGCCGCGGCGCCCAGCCACGGCGCCGCCTCCAGCACGGCCTCCAGCTGGTTCCCCTCCGCCGGTCCCTCCTCGCCGGCGTACAGGACCAGGGCCAGCGCGTACGGCGAGGCCGCCCTGAGCGCGGCGTCCTCGAACAGGTGCATCCCGACGGCGTTGCCCGCGTGCATGTCCGACGCGCCGCGCGCCACGACGACGTCGCCCCCGTCGCGGGCCTCCACGCGCGGCGTGCGGTCGTCGTCGGTCGGCGGGACGACGTCGAGGTGTCCGACCAGCAGCACCAGCGGCCGCGGGTCGTCGTCCGCGCCGACCACCAGCGAGTCGCCGACGCGGAGGACCTGATCGCCGGCCGCCCGGTACCGCGCCTCGAGGCGGTCGCAGAGCGCCCGCTCGGACCCGGTCACCGCCGGCTCCTCGCAGAGGTCGATGAGGCGGGCGATCAGCTCCTCGCGGACCGCGCCGGCGTCGGAGGTCATCGTCGCGTCAGTCGTTCGCGTGGAGCGCGGCGTTCAGCCCGCCCCAGTCGCCGGTCGCGCCCTCGCGGGCCAGCGCGACGACCGCGCCCGAGACCGAGTCGCGCCGCAGCAGCAGTCCGTCGCGGCCGCTCAGCGCCCGAGCCGCCGTCACCGTCCCGTCCGGCAGCGTCACCTTCGTGCCCGCGGTCACGTACAGCCCGGCCTCGACGACGCAGTCGTCACCCAGCGAGATCCCGATGCCGGCGTTCGCGCCGATGAGGCACCGCTCGCCGACGCGGATCGTCTCGGTGCCGCCGCCGGACAGCGTGCCCATGATGGAGGCCCCGCCACCGAGGTCGCTGCCGTCGCCGACGACGACGCCGGCCGAGATGCGGCCCTCGACCATCGACGTCCCGAGCGTCCCGGCGTTGAAGTTGACGAACCCCTCGTGCATCACGACGGTCCCGGGCGCGAGGTGCGCACCGAGCCGCACCCGGTCGGCGTCGCCGATGCGCACGCCCGACGGCGTGACGTGGTCGGTCATGCGCGGGAACCGGTCGACGCTCCGGACGCCCAGTCGCTGGCCGCGGCCGGCCAGCTCCATGCGGACCGCGTCGACGTCGTCCGGTTCGCAGGGGCCGAGGTCGGTCCAGGCGACGTTCGGGAGCAGCCCGAACACGCCGTCGAGCGCCAGCCCGTGCGGGACGACCAGGCGGTGCGAGAGCAGGTGCAGCCGCAGCAGGCCCTCGCTGGGGTCCTCGGGGGCGGTGGCGAGGTCGGCGATCACGACGGCGACGGGGACCCGCGTCGAGCCGAGCGGGTCCGGGGTCCCGGCGGCCGCGGCGACCGCCGCCAGCGCCGCACCGACGCGGCCCTCGGTCGGAGCGGCCGGGTCGGCGTCGAGGAGGACCGTCCGCGTGCCCGAGCCCGGCACGGCCGCGTCGCAGGCGTCGGCGTCCGCGCCGGCCAGACCGAGGGTCGGGAACCAGGCGTCGAGGAGCCGGCCGGACCGCGCGTCGCGGGTCGCGAGGCCGATCCCGAACGCCGCCGGTGCCATCGCGTCCCCCGTCGCCGGTGCGGGCGGCAGGGTAGTGACGGGCCCCCGGCCGTAGCCTCGCCGTCGGTCCGGCGTGGCCGTGGCACGGCCGTCGGAACGGCCGGGGAGGCGAGCGGTGCACCCCTTCCTCGCCGCGGACGCCGGTCGTCCCCGCGCGATCGCGCACCGCGGCGGCCGCCACGGCGGGCCCGAGAACACGCTGCCGGCCTTCGCGGCCGCCGTCGCCCTCGGGTACCGCCACCTCGAGACCGACGTCCACGCCACCGCCGACGGGGCGCTGGTCGTCAGCCACGACCCGACGCTCGACCGCGTCGCCGGACGTCCCGGCCCCATCGCCGCGATGACCGCCGCCGAGGTCGCGGCCGTCCGGATCGACGGCGACGTGGCGATGCCCCGGTTCGAGGAGCTGCTCGACGCGTTCCCGACCGCGCACCTCACCGTCGACCTGAAGCACGACGGCGCGGTCGCCCCGATGCTGGCGCTGCTCGCGCGGCGCCCGGCGCTCCTCGAGCGGCTCTGCCTCGGCGCGTTCTCGGACCGGCGGATCGCCGCGGTCCGCGGCGCCCACGGCCGCCGCGCCTGCACCGCCGCGGCGCCGCGGGAGGTGCTGCGCATGCTGGCCGGGGTGCGCC
>Ga0208785_1001329_pt1 | contig 10892 bp, 10 predicted proteins | sample DEB08_DNA_2_FD_185499 | JGI IMG/M metagenome (GOLD analysis project Ga0208785, IMG submission 185499) | Aqueous microbial communities from the Delaware River and Bay under freshwater to marine salinity gradient to study organic matter... | ecosystem: Environmental > Aquatic > Marine > Coastal ...
TTGATCAAAATTGGAACATTATCGGGGTCTTAAACAATGATATGATCGGTAACACCCAAGGAATTGATGGTGTAAAAGACAATCGAAGCTTCCGTATTTTTAGTGAACCGACACCGGTCACAGAGAACGAACAACAGCGCAAAGCCCGACGATTTTACGGTGGTGAAGTGGACGGGGTTTCCCGACAACTCGCTAGATATGTCTATAAAACCACAAAGCAGTTTATGCCTGAGATGAACCCAATGATGATTTACAGACTAGATCGCTTTGGCCGCGGCGGTCATCATCGACCATTTAATGATGCCGGATTCACGGGGATTCGGATCATGGAGGCCCATGAAAACTACGACCAGCAACATCAAGATTTACGTATCGAAAATGGCGTGAACTATGGTGATCGGTTGGAACATGTAGATATGGCTTATGTAAAAAAGCTAACCGCAGTTAATGCCATTAACTTAGCACAACTTGCCGAGGCTCCTTTGGCGCCAACGACCGTGGCTATTTCGGGCATGGTCGCTCCTTCTACCCGTTTGTCTTGGTCCCCAGTAGATGGAGCTACAGCTTATCGTGTTTATTGGCGTGACACAACATCGCCCCACTGGCAATACAGCAGGCTGGTCTCCGACGTGACCGATTTAACTTTGGAAGGTATTGTTATAGATAACTTTTTATTTGGGGTCGCTTCGGTAGGTCCAGAAGGTCACGAGAGTCCAGTAAAGTTTCCCAATAAAGTCATTCGATAAAGCGGTGCAGCGTATTTGTAAATTCAATACAGGAATCCCATTACATAAAACTATGCGTCAAATAAGTATTCTATTTTTTTGCCTTTCATTGTTGTTTCAAAGTAAAATTCAGGGACAAAATTTTACACAATCGGATACCCTGCGTGGTTCCATTACTCCAGAACGCGCATGGTGGGATCTTCAGCACTATAACCTGGATGTAACGCTTTTGATCAACAATAAAAGTCTTGTTGGTAAAAATACAATCAGTTATCGCGCTTTAGCATCTTACGTCGCAAAGGACGCCGCCCAAGGGAGTTCCTTGGACACAAATGGCGTCTTAATGCAAATTGACCTTCAGGGCCCCATGAAAATTGACAGTGTCCTTCAAAATGGTCAACGCTTATCATTTACCAACAATGGTTCCGCTCATTTTATTGAGCTAAAACAAAAACAAGAACTGGACAGCATACATGAGTTGACCTGTTATTTTTCTGGGGCGCCAATTGTGGCCCAAAATCCGCCATGGGATGGTGGTTTTACCTGGAGCTCGGATGAACTCGGACGCCCATTTATCGCCAATGCAAACCAAGGAATTGGCGCCAGTGTATGGTGGCCTAATAAAGATCACCCCTATGATGAACCGGATCGCGGGGTTGACTTAAAAATTACAGTGCCAAAACCGCTGATTGCTGTCGGCAACGGGCGATTAATAGAACAAAAAGAGTTAAATGAAACCCAACATCGCTTTCACTGGCGCGTTAATGCTCCCATAAATAATTATGGGGTAAACATTAATGTCGGGCATTACCTCAAATTTTCAGAACAATACAGCGGTCTTAACGGCCCATTAGACTGCACGTATTGGGTTTTAGATTACAACTTAGAGCAGGCCAAAGCGCAATTTAAACAAGTTCCTGACATGCTTGAAGCCTTTGAATATTGGTTCGGCCCCTACCCTTTTTATGAGGATGGTTATCAGCTGGTCGAAGTCCCTTATTTGGGTATGGAACACCAAAGCAGTGTCACCTACGGCAACGGTTATCGCAATGGCTATAGGGGTACCGATCTCAGTAATTCTGGCTGGGGAATGACCTTTGACTTTATCATTATTCACGAATCAGGTCACGAGTGGTTTGCAAATAATATCACCAATAATGACGTCGCAGACATGTGGATTCATGAAGGCTTCACGGCCTATAGCGAGAATTTGTTTTTGGATTATTTTCACGGCAAAGAGGCCTCTAGTGCCTACGTGATTGGGACTAAAAAAAGAATACTCAATGACCGTCCTTTAATTGGAACCTATGGGGTCAACCACGAGGGAAGTAGTGATATGTATTACAAAGGGGCCAATATTTTACACACCTTAAGACAACTCATCGAGGACGATCAAAAATGGCGACAAATCCTTATCGGACTCAATCGTGAATTTCGTCATCAAACCTTAAGTTCCAAGCAAGTTGAAGAATATATCGCTCAGGCCTCAGAGATTGATCTTACAGAATTTTGGGATCAGTACCTGCGCACGCCATACCTCCCAAAACTTAATTATTCTCTGAAAAATAATGAACTCAAATACAAATACAGTCAAATTATCGATGGATTTGACATGCCTGTACGGGTAAATATTAATGGCCAAATGATTTGGCTTTACCCGAGTCCTGAATGGAAAACATATACTGTAGATAAGCCCATTGAGACGTTTGCAATCGATCAAAACTTTTTAGTCTTAGACGGTGCTGATGCTCAGTAAAACGCGATAAAAGTAATTTGTATTATAGGGTTTTGACCTAGTTTTGGAGGCCCTTAGGTCGATATTATTTCTTAACTTTCTGTCTTGTAATTTTAATTTTAAATCATGCGTTTTACCTTCCTATTTGCCTTGCTTGCAAGCCTATTTTTTCCTTTACAGCAATCGAATGCACAAACCGTTGATTCTGAAATTTTTAAAGAATTAAAACCTCGCGAAATTGGTCCTGGAGGTATGTCTGGACGCGTCACCGCTATTGATGTGGTCTTGAATCAACCTGATGTGATTTATGCAGGAACAGCCTCAGGAGGAGTCTGGAAAACGACCGGCGGTGGACAAACATGGATTCCGATATTTGAGGATCAGGCTACAGCTTCGATTGGGGCCTTGACGGTGGATCAAAGTAATCCATCCATCATTTGGGTCGGAACCGGAGAGGGAAATCCCCGCAACAGCCTCAACGGAGGAAAAGGTGTATATAAATCCTTGGATAGCGGACGCAGTTGGCAATTAATGGGATTAGAAGCCACACGAAATATTCATCGCATAATTGTTGACTCAAATGATTCAAATACGGTTTACGTGGGCGCTATTGGTTCTCCTTGGGGGGCACATCCAGAGCGTGGCGTTTTTAAAACCACCGATGGAGGAAAGACATGGACTCATATTTTAAAAACTAACGAGCATTCTGGAGTTGCCGATATGGTTATGGACCCTACCAATCCAAATAAAATAGTTGTGGCCATGTGGGAGCATTTTAGAGAGCCTTGGTTTTTCAAATCAGGGGGGACAGGATCAGGACTTTTTATAACTCATGACGGTGGAGAACACTGGAAACAAATCACAGAAAAAGAAGGATTACCCAAAGGAGATTTGGGACGTATCGGACTGGCGATTGCTCCGAGTAATCCTGACCGAATATATGCGTTGGTTGAAGCCAAAAAGAATGGCCTTTATGTCAGTGACGATGGCGGGGTATCCTGGGCTCTAGTCAATGATAAAAATGATATTGGGAATCGGCCGTTTTATTACTCGGATATCTTTGTTGACCCCCAAAATCAATATAAAGTTTATTCAGTATTTACCTATGTCAATGTTTCAATCGACGGCGGTAAATCTTTTGAAGAGCTCATGCCCGCTTACGGAGTGGACAATGGAGTCCATCCGGACCATCACGCTTGGTGGATCCACCCCACCAATGGCAAATTCATGCTTGACGGCAATGACGGGGGACTTAACTTAACAAGAGATGGGGGTAAAACTTGGCGATTTATGGGTAACATTCCCGTGGGTCAATTTTACCATGTTGCCGCAGATATGGACACCCCGTATAATGTCTATGGCGGCATGCAAGATAATGGCAGCTGGCGGGGCCCCGCTTATGTTTGGAAACGCCAAGGAATTCGCAATAGCTATTGGCAAGAAATCTCATTTGGTGACGGATTTGATGTTGTTCCAGACCCTGAGGATTCACGATTTGGCTGGAGTATGAGCCAAGAAGGATACGTATCACGATACGATTATCTCACTGGTAATAATTATCTGGTACGCCCGACCCATCCCGATGCCAATGTGCGCTTGCGATTCAATTGGAACAGTGCCATAAATATAGATCCTGTCAATCCAAATACACTTTATTTCGGGTCACAATTCGTGCACAAAAGCACAGACAAAGGCCTAACCTGGAACATTATCTCCCCGGATTTAACCACCAATGATCCAGAAAAACAAAAACAAGACGAGAGCGGCGGACTCACTATGGACGCTACAGGAGCCGAAAACCATACCACCATCTTGGTCATTGAAACCTCCCCTTTGAATCCAGCCATTCTATGGGTAGGCACAGACGACGGAAGAGTCCACTTAACTCAAAACGGAGGAGGTTCATGGCAGAGTTTGGAAAACAATATAAAAGGGCTTCCCAAAGGCAGTTGGATCACCCAAATCAAGGCCTCAAATAAAAAGCCTGGGACCGCGCTTTTGGTAGCCAATGACTACAGAAGGCTCAATGACGGAGTGTATGTGTACAAGACACAGGATTATGGTAAATCTTGGCAACGCTTAGCAGACAATAAAGATGTCGGTAGTTTTGCCCTGAGTATTGTAGAAGACCCAGTGACTGATCAATTGCTTTTTCTCGGAACCGATGACGGCTTATATTACTCTCTTGATGCCGGTACCCAATGGACAAAATGGAAACACGGTTTCCCGACAGTACCCGTGAGTGATTTACTGATTCACCCTAGAGAGCATGATTTGGTGATTGCAACCTTTGGAAGATCACTTTGGATAATGGATGATATTCGTCCCCTACGTGCCTTAGCACAAGATCAAAGTACCATAGCCAAACCATTGCATTTATTTGAGCCCCCTCAAGGCTACCAAGTCGCTTATCAGCAGCCTACGGGGAGTCGTTTTGGTGCGGACGCATTATTTCAAGGACAAAATAGACCATCTGGTGTAGCTTTGAGTTATTGGGTCAATAATGAAGCACTCAAAAAAATCAGTAAGAGTAACACCGATTCGACAAAAGGAAAGAAAACCAAAGATTCACTCTTCTTGAAAATTTATCAAGGGGATAAATTAGTTCGGACCCTTCAAAAAGAAATCCCAGAGGAGCAAGGCATTTACCATTGGCGCTGGTATATGGATGCCAAAGGAGGTGCATGGATTCGCAGAAATCCGAGAGAAGCTAAACAAGAATCTGGAGGTGGTTATTTAAGCCCTGGAATTTATGAAGTCGAACTTTTAATGGGCATTCATGATAATGCGAAATACAGCAGTACCCGACAAAAAATCACCATAAATCCCGATCCTAGAATAAAAGACATAAGTACTCAAGGAGCTCAGGAGGCTGTTGCGATGATGGATAAGGCGCAAAGTCTTTCAGAAGAGATTAAGGGGATATTGTCGCAGATCAACTCTGATAAAGAAGGGCTCGAACGACTTAAAAAGGACCTGAAGCTACAAGAAGATGAGGACCATCAGGCCTTACTCGACGAAATTAAAGAACTCGACAAGGCTTTGACGGAGCTTCAAGATCTATACGTAGGCAAACAAGATCAGCGACAAGGGATAACCGCCGAAGCGGCACCAAGTGTTGCCGATCGAATAAGACTGCATTACAGTTATCTACGCAGCCGTCCAGATGGCCCAACTCAGACTGAAATACAACTTTGGCAACACGCTCAAGAGGCCGCTGCAGAGGCACAACAAAAGGTAAATGAGTTTTACGACACAACCTGGAAGGCCTTCACTCAAAAGATATCTGAGGTAACAATTCCTTATTTTAAACCCGCTCAATAAGAAAAAAGCGATTAATCACCAACACATTGAATAAACTGAAATCAGGCATAAAATGCCTGCTGCTATTACTTTTATTGACATTTAACTACACAGGGTTTGCCCAATCGGAGGCGGAACAGGCACAGGGGAGCTGGTTTGTGTTTATGAATGAACATCGATTTAATACCAAACTCACCGCCCTGACCGATATCCAACATCGTAGCTGGGAGTTCGCACAAAACTTCAACCAACTCCTATTGCGCTCTACTTTGTATTATCCATTGAATTCCGAGTTCAAATTAGGATTGGGTTATGGTTATATTGCCACAGACTCAAGTTTTGAAACCCTTGAAGACGAAAAGAATTCAAGTGAACACCGCCTTCATGGAGATTTATTATTTACTCGAGGTTTTAGCCATGGTGCTTGGATAAACCGATATCGTTTTGAACAGCGCTACCTCTCTAATGATGCTGATGGTTTCGACTTATTACAGCGCGTGCGCTATATGTCGCGAATTAATTATAACTTGACCTCTGAGTTTTCTCTTTCGGTGTTTGATGAAGTATTTTTAAATCTGCAGCGGCCAGTGTTCAGTCAAAACAGGCTCTATTTTGGGATGGGCTATCAAGCGACACCTTTGCTTAACGTACAATTGGGCTATATGAAGAACCACTTTTCTAATGCAAACTTTAATCGGGTTGTGGTTACGCTTTGGTACAATACAAGCAGTATTTAAAATAAGAACAACCCATGGTCAACAGCTCCTTTTCAGGGGGTTTAAACATTTTTTGAGTATTAAATTTTATTGTAATTTAGACCGTAAATAAATCGTTATGAACAGAATATATTTCTTAAGCCTTTTGGCTACCGCAATGCTCGTAAGCTGTAAAAATGATGTCAAGCAAAGTGCTGCTGAAAGTCAAAATACTGAGGTTAAACCGAGCGAATCAAAGCCCCGTATGGAAGCCAACAAGGAAACTGTTGTCGTTAAGATGGAGGCCAAAAGCGGCAGCAACGCCACCGGTGTAGCGATTTTTGTTCAAGAATATGGTCAAGTTCGACTCATCAGTGAATTTGAAGGACTTACCCCTGGGGTCCATGCGATGCACCTTCATGAGAAAGCTGATTGTTCCGCTGCAGACGGGACCTCAACAGGAGGGCACTGGAATCCAACTTTTGAGAAACACGGTTCTTGGGGGGATCCAAAAGGTTATCATCGTGGTGACATCGGAAACCTGACTGCTTCCGCAGAGGGGAAGGCAAAACTCATGTTTCAAACCGATCAATGGTGTATCGGCTGTGGTGATGAAACCAAAGACATACTAGGCAAGGCCGTGATCATCCATGATGGTCGAGATGACCTAACGACCCAACCTACTGGAAATGCTGGAGGTCGTGTAAGTTGTGGTGGAATTATAAAGTAAGGCTAATTATCCTAAGCCAGTGATTTAGGACAATATTAAATATGAGCGTTTGCCAACAAAATACGCTCGGCTAAAATTAATCCAGGTCAATGACCACATCAGAAACACCGCGACGGACTTTAGCAAAAGAGGCAAATTTATCCTCAGCGCTCCTATAACCTACAGGTAATAATAGCACCGCCTTGAGACCCATTTTTGAAAGGCCGAGAATCTCGTCGTATTGATCCGGAGAAAATCCTTCCATAGGACATGAGTCAATTCCTTCTGAGGCGCAAACGGTCAATAAATTTCCTAAGGCAATATAGGCTTGCTTAGCCATCCAAATTTCGAGCTTTTCGGGAGTCATCTCCCCCATTTCTTTGAGTAAAAAATCGCGAAAAGGAGCGAGTATTTTTTCTTCAGTACCACGCTGTTCCATGACGCGCTTAAAATAAGAATGAATAAATTCATCCCCTAGCTCAGTTTTAATGCACAAGACCAACAAATGTGAACATTGATCAATCTGTTTTTGATTCATTGAGGCGGCAACAAGATTTTTCTTGAGTGCGCTATTGCCTATAACCAATAGTTTCAGTGGTTGTAAGCCATAAGATGAGGCCGTTAAATTAAAGGCTTCTTTTAGTGTTTGTACCTGAGTTGAACTCAATTGACGATCTGAGTCAAAAGCCTTACAGGCATAGCGCCACTTGAGTTGGTCAATGATATTATTGGACATAGATTTTTTTTTGCAAAGGTAATACTTTGAATGATTGAAGCACTTGGATTTTAACGCTCAATATATTCTCTGTTCAAAGAATTAAACTTGAAAAAACCAAAGTTTGATGGCCAAAGCACCAATCATAACAATTAAGAACTTTCGAATAAATCCATCTCCTTTTTTTACCGAAAGTCGACTGGAAATCCACGCACCGGAGGCATTTCCAATGGCCAAAATAAGGCCAATTTTAAAATCGACTTTATCATTTAAAATAAAGACAATTAAGGCCGCTACAGAATAAATCAAGACCACGAAAACTTTGGTAGCATTAGTGCGTACCAAATTGATGTGATGGGCATAGTGAAGATAGAGAATAATCAAAAAACCAATGCCCGCATTGATAAATCCTCCGTATATCCCTAAAAAGAAAAAAACAATAATTCCTTGCCAAAGATATTTTCCTGTGAGTTTCTCTGCTTTTTCTGCAAGGTCAAGATCGGGTTTAAATATGATAATCATCATGACGGCGATCATAATGACGGCAAGAACTTTATTGAACAAGCTTTCATCAATATGTACCGCAATTTTAGCCCCGATTAATGCCCCAAGCAAAGCAGAAATGCCGATGTAAGTATTAAAAGGAAAGGTAGAAACCCCCTTACTGCGAAACCCCATGGTAGCCATAAAGGTTTGGATCACGATCGCCACTCGATTCGTTCCGTTAGCTACGGCGGGCGGAAGCCCCATAAAAATTAAAAACGGCAAAGACAACAAACTTCCCCCACCGGCTATTGTATTGATAAAACCAACGACAAATCCGATCAAAATAAGCAGTAAATATTGTAATAATGGATCCATTGAGTAAAGGTAGTACGAATATTTAAACATGGCGCAGTTACATGGTCTATGTAACATGAAAATAATCGATTAGGACTTGTGTATTTCTACAAAAGCATCCTATATTTGCATCCGCAAAGGAGAAATGGCAGAGTGGTCGAATGCGGCAGTCTTGAAAACTGTTGAGGGTCACACCTCCGGGGGTTCGAATCCCTCTTTCTCCGCAGAATAATCAAAGCCCGACGCTTAGCGTCGGGCTTTATTTTTTTGGACAGATCAAGTAGAGCTAACTCAGTGCAGATTTGGACGGAAAAATAGCAACAAGCGTTAAGCTTGTCTTAGATTATTTTGAAGACTCCCCCTCATTGGATCAAAAGCCCTAGCGAGTATTTCACTTTTCCCCCTTTATATCATCACAAATCAAAAATTTTAATCACGCAAGAAACTCAGGGTCGCTCGTCTATTTGTTTAATCTTTTGATCTTTTCGTTAAACAATTTGTATCTTCGTTGAGCCGTTGAGCCACAAATACAAAAACTATGTTCGGACTTTTTAAAAAAGCAACCCCAAAAGATAAATTAGAAAAGAAATATCGTGAACTTATGGAACAGGCCCACAAGTATTCTACGACAAACCGAAAACTGAGCGACCAAAAAGTTCAAGAAGCCGAAGAGGTTATGCAAGAATTGGAACGTTTGGCAAAAAATAACGACTGAATCCCACGTCGTAACTGACATCACTAAGCAAGCCGTTATGCCTGAAAAGAAAAAACCTGATCTCGTTGTGTTTAATGAGGAAACCGGAACCTACGATGCCGCTCTTCGACCCTACGCCACCTCAGTTAGTGCGCCAAAAATTACCACAGATGATCTGACCACTTGGAAGAACAATTACGTTAAGGCTTTTAACCATCGCTCTCAAGCCAAATTTGAGGAACTCAAAAATCAATATCAAACCCTGCTCGAAGAAATCCAAGACAATAATCGCATCTTGGATGCAGAATTTAACTTTGAGCCCAACATCGGGAGTGTCTATCACTTATATGCCCGAGCGCATAAAAAACCCTTTTTATCACTCATTGAACCGGCCCAATGTAAATTCGAGCATCTAGGGAGTTATGTTTTGAATCACGAACGTATTTGGCAAAGACACCAGGACCATGAGTGATCATAGAGAATTTACCGAGGCCGAACTTGATCGTATCATTGAAATGGCTTGGGAGGATCGTACCCCTTTTGAGGCCATAGAGTATCAGTTTGGTTTACCTGAGAAAAAGGTCATTGAATTAATGCGTAAGACCTTAAAGCGGGGTAGTTTTAACCTATGGCGCAAACGTGTCAACAGCGGGGTAAGCCAAAAACACCTGAAAAAGCGAAATTCTGAGATTAAACGATTTAAGTGTAGTCGACAACGCAATATCAGTGGAAATAAAATCAGTAAACGTTAATCTATTGCAGAAAGAATAAAGTGTCTATCGTCATTATTGGCACTCCCAAACCTCTGAATAACCCTGGTAATATATGCCTGAATTTTCAACTAAATATCAAGACATACTTGCTCAAATAGATGTCATAGACCCTTTGGTATACGCCAAATCAAGAAACTATATAGATGGCGAGGTGAGTCGACTTTCCCCTTATATTTCCAGAGGAGTCATCTCTACGCGAATGGTCTACAACAGACTGCTCGAACGAGGATTTAAACTTTATCAAATGGAGAAGTTTGTTCAGGAGCTCGCTTGGCGTGACTTTTGGCAAAGGCAGTGGCAGCATCACGGGGCAGCCATCAACCAGGATCTAAAGCATCCTCAACAAAATGTGAGCTTCCATGGACTCCCCAGGGCCATTCAAGAGGCCGACACCGGAATTGACGTTATCGATAAGGCTATTGAAGAACTTTACCAAACCGGCTATCTTCACAACCATTTACGGATGTATCTGGCCAGTATTGTCTGTAATGTAGGTCAATACCACTGGCATATTCCGGCCCAGTGGATGTTTGCTCATTTATTAGACGGGGATTGGGCCAGTAACGCCCTGAGTTGGCAATGGGTGGCGGGTTCTAACGCAAACAAAAAGTATTGGGCCAATCAGGACAACATAAATCATTTTTGTCATTCGAACCAATGGAAGACTTTTTTAGATTTTAGCTACGAAGATTTGCCCCATCAA
>Ga0208785_1001331_pt1 | contig 10888 bp, 9 predicted proteins | sample DEB08_DNA_2_FD_185499 | JGI IMG/M metagenome (GOLD analysis project Ga0208785, IMG submission 185499) | Aqueous microbial communities from the Delaware River and Bay under freshwater to marine salinity gradient to study organic matter... | ecosystem: Environmental > Aquatic > Marine > Coastal ...
AAATTGCATATCCAGGATTTGTTGTCCCAATACCAGCAGTGCCATCATCTGTAATTACAAATGTATTATCAGGATTAGAATTAAATTGAAACTTTTGTTGTGGAGTTGCCGTGAATATACCTATTTGTTCTGTTCTCGTATCAATATTAAGTGCTGTTCCCCCAACACCAACATCAAGTCTTGTTCTCACTAATAATTCATTTATATCAAGATTTCCACTTATAGTAAGATTTCCATCAATATTTACATCTTTTAGGAATCTGGCATCACCATCAAATATAAACCCAGAAGAATCAATAGCATTAAAAAATTTTATATTTACTTTATCAAAAAAAGTTACATCCTCATTAAAATAAACCTGTTCTCCAAATACATTGATATTAAAAGAATTTAATGTCATTTTTTAATCTGCAGAAAAGAACGGTAATGATGATACAGCTTCACCAATGAGAGGAGCATCTCCAATTCCAAATAAAGTACCAGCACCCTCAAGGAAATCTAATCCAACATAAGATCCTTCAAAAACTCTCATCATCCAACTACCTATAGTTTGTTCTACAAGACTTCCAGTCAATCCATCTACAGATACATTTTGACCATCAATAAGGATTGATCCATTTTTAGCAATTAAATTAATATTTCTACCTGCCTGAACATCTATATCTTCATCTGCTTGAAGCATAATATTTTGTCCCTTGATTTTTACATTACCATTTTTCATACAGGTAACTGTAATATCTCCATTAACTGTAGCAATTACTAAACTTACATCTTTGGCAGATGCTTTTGTTCCCGATATCATTTCTATTGTTTTATCATTATGAATATGATAATTACCACTTTCGGAAAAAAGTGACATATTCATATCTTTATTATTAGTAAACCCATAATAACCAAAAACAGATGAACCGTCTCCATTCATCATAGGATCAGAAACACTAAAACTATACTGATATCCAAAGGAATCATATGAACGAAGTTCTACATTTTTGTTAGGTCTTTCTGCCATTGTATTATACGCAATCTATGACACTTATAATTTCACCTTGCTGTTCTGAGGTGAATGGTTTTACTAAAGGTTTAATCAATGCTCCACTACCAGTTTCTGTATTTACAACAATATTTGGTAAAGTATCTACTTTCACTTTATTTATTGGAGATACTGATATCGGAGATGCTGAAATAATCTTACCACCATTTTCTACATCTATACTCAAATTATATTCAACTCCATTTTCATCAACCGCAGTATCACCTGGAGAATAATCTCGTCCAGGATAAAGAATGATAGTGTCATCTACTCCATTCTCAACTTCTCCATCATCTCCAACTGGATAATTTTCACCTTCTGATATAATATAAACTCCAGTAATTTTTCCATATGTTGGAGATGAACTATTAAAATCAACGATTGCTCTTCCAACTGCACCATATCCTAACTGACAAGGATCATCAAAAGATACCATTGGTGGAGCATAATAATATCCAGATCCAGGATCCGTAATTTCGACTCCAATAATACTTCCTGTTCTTGCAACAGAAGAAGTTACTTCACCCAATCCATTCGTATTATTAACGATTCCACCCAATAATACTCTTCCCGCTCCACCAAAACCATCTCCACCAAAGAAAGAAACTTTTGGACCACCACAACTTGTAGGTTCTGCGCAATTTGGTTTGGAATATGGAGAAGTTAAAGTAGTTATACCTGCCAGAGCATTAGAAACATTTGCATTCTCAAGAACTTTATCTAAAATATCATTCACCTTTGCTTTATTTTTTGGACCATATCCAATTGTCCATTCTTTTACTCCAGCACACTTGTCTCCAGTTTGATTGCAAGAAAAGAAATCTTGTACAGATTTTATGACACCAATAGAACTGCGAAGAAAATCAACAAGGTTAAATCCAAGAGGCGACAATATTTTTGAAATTCCATCTAAAACGGACTCCAATCCAGAATCAATTTCATCAATAACATCATTCAAAAGTGATCCAACAAATTGTTCTGCAGTACAAACACCAAAATTTACAACTTCTAATAAACTTTTGTCAATTAAATCTTTAATGGTATCTCCAAGACCATTAATAATCTTTGCAGAGACACAGGCAATCGCATCCTGAACTGCTTTCACTGGACCGACCATTGCTTCTTGTGCTACAACACCTGCTGCGTGTGCGGGAATAGGATTTCCAGTTGCTGCTAATACTTTGGCATAAACAGTTTTGTATAAGTTATCCAATCCTTGTTTAAGTATTGGTATTAATTCTTCATACAAAGACCTAAACAAAGTTCCTACAAATTGATTTGAGATAAATTGAATTTTTTTAACTGCATTTTGAACGTCACTTAAAAAATCAGTACTTTCTCCAATTACATTAATTAAATTTCCTAATATTCCAGATACTTGTGTTGCAAAGTTATCTTCACAAGTATCTGCAAATGTTATAACTTGTCCTGTTGCTTCTGATGCAGGATATTCTGGTGCCTTCCCTTTTCCTTCATTATTTTGATTAATTGTAGAAATATTATCTGGTTTTACATTTCTTGGTTGTTTCTGATCTTCAGTGCTTTGTCCTGTAGATTCTCTATTACTTTTAGTTTCTGGAGATTTAATATTTGTCGTGTATCCAGTAAATGGGACAAATGGTGAGGTGTACCCGGAACTTGATACAAATTGTGTTTTTCCAAATGATCCCATAATCATTGGAATTTGTGCATTATCCCCATCAAGAAAGAATCCTACGACAACATCACCTTGATTAATTCTGGTGCTTTGAGCAAAACCTCCTCCACCAGTTCCTGCATTTGGTGGTAATAAAACTCCTGCCCAGGGAAGATCTTCATTTGGGAGTTCACTTGAATCTGCTGAATGATATCCTAATATTCTTACTTTATATCTAACTGCCCAACCTTCACCATCCACTTGTTGTGGTGCTGATTCAGTTGGTGCAATTTGTCCAATCCACCAACGAAATCCGTCTCTACCAATAAAATTACTTTTAAGTGTTGATTCTTCTATCATTGCGTTTTCTTAATTCCAAAATTATCTCTTACTAATTTCAAAGAAGTATATGAATGATTTGGTTCAAAATGATGGCATAATTCCTTTATCATATATAGTCCACTTACTTCAGTATCTAAATCATTTTCACTTCCAGAAATTTTTGGGAATTCACATTTAATCACATCACCAGCATTCAAATTTGTATTACAAGGTATCATCATACTAATAGATTGTGTGAGAAGTAAATTATATCTCATCAATGATTGTGCCTGATATTCTTCAGGATTTGCATTAACATCTGTTGAAATCTCTGGATCTAGTGTTCCAACATCAAGAACACCTGTCAAAATTCTTGAAGGAACATCACCTAAAGATTGATTACTTCCATCACTAATTAATGGTAATTGTAGTTTTGAGTTTGTTCCAAGATTTTTTAAATTATCTTTATAATTTGAAAATTTAAATGTGGTATTACTGAAATTAAAATCTAATGGATTGAAAAATGATCTTTCACTTGCATAAGAACCCAGTCTCAATTTTTCAATTAAGTTTTGATTTTTATTAGTTGTATAATTTAAAATTTTATAGTCATTATTATATTCATTTTCATTTAAATTAACTTCACTATAATAATATGGATTATCTTTATTTTTTGGTTCTTGTTCAATCAATTCATCAATTGATTTAAATTTAAATCCATCTTTTGTTTGATAAAAAACAAATCCTGCTGTTGAACTTTTAGCAGAAACTGGAACTGCTTTAGATGCTAACCAAATTAAAGTCGTAAATGGTTTTCTCGAATTTCCTATAAATGAATATGAATTTTGTGATTTTTCTATATCTTCGTTTTTATATCTTGTAGTTTTTAATATATTTTTTAAAATCTTACTTATAGATTGATCAATTGTTCCAGTATATTTTTTATATACTCTCGTAGTTTCATTCGTAATTGCTTCTCTTGAAACTAAATTGAGAACAAAACTTTCTTTTTGACTTTCAGAAATTACATCGGTGATACTTGAAACATACAAATATCTGTTTGGATTTGATGAAAAATCAAGACCAGTTTTTCCAATTCCCTGATCAGAAATCTTCATAAGAAGTCTTTCACCACCTCTTAATGGAAGACCATTATAAATGGATTGTATCTTATCTTTTTCGTTGAGAATAGAATCTCCAGTATTAACTACTCTAATTCTAGCAGTAATAGTTGGTGAAAAAATGTCTTCATAATAATCAATTGAAATAGTACCAGAACTTATATCAACAGTTCTTTGTTGATCATTAGATTCTAATATTAATTTTTCGTAAAGAGAAGATCCTGATGCTGACATTTATGTATATGCTAAATCTGTTAATAATTTTCTTTTCATAATACTATTTAACGAAGAACCCATAACAATAACTGGAGAAGACCCACGAGATCCTCCTCCCATCATCACAGTTGGTGCTTCTTCTTCTACAATTATGATTGTATTTTTTGGTCCTGTAGAATAACCAATATCCGGCATTTTTCCAGTAGATCTCGCAATCGATGTAGATGTTCCTCTTGTTCCAAAACCTAGTCCACTACCACCAAATCCTGCATTGATTAATACTTGTCTTACTTTTGCAGAACCATTATATTCTCGTTGTCCAATTGCACCACTACCACCCCACTGTGCTCCAGGAACATCGATTGCCAAGTCTTTTCCATGCCATCCAGGATCTCCAGGTCTAAATTCACTTCCCACTTGTATGCCAGCGGCACGTAATGCTGTCTTTGCTTTCTCTTTATCCTCCACTGTTCGGAAAGCAATGTGATCATGGTAATTTGACTCTCTTCCGTGACCACGATATTCAAAATTTGGATGTCTCCTATCTCCTGTAATATATTCTACAACATTTCCTCCACCACCATATCTTCCACCACTACCACCTTCTTGACCTTCAACTTTTCCACCATATTTTTGATACATTTGCAGAAAGTTTTCTGCATTATATTTTGCCTGACCACCATAAGAACCACCTTTCTTCATATTGGGTCCACCTTCAATAGATGCCCATTCTCCACCCAACTTATAAATTTCATTTATAGATAATCCATTTTTTATATCAACTCCTCTACCAGCAACAAGTTTAAGTGCTGCTTTATCTTGTCTCTCTGGTGTCATTGCACCACCCATTACACCCTTCCAAGTTGTACTTAAAAATTGATATCTTCCTGCAGCATCGGAGGTATAATCACCACCAGATCTCAACTGTTCGGGATGTTTTGAAAGATCTGTAAATTGTGTTCCCGTAAATTGTGTATTATATCCTTGATTTGGATATCCAGAAGTTCCTTCCGCTTCTGCAATTGCATTAAGTAGTGCTCTTGCATTTGGATCATCTATTGATGCAGCACCAGCAGATGCATCGGCACCACCAGAAGTTTCTCCACTCATATCACCAGTCAAGGCATTCTTCATACCTTCAATATCAGTCTGCATTCCTTTGAATGCATTTTCCATATCAGTCATTGCTTTTTTAAGTTTTCCAGACTGATCAGTAAAGTCAAAATTTCTTATGTTGTCCCATCCAGCAGATACTATCGACTCAATTGATTTAAACCAATCACCAAGATTTTTAATAAAACTCTTCAATGAATCAACTAATTTTCGAATTCTTTCTATTAAATTTTGAACCCATTTTATAATTTTTGGAAGTTTATCAACTAACCAACCTACCAATAAAATTCCAATAAAATCTAATATTCTTTGTAAAAAACTCTTTCCGGGCACATTTGGAGCACCAGATTTACCTCTCGTCTTAAAGGTTTCTAATGCCTGCTCCTTCGACATTCTTCTTCTTTTTTCTTTTATCCTTTTATTAAATACTTTTCTACTTACAATATTCTTTCTTTTAACTTTTGTTTTTTTGAGAATTGCTCTACGAAGCATTCCTCCACTTCTACCAACACCACGAGAAGCACCTTTAACAAAAGTGCTAGATCCTCGGACAAACATTGAACCTATTCTTAATGCTCCTGCTGCAATTGCCGGTAATGCCATTTTAGTTCACCACATTATAAACAATTTGAGAATACATTGTGTAGAAATTGCTTGGATTTGCCGAAGCAATCAATGGAACATCAGTAGCAGATCCAGATTTTAGTGATTGATCTCCTGCTCCACGACCAGCACCACCAACCTTCTTATAGATCACTGTTGTATTTCCACCACCAGAAACTGGTCCTGGTGCAGAGGGCATTGATGAAGGTGATGAAGAAATTGATGATGATGGAGTTGGTTGTGGTTCTGTTGGTGTTGTTGCTGCTGGTGTTGTTACTGCTGCTGGTGTTGTAGCTGCCGGTGATACTTTTGCTTTTGGTTGCTCTGGCTTTTTACCAAGAACCATATTTAATATATCTCCAAGATTTGGAAGTTTTGATGTTATACCCTCGGCACTTTTAACAAATTTTCCTAATCCAAGATTTCCTAATAATTTTTCTTCATTTTCTTTAATTCCGGGCATAAAATCCCTAGCAAGTAAAAATGCATCAAGTGCAGTAGATAATGGCCATAATCCACCAATATCTAGCAAACCAGATATCGCTTCTAGTCCTCCACCAATCAGATCTCCATTTGCTATCCTATCATAGGCAAACATAAAGTTTACAAGTCCACCTATAAAGGGAAGAGCTTTTGATCCTAGTATTCCACCAGCTTTTCCTACACTTTTTGCATTTTTAACAGAATTTATACCTTGAGATTTTAAAAATTTATTAAGTCCGGGTATTTTACTCGCAATTCCTACAATTTTATTTCCTAATGCTTTTGCTCCTCCTAAAAGTGGTTTTATTAAAGGATCCGTAACTTTTTTCAATCCTCCTATTACAAAATCTTTTGTTTTACCTGCAAAATTCTTCAATCCACCAAACATTTCCCCAAGTTTAAATGCAAGTCCTTTTGGTTTTGGAGCAGACATGCGAGGAAGTCCTGGTATTTGCTTAGAACCTCTCATACCACCTTGAAAAAGATTATTAAATCTTTTTACTCCTGCGGGAAGTTTATCATAAAGTTTTGATGCCATACCTCCAGTTCTAGCAGCATTAACTGTTGTTTTAATCTTTGTCTTTCCTAAAGATTCTGCAGCTTGCTGAGAAATTGAAGAACCTGCAGCACCTACGGCACGAGCTCCTCCTCCACCAGCACTTGGAGTTGGAGGTTTATTTCTTACTTTATTCCATAATGCTTCAATTCCTTTTGCCAGCAATTTAAATGGAGCACTAAGAATAGCAAAAGTTATTTTTCCAATAATACCAAGAATGGTAAATAATCCACCATTCAGTAATGCAAATATTCCAGCAACAACTCCTAAAGTTTTTCCTACCTCCACTCCTATTGACTTTAACTTATCAATATCACCTTCAGCATTGGCCTTAATTGCTTTCCATCCTTGATTAGTTAACCATCCACCCAAAAGGACACCAAAAAATGCCATCAAATTTCCAAGAACTCCTCCTGCTTTTTTTCCTACTGCTTTTACTGGAGAAATTAATGTTTTAAATATGCCCTTTTCTAGGTTTTTTTCTTTTACTGATCTACGACCCCTTTCCTCTTCTTGTAATTGTTCTTTTTCATATTCTTTTCTTGCCTTCTTTTCTAATTCTGCCTCTTTATCTAATGCTTTAGCAAGAAATGCAACCTGTTTTTTAACTGCTACAACTTCTTTTCTTGCCTTCTTTTCTAATTCTGCCTCTTTATCTAATGCTTTAGCAAGAAATGCAACCTGTTTTTCAACTGCTACAACTCTTGCAAATAAAATATTAAAAGATATACCTTTCCCACTACCATCATCCTGTCTTGTAAGTGCTCCAGGTTTTTCAACTTTTACCAGTGCTCCTGGTCTTGAAAAAACATTTTTAGAACTTACAGTTGTTCTCTTAAATATTGACTTTCTCTGTTCAGCAGACAAATATTGCCCAGTAACAGGATTTACTCCAGTTTGAGCAATTGTATTTGGAGCAATCCTTGTTCTCTTTAATTTTATCTGTGGTGCTCTATAAATGTTACTGGATACCACTTTCTTGCTGCTGCTTTAGGTTTTCTTCTTCAATATACTGCTGCAATAATGTGAGATAAACTTCTTTCTCCCAAGGTATCATATTTTCCAACTCTGTTAATGAGTATTTATGGTGTTGCATCAGGGCAAAATTAATCTTGTAGTATGACGCAAGATCAGTGTGCGCCATACCTATAGAAAAAAACTTGAAAGTCCTTCCAATACAACATCACTTTCTTCTCCAGTATTTGGATTTTTCACCTTAATTGTATGAGAAAGTTTTGGCATTGTTTCAAAAAACTTTTCAATTTCTTTAAATTGTTTTGAACTCAATTCTTCAATAAATTCTCTCATTTCTTTCTTAGTGCAGTCAGAAGAATTCCATGATTCTTCCTCATTATAAATCTGCTCTACACAAGAAGCAATTAAATCAAAAGATTCATCAACACCAATATTACCATCAATACTAAAATTAGTTTTAATAAATTCATCCAGAGATGGATATTTCATTCTTAATGTCAGGTTATCATCAAGAGGAATGTCTCTTGAATGATCTTCTTCAACTTGAACTTTAATATCATCAAGATTAATTACAACAGGAACTTGAGTTTCACCATCATCAGGACAGGTAATTAAAACTTCTACTGTTTCTCCTACCGATTTACCTCTAATGTTTAGAAATAGATATTCAATATCAAATGTAGATAACTCCTCAACTTTAATTCCTCTAGAAAGAATACAATTACTGATTACCTTTTTAATAGCAGTGGTAATCTGTTTCTGATCCTCAGATTCCATTGCAATAATTAAAATCTTTTCTTCCTTTACAAGAAAAGGTCTATATCTAATTTTCTTTTGATTTGATGGAAGTTCCAATTCATAAATTGGTGTCGCAATCTTTGGTAAAGGCATAATATTCTATAATATTATAAGTTACTTTTATTTATTGCCCAAATTCGACATTTGATTCTAAAGTAGATCTAAAGGAAGAAAAATCTTCTCCAAGATTTAACTGAGAACCAATTACCACATCTTTTGCAAAATCAGTTTGTAGAGAACCTAAATTATTTACATTTCCCGTTTTTTTGCTTTTACTTGTAATCTTTCCTGGAATATATCTTTCATAATTGAATGATGCACTTACTTTCAAAATTTGAGAAGATTCATATGATACTGGTGTTGATGAGAGATTAATTGGAAACAATCCAATAAAGTTATATTCTAATTCTCTTAAGTAATCTCTATCAAATTTTATAATTTTGGTAGAATTAGATTTATATTCATCTGGGAAGTTCATTCTATAACCATATTGAGTATCAGTAGGGTCTTGAACTGATCCATTCCCAATAAATTCCATCCAATGCTCTAAAAACTTCATCATTCTGTAATCGGAATCAACATAAAACTCCAACTGAATTTGAGTAAAAATTCTGGTGTGTGCCATTTTTTCCTGCACACCCATAAAGTTTCCATTAATATCTGCAGTTGCTAATGAACTTCCAGGAATAGAAGCAGAAGAACACAATAATCCAGCATTTTCGGTAATAAATCTTGTATCTACACCTCTATCATTCAAATAACCCAATAAAGAACCACCAATTCCACCAAACATAACCTGATAATGTGATGTTTGAGCAAGATTGGCAATTATTGGTTTAAAATCTGTTATTCTCTTTGGTCTTGGCACTCTAAATACCTATACGACTACTTTATTATTAGTTATTTAGATGTCATATAAAGGATATTATAAACCATCATATCCCCAAAAATATAAAGGTGATCCAAACAATATTATCTATCGTTCTCTCTGGGAGCGCAAATTCATGAAATATTGTGACACAAATGAAAACATATTAGAATGGGGAAGTGAAATAAATGTCATTCCCTACAGATCACCAGTTGATAATAGATATCATAGATACTTTCCAGATTTTTACATTAAAGTCAAAGAATCGAATGGAAAAATCAAAAAAATGATTATTGAAATCAAACCATATAAGCAGTGTATTGAACCCAAAGTTCAAAAAAGAAAAACTAAGGGTTATATCTATGAAGTGATGGAATATGCAAAAAATCAGGCAAAATGGGAATCTGCCAAAGAATGGTGTTTAGATCGTGGTTATGAGTTTAAGGTTCTTACGGAAAACGAACTTTTTTAACCAATGCCAAGAAAGACACTCAAACAGAGAAGAAATCCAACAGACGACCAAGAAAATCGTGTGCGTGGTGTTGTTCGTGATTTAATAGGCACAGAAAGTGCAGATGATATTATGCAAAATCTCATAAGTGTTTTGTCTGAAAGTGGAAAAATTCCCATTTCTGGAAAATATTATACCTTTGTTTATCGTGCCAAAACTAATAATATAGAATATGATGAATTTCCACTCGTTGGTGTGACTGATGTATTCTTATGGGGATTTCGTGGAATTAATTTTCACTGGCGTGATAGAAGGCAATATAATTACGATCAAATTCAAGGACAAATTTATGAAATTTATCCAGAAGAAATGTCTGACGTTATAGAACTCAATTTTACAAGTATTCGTTCTAAATAGTTTTAAAAAGAAAGATAGATGGCAGATGCAGTAAGATTTAATCAGTTAAGGTATCCTTATGAACAAATAGAACCTGATACAGATTATCTTAAAATAGATATTTTCAAATATGTTCCTCTAAATTTTGATTCCAATAGTAATGTCCTTAGAGAAGGTCTCAAGAGATCAAAAGGTTCGTATAAAGGAAAAGAAGCAATATCTTCAATCATTCTTCCAGTGCCACAAAATATATCATCAACAAATGCTACAGGATGGGGTGAAGATAGCATCAATACTCTTGCTGCATATGGTCTTTCAAAA
>Ga0208785_1001344_pt1 | contig 10825 bp, 7 predicted proteins | sample DEB08_DNA_2_FD_185499 | JGI IMG/M metagenome (GOLD analysis project Ga0208785, IMG submission 185499) | Aqueous microbial communities from the Delaware River and Bay under freshwater to marine salinity gradient to study organic matter... | ecosystem: Environmental > Aquatic > Marine > Coastal ...
AAAACATTTAACTGATGCAACTAATGCTTCAAGAACCATGTTGTTTAATATAACCACGAATAAATGGGATAAAGAAATTTTAAATAAATTGAAATTACCAATTAAAATTTTTCCAGAAGTTAAAAACTCTGCGGATAACTTTGGAGTATTAGATAAAAAAATTTTCAATAATGAAATTCCAATTTCAGCTGTGCTTGGTGATCAACAGGCAGCTGCAGTTGGACAAGCTTGTTTTGAAAAAGGTACAATAAAAACTACTTATGGTACAGGGGCATTTGTAATAATGAATACTGGATTGAAAAAAATTTATTCAAAAAATAAATTATTAACTACTATATGTTATCGTTTAAATGAGAAAAATACTTATGCTCTAGAAGGATCTATTTTTATAGCTGGAGCAGGTATTCAATGGTTAAGAGATAAGATTAAACTTATTAATAATGCTTTTGATACTGAAAAAATTGCTTCTTCAAGAAAGGATAATGAAGGGGTTTATATTGTTCCAGCATTTAGTGGACTTGGCGCTCCTTACTGGAGACCTGAAGCTAGAGGATTGATTACAGGACTTACAAGAAATAGTGATTGGAAGGTGTTAGTTAGAGCTGTAGTAGAGTCTGTTGCTTATCAAAGTTATGATCTATTTAGCTCAATGAAAAAAGATGGGTTAAAACCAAAAATAATAAAAATTGATGGAGGAATGGTTGCCAATAATTGGTTTGCACAATTTCTCTCAAATATAATTAATTTAAATGTAATTAGGCCAAAAATATTAGAAACAACAGCTTTAGGAGCTGCTTTTTTATCAGGATATCAAATTGGGGAGTTTAAATCCTTAAATCAAATAAAAAAGAAATGGAAAAAAGATAGAGTTTTTTATCCAAAAATTGATAAATCTTTTAGAAACAATCTTTTAAAAGGGTGGAAATTAGCAATTCGTAAAACTTTAACATAATTTAAACTATGAAAAAAATTTTGATTATAGGTGCAGGTGCAATGGGCGCAGCTTTTTCAATTCCATGCTTAGATAATAAAAATAATGTTACTTTATGTGAGCCTTATAATAATCAATTAGTTAAAAAATTAATTGAAAATAAAAATTTTCATCCAGCTTTAAAGATAAGACTTCCAAAAAAATTAAATATAAAAAAATTTACAAGTGAAATTTTAAGTCAAAAATGGGATTTAGTTACTATAGCTGTAGGTTCAATGGGAATTGAATGGGTCAGAAAAAATATAAAACAATTAAAATACAATACAAATATTTTGATTTTAACCAAAGGTCTTAAATTTGATAAAAATACAAAAAAAATTATCACAATGTCTGAAGTTTTAAATCAAGGAAATAAAAAATTGAATATTTCAGTTCTGAAGGGCCCATGTTTAGCTGGTGAGTTAGTAAGAAAAATAAAATCAAGCACTGTTATAGCAAATAAAAATATTAAAATTGCAAAATCTATTGGAAAATTAATCTCAACAAAATATTATAAAACTGAATATTCTACAGATGTTAAGGGTGTAGAAATATGTTCGGCAATTAAAAATATTTATTCTATGTTGATAGGTGCTGGGGAAGGTGCAAATACTGCTTCAACTATTTTTAATAAATCAATTTCTGAAATGGTTTATTTGACTAAATTTTTTAAAGGACGGGAAGAGACAGTTTATGGACTTGCTGGAATAGGAGATCTTTATGTGAGTGCTGTAGGTGGACGAAATAGTAAGATGGGTTATTTTTTAGGAAAAGGTTTTACATTTAAAAACGCTAAAAAAAAATTTATGCTAAATGATACTATTGAGGGAGCAGAATTAGCTTTTGAAATCGGTCACTATATCTTAAAAAAAATTGATAATAAAAAAATTCCATTGATGGTAGATTTGTTGAAGGCAATTTTAAATAATGCAAAACTTAATATAAGATGGTAAATAAAATTTGTAATATAGTTGGGTGGGTACTATTTATTATTTCAGCAATCGGTTTTATTATCTCTAGTATTGGAAGTTTTTGGGCAATGTTTGGCAGTATTTTTTTCTTAATAGCCTGTTTTGTATTTTTAATACCTTACTTTATAAAAGAAAACTAATCAGTATTTTTGGCTGCTCCCATCAATTGAAAGCAGCCAAACAACTTTATTTATTTAAAAAAGTTTTTAAAGAGTCATCCATTGCCTCAGACCATGGTGTGTGATGAATAGGTCCAACAGATCCGGTAACTGGAGAAGAAAAAGATTTATTTCTATATGTTAGAATATCTTCAACCTTATGATGTTCCCATTCTTTGAAATGGGTTCTTATCAATTCAAAATCAATTTTTGGATAATCAGACATTTCATGAAGCTCCTTGGTATATTCAGTTTGGAAATCAATCATTTGATCAGGATTTTCAAGCTTTTCTTCCATTGCCACCCATTTGTTAATATCTTTGCTAATTTCATCACTATTTGGAAGTTTAATTTTCCCCATGATGACATCTCTTGCAAACCAAGCTTGGCAATCAAACATATTAAAAGTATGAAACTGATCTTGCATACCAAGATAAATAAGTTTTTGATTGTCCTGCCAGACTACACCTTTATATAATTTTGGTGGGTATAATCTATTTCTAGTCTTTAACCTCAAATTTTCATCTATAAATGGAAAGTGGTGCAAATAACCAGTGCAAAGAATTATTGCATCAGCATCTTGTTCAGTACCATCTTTAAAGATTGCTTTCTTACCATCCAATCTATCAAGATAATGAACTTCTTTCATTCCTTTTGGCCATTTGAATCCCATTGGGTTATGTCGATAACCAATTGTTACACTGTTAGCTCCATATTTATGACACTGTAGAGCAATATCTTCTGCAGAATAACTGCTTCCTAAAACAATAACATTTTTTCCCCTAAACTCTTCAGCATCTCTAAAGTCATGGGAGTGTAAAATTCTGCCTGGAAAAGAGCTCATTCCTTCATACTCTGGTATAAAAGGTACTGAAAAATGACCTGAAGCAACAACTACATAGTCAAAGTTATCTTTTGAAGTAGCATCACTAGTTTTATCTAAGTAACTAATTTCAAACTTATCATTTTTAAAAACAGCACTAGTTACTTTTGTATTAAATTTAATTTTATTTTTAATATTCCCTTTACTAACTCTTCCAAGAATATAATCATACAACACTGCACGAGGTGGAAATGATGGAATTGGTTTTCCAAAATGTTCATCAAATGAATAGTCTGCAAACTCAAGGCATTCTTTTGGCCCATTCGACCAAAGATATCTATACATACTATTAGGAACAGGGTCTCCATACTGATCCGATCCAGTTCTCCAACTATAGTTCCACAATCCACCCCAATCTGCTTGTTTTTCAAAACAAACTACTTCAGGAATTTTTTCACCTTTTTTTTCAGCTTGTTCAAAAGCTCTAAGCATTGAAAGTCCGCATGGACCGGCACCTATAATTGCAATTTTTGTCATTAGATAATCTCCATTTTAATTATTTATAAATAGATATTACTAATAAAAAATTCTTATTTAAAAGAAAAAAATTTATAACTTAAAGGTTGTATTGTTATAATAGTTTAGAACAATCCTTCTATTTCACCTTTGTCATTTAGTTTTATAGAGTCGGCTGCCGGTACTCGAGGTAAGCCTGGCATAGTCATTATCTCTCCACAGATTACAACAATAAATTCAGCACCAGATGACAATCTAACTTCTCTTATTGGTAAAACGTGTCCTGTGGGTGCACCTTTTAAACTAGGATCTGTTGAAAAACTATACTGTGTTTTAGCAATGCATATAGGTAGATTTCCATAACCTTGATCTTCAAATCCCTTTAATTGAGCTCTTACTTTAGAATCTGCAATTACTTCGCTTGCTCTATAAATTTCTTTAGCTACGGTTTCAACTTTTTCAAATAATTTAGTTTTATCCTCGTACAAGAATTTAAAATTAGCTTTTTCTTTATCAATTAATTCAACAACATGTGAAGCTAAATCTTTTGTTCCTTCTCCACCATTTGCCCAATGCATACACAAAGTAGCTTTTACACCTAATTTATTACATGAATTTATTAACTCATTAACTTCTTTATCTGTATCTGCAATAAAATGGTTTACAGCTACTGCAACTGGTAGACCAAATTTTTTAATATTCTCAATATGTCTCTCTAAATTTACTAATCCTTTTTTAAGAGCCTCTAAATTCTCATTTTTTAACTCATCTTTAGCTAAACCTCCGTGCATTTTTAAAGCACGAATTGTTGCAACTATCACTACACAACTTGGTTTAAGATTTGATTTTCTACATTTTATATCTAAAAATTTTTCAGCACCAAGATCAGCTCCAAATCCTGCCTCAGTGACAACGTAATCAGCTAATTTTAAACCAGCTTTTGTAGCAATTACAGAATTACATCCATGAGCGATATTTGCAAAAGGACCTCCATGAATAATGGCAGGATTATTTTCTAAAGTTTGGGTTATATTAGGTCTTAACGCATCTTTTAATAAAACAGTCATAGGACCATGAGCATTTAGATCTTTTGCAAAAATTGGTTCTTTATCTCTTGTGTAAGCTACTGTTATATTTCCAATTCTTTTTTCTAAATCTTCAATACTATTTGCTAAGCAAAAAATCGCCATGATTTCTGAAGCTACAGTTATATCAAAGCCATCCTCTCTAGGAAAACCATTGGCTACGCCACCTAAATTTACATTAATTGATCTTAGAGCTCTGTCATTCATATCCATTACTCTTCTCCAAACAATTCTTCTAACATCGATGTTTAACTTGTTGCCCCAATAAATATGATTATCGATTAAAGCAGACAATAAGTTGTGAGCAGACGTTATTGCATGAAAGTCTCCAGTGAAATGTAAATTAATTTGTTCCATAGGAACAACTTGTGCATAACCACCTCCAGCAGCTCCACCTTTCATACCAAAAGAAGGACCTAAACTTGGTTCTCTTAAACATACTATAGATTTTTTTCCAATTTTATTTAAACCATCATTTAAACCTACGGATGTCGTGGTTTTACCTTCTCCAGCAGGAGTTGGAGTTATTGCTGTAACTAATATTAGCTTACCATCAGGTTTATCTTTTAAAGTATCTAAGTATTCTAAATTAATCTTAGCTATATGTCGGCCCATAGGACTAAAAGCAGAGCTTTCATCAGGCACGTTAACTTTAGCCAATATGTCTTTTATTGGTTGCATTTGTGCTTCTCTAGCTATCTGAATATCTGATTTAACTTCGCTCATAATGTCCTTTGTTAGTTTATTAAATTTGAACGATTAATATCTCTTTTTTTAAATTTTTGAAACTTCTAAAAATTATATATAAAAAAAATAAGAACTATTTACATAGTTTATTATAAAATTATTCCATGCAAAAGTATTCAATTCTCAGTCTAATAAAAAATGCTTTCTCCAATCATCAAAATTGGGATTTAGCATGGAAAGATCCAGTTCCAAAAAAAGAATACGATGTAGTTATTATAGGAGGTGGTGGCCATGGTCTTGCTACTGCTTATTATTTGGCAAAAGAACATAAAATTACCAATGTAGCTATTATTGAAAAAGGTTGGATTGGTGGGGGAAATATTGGAAGGAATACTACAATTATTAGATCTAATTTTATGTATGATGAGAATGCAAGATTCAATGAGTTTGGAATGAATTTATGGAGAAACATGAGTCAGGAATTAAATTTTAATGTCATGTTTTCACCAAGAGGAATAATAAATTTAGCTCATTCAGATGCTCAAATGAATGCATACGCACGTAGAGGAAACTCTATGAGATTGAATGGAATTGATGCTGTACTTTTAAATAGAGAAGAAATTAAAAAAATTATTCCGATGGCAGATTTTTCCGATGATGTACGATACCCAATCTTTGGTGGACTAGCTCAACCAAGTGCAGGTACTGCTCGACATGATGCAGTGGCTTGGGGTTATGCACGTCAAGCGGACTCAATGGGAGTTGATATAATACAAAATTGTGAAGTTACAGGATTCGATGTGACAGCTGGAAAAATTACAGGTGTAAGAACATCAAGAGGAGATATTAAAACAAAAAAAATTGGCCTTTGTGTAGCTGGTAGCACAAATGTTTTAGCTGAAAAATTAAATATGACTCTTCCAGTTGAAACTCATCTTCTTCAAGCTTGCGTTTCCGAACCTGTTAAACCGGTTTTAGATGGAGTGGTAACTTTTGGTGCTGGACATTTTTATATTAGTCAGTCTGATAAAGGTGAAATGGTTATGGGTGGTGATCTTGATGGGTATAATAGTTATGCTCAAAAAGGAAACTTACCTACCATACAACATGTGTTAACAGGTGGTGTTGCTTTATTTCCATTCTTAAGTCGTCTAAAAATGCTAAGAACTTGGGGAGGTATAATGGATATGTCTATGGATGGATCACCAATAATAGATAAAACCCATATTGAAGGATTGTATTTAAATTGTGGTTGGTGTTACGGAGGATTTAAATCTGTCCCATCTTCTGGATGGACATTTGCTCATACAATTGCCCAGGATAGAGTTCATGAATTAAATGCTGGTTTTAGTTTGAGTAGGTTTTCGACAGGATACTTGCTGGATGAAAAAGGTCTTGGGACCAAAACTTGGATATCATAAATGCTGAATATAAAATGCCCATACTGTGGAGACAGAGCTCAAAAAGAATTTGCTTATGGTGGAGATGGTACTGTTAAGAGACCTGAGCTAAACAAAGAAGTTTCTGACCAGGAATGGGATAATTTTGTTTATTTAAGAAAAAGTCCTAGAGGTAAGCACATAGAGCTTTGGCATCATGTTTCAGGATGTAGACAATGGTTTAGAGCGCAACGAGATACCGTTACTCACGAAATTTTTAAAACGGCAAAATTAAACGAAGAGATTTAATGACTCAATTATTTAGATTAGCAAATGAAGGTTTATTAAATAGAAACAAAGAGATTGAATTTTATTTTAATGGTAAAAAATATACAGGTTACGAGGGAGACACATTAGCCTCGGCATTATTAGCAAATGGCATTCATTTAGTTGGTAGAAGTTTTAAATATCACCGACCCAGAGGTTTTTTTGGCGCTGGTGTAGATGAGCCTAATGCAAAATTACAAGTTACAATTAACGGTTATTCAGAACCTAATGTTAATGCTACAGAAATTGAACTAGTAGAGGGTTTGTCGGCAACTAGTCAGAATTGTTGGCCTTCAGTTGAATTTGATATTGGAGCAATCAACAATGTACTTAATAGATTTTTTCCTGCTGGATTTTATTACAAAACTTTTATGTGGCCAAAAAGCTTTTGGTATAAAGTCTATGAACCTTTTATTAGAAAAGCAGCCGGTCTAGGAGTGGCATCAACTGAAAAAGATAATGAAAGATATGAGCATAAGTATGAATACTGTGATTTGTTAGTAACTGGATCTGGTCCTGCAGGTCTAGCAAGCGCCTATGCAGCAGCAAAAAATGGTGCAAGAGTAATTTTAGCTGAAGATAAACCAAGATTTGGTGGATCGCTATTAACTGACAATGTCACTATAGATAATTTATCAGGTAAAGCATGGGCAGAAAAAATTATTTCTGAATTAAAAGAAATGCCAAATGTGATTGTTAAAAATAGATCACAAGTTTTTGGATACTATGATCACAACATGATGGTAATGTTTGAAAGAATAGGTGATCATTTAAAAACTAAATCGAAATTTACTCCAAGACAAAGACTATGGTACATAAGAGCGAAAGAAGTTTTATTATCAACTGGATCTATTGAAAGACCAATAGTTTTTGGCAACAATGATACTCCAGGAGTATTTTTGTCAGCAGCTGCGAAAGAATATATTAAAGTATATGGAGTTTTAATTGGAAAAAAACCTTTAATTTTTACAAATAATGATAGTGCTTATGAAACTGCAATTGAATTTAAAAAAAATGGAGTTGATCCAATTATTTTAGATACTAGAGAAGATCAAAATTCAGATTTAATTAATGAGGCTAAAAATTTAGATATAAAGATAAAATTCTCTCATGCTGTTATAGCTGCAAATGGTTATAAAAAAGTTAAATCAGCATTAGTAGGAAAATTAAATAGTGATAAATCTAATTTTGAAAATACTGAAACTCTAGAATGCGATTGCATTTGTGTATCTGGATTTTGGACGCCTACAGTTCATTTAGCTTCTCAATCAGGAAATAAACTTAAGTTTAATGAAAAAATAGATGCTTTTATTCCAGATCAATCAAAACAAAAAGAACACTCTATTGGAGCAGCAAATGGAACTTTTAATTTGAAAGAAACTATAGAAAATGGTTTTAAAACTGGTTCAGAAACTTCAAAAAAAATTACCAATCAAGAAACACCTGTTCAAATACCTAATACGAATGAACCAAAACAAAGTTCACACGATAAGTTTTGGTGTTCTCCTTTGCCAAAAGGAAAAAATTATAAAAGATTTGTTGATTTTCAAAATGATGTTGCTGTATCTGATATCGAAATAGCTTTAAGAGAAGGTTATAGATCTATTGAGCATGTTAAGAGATATACTACTCTTGGAATGGCAACAGATCAGGGCAGAACTAGTAATTTAAATGGTTTGCAATTAGTTGCCAATGTTGAAAAAAAAATTGTACCACAAGTTGGTCATACCACATTTAGACCACCATTTACTCCAATTACAATCGGAACGATTGTTGGAAGAGAAATAGGAATGGAGTTTATGCCTACCAGAAAAACTCCTATGCATAATTGGCATGAAAAAAATAATGCAGTATTTACTGATGCGGGTGCCTGGAAAAGACCTCGGTACTACAAACAAGGTAACGAGACTCTCTTTGAAGCATCTCAAAGAGAAGCTAAAAATGTAAGAGATCATGTTGGAATTTGTGATGTAACTACACTTGGTAAAATTGACGTAAAAGGACCAGATGCGGCTGAGTTTTTAAACAGAGTTTACACTAATGCTTGGTTAAAACTTCCAATTGGTAAGGCAAGATATGGAGTGATGTTGAGAGAAGATGGAATAGTAATGGATGATGGTACTACAACAAGGATTTCAGAAAATCATTATCATATGACCACAACAACTGCTCAAGCTGCGAATGTTTTATCTCACTTAGAATATTATCTTCAAGTAGTGTGGCCTGAATTAAATGTAAATGTAGTATCTACCACAGAACAATGGGCTGGAGCAGCTTTAGCTGGTCCAAAGTCTAGAGATGTTTTGGCAAAACTTTTCCCAAATTTAGATGTAAGCAATGAAGCACTTCCTTTTATGGGGTATGTTGAAGGAAATTTATTTGGTGTAGAGGCAAAAATATTTAGAATTTCATTCTCAGGTGAACTTGCTTATGAAATTAATGTTCAGTCAGATCATGGCATGTTTATGTGGGAAAAAATGATGGAAGTTGGAAAAGAGTTTAATATTCAACCTTATGGCACCGAGGCTTTATCTACTTTAAGAATTGAAATGGGTCACGTCGCAGGTCCTGAATTAGATGGTAGAACAATACCTTACGATGTCTCTTTAGAAGGACTTGTATCTAATAAAAAAGATTTTATTGGTAAAAGATCTCTTTCTAGAGCTGCTTTCAATGATAGTGAAAGACAAAAAATCGTTGGCCTTGTTCCAGTAGATAGAAAATCAAGTATCCCTGAAGGATCTCATCTAGTTAAAAATAAAGATGCACAATTGCCTAATCCTAAGTTAGGACATGTATCGTCTTCTTGTTGGAGTGTTGAAAATAATAATCCATTTTCATTAGCAATTCTTAAAGATGGAAGAAATATGATTGGAAAAAAACTCTATGCAGTTTCACCATTAAACAGAACTGCAGTTGAAGTTGAAATTATATCATCACATTATGTTGATAAAGAAGGAACTAGAGTTAGATCATGACACAGATTTCAGCATTAAATTCAATTCATAAAAAAGGAAAATTTGGCAATCATGAAAATAAAAATGAAAAAGATTTATTAAAAATTTCTGAAATAAATAATTTAGCTATTTTTCAATTAGTAAAATTTAAACATTCACCTATCGAAAATGATTATTTGACTATTGATAATCTAGGTTTGCCTAAATCGTTAAAGGTAACTTCAAATGATGCGACTAGGATATTATGGATGGGCCCCAACAATTGGCTAATAGTGTCAAAAGAATTAGAATTAATGGAAAATGAAAGCAAAAAAATTGATAATGTAAATTTTGCATTAACAGATCTTTCAAATTCTAAAACAATTATTGAAATTGAAGGTGATTTAGCTGATGAAGTATTAAAAAAAGGTTGCCCATTAAATATTAATGAGATGAAAGAGGGTGATTGCTCTAATTCAATTTACAATTCAATATCAGTTACATTGGATTTCATTTCAGATAATCCAAAAAGAATTAGAGTATTCAGTTTAAGAAGTTATGGAGAGTCTTTTTATCACTCAATTACTGATGCCTGCTTAGAATATGGCTATATAGCAATTTAGACTTTATTTCTTGTAGCGATATACACACCAATTGATGCAACAGCAAATCCAATTAAATCTAATGTATTTAATTTTTCATTTAAAAATGCCCATGCCATAAATGCTGAAGTTGGCGGTATTAGAAAAAAAATAGAAACAGTTTTACTTGCTGAATTTTTCTTAATCAAATACATCAAAATTGTAAAAGCACCAAAAGAAACTAAAAAAATTTGATGGCTCATTGCAAAAATAAAAGTTTTTGTAAAATTAATATATGGATCAACAAAAATTATAATTATTAGCAAATGAAAAGAAAACCCTCCTACCGCTTGATAAAAGTTACTAACTGGCAAAGGTAAATTATTGCTCAA
>Ga0208785_1001349_pt1 | contig 10811 bp, 11 predicted proteins | sample DEB08_DNA_2_FD_185499 | JGI IMG/M metagenome (GOLD analysis project Ga0208785, IMG submission 185499) | Aqueous microbial communities from the Delaware River and Bay under freshwater to marine salinity gradient to study organic matter... | ecosystem: Environmental > Aquatic > Marine > Coastal ...
CACCACCGGTCACGGCCGCCGCCCGGAGGATCCGGTCGAGGAGCGCCTGACGGACGAACGGGCGCGCGGCGTCGTGGATCGCGACGAGCGTCACCGTGCCGTCCTCGATGTCCGGAGCGATCGCCTCGAGGCCGGCCCGTTCGCTGTCGTGCCGCGTGTCCCCGCCGTCGACGACCGTCCGCAGCTTGGTCACGTCGAGGCCGGACGCGATCGCGGTCGCGCGGTCGCGGTCCTCGGGCCGGACGACCAGCACGACGTCGTCGACGAGGGGGCAGCGCTGGAACGCGGCGAGGGACCAGCCCACCATCGGGACGTCGCGCAGACGGAGGTAGACCTTGTTGTCGCCGACGCCGAGCCGGGCGGCCGAGCCGCCGGCCAGCAGGATCGCGGTGGTGGTCACGCGGCCGCCGCCGCGACCTCGTGGAGGAAGCCGGCCAGGTCGGTGGCGAGGTGCAGGTCCGCGGCCGCGACGGCGGCGTCGCTCGCGCCCGTGACCGCGACGCCGGTCCCGGCCGCGCGCAGCATCGGGACGTCGTTCTCCGCGTCCCCGACGGCGACGACCTCCGACAGCGAGAGGCCCAGCGCGGCGACCACGTGGCGCAGGCCCGCGGCCTTGTCCGCCGCCGGAGCGTTCCACTCGAGGAAGCGGTGGCCGGTCCGCTGGACCCGGGCCCGGTCCGCGGCCAGGGTCCTGAGGTCGCCCTCCTCCGCGGCCTCGACGATGCTCAGGACCTTGATCACGGCCCGGCCGTCGCGGTCGGCCGTCGTCGGCATCGGCTCGCCGAGGACCTCGAGGACGTCGTGCTCGGGCCGGACGCGGTCGGTGACCAGCCGGCCGTCGGCGAGGTAGATCGCGTGGGGCACGTCGCGGGCCCGGAGGACCTCGACGACCTCCTCCGCCACCACCTCGTCGAGGGGCTCCAGATGGTGGAACGTGCCGTCGGAGGCGACGACCGCCCCGCCGTTGCAGGTCACGTGCGGGCCGGGCAGGTCGAGCAGCTCCCAGAGGCCGCGGATCGACGACCACAGCTTGCCCGTCGCCATCACCAGCGGGACCCCGGCCGCCGTCACCGCCCGGACGGCGTCCCGGCGGGCCGGGGGGAGGGTCCCGTCGTGCTCGATCAGGGTGCCGTCGACGTCGACGGCGATCAGCCGGACGGGGGTCACGGCAGCAGCGGGGCGACGAGCTCCCGCACGGCGTCCGCGTCGGGCAGCGTCAGCGCCCGCTCGGCCGCGGCCCGGACCGCGACCGGGTCCAGCTGCGCGACGGTCCACCGGACGAGGTCGACCCGGGACGCGGTCACCGAGAGCTCCTCGACGCCGTAGGCGAGGAACAGCGCCAGCGTCGCCGGGTCCCCGGCGGCCTCGCCGCAGACGGCGGTCGGGACGCCGGCGGCCGCACCGGCCGCCGCGGTCCGGGCGACCAGCTGGAGCACCGCCGGGTTCGCCGCGTCCTGGTGCGCCCCGAGGGCACCGTGCGTGCGGTCGGACGCGGTCACGTACTGCGTGAGGTCGTTCGTCCCGATCGAGAGGAAGGCGGCCCGCTCGGCGAGGTGGGGAGCGAGCAGGGCCGCGGACGGGGTCTCGACCATGACGCCGGCCGGGGGAGGGGTCCGGCCGGTCGCGACCGCGCGCGCCTCGAGCCGCGCGACGCCGGCCGCGAGATCGGCGGGCGACGAGACCATCGGGAACATGACCCGGAGCCGTTCCGGTGCGTCGACCCCGAGCAGCGCATCCAGCTGCACGTCGAACAGGTCGGGGTGCGCCAGCGTCAGCCGCAGCCCGCGCAGCCCGAGGAACGGGTTCTGCTCGGCCGGGAGCGCGAGGTACCCGACCTCCTTGTCCCCGCCGATGTCGAGGGTCCGGACCACGGTCGGGTCGGCGAACGCCTCGACCGCGGCCCGGTACGCCGTCAGCTGCTCCTCCCGGTCCGGGGCGTCGTCGCGCTCGAGGAAGAGGAACTCGGAGCGGAACAGCCCGATGCCGTCGGCCGCGGCCTCGGCGGCGTCGGCGACGCCGTCGAGCGTCCCGACGTTCGCGGCGACGAGCACGCGGTGCCCGTCGAACTCGGTCCGCGTCCCGCGGTGTCGGCGGTGCTCCTCGGCCCGGCGGTGCTGACCCTCGATGGCGGTGGCTGCACGGTCCCGTTCGGTGTCGTCCGGGTCGACGATCACGCGGCCGGCGTCGCCGTCGACGAGCACCGTGGTCCCGTCGGTCACCGCGGCCATCAGCCCCGCGGCGCCGACGACGGCGGGGATGCCGGCGGCCCGGGCCACGATGGCGGTGTGCGACGTCGGGCCGCCGCGCTCGGTCGCGAACGCGGCGACGCGTCCGAGGTCGAGGCGGACCGTGTCGGCGGGGGTCAGGTCGTCGGCGCAGACCACGGCGTCGTCCGGCACGTCGGGGTCGGCGCCCTCACGGCCGGCCGCCGTCGCGACCAGCTCGCGGCCGACCCCGCGGACGTCGTCGGCCCGCTGGGCGAAGTACTCGTCCTCCATCGCGGCGAACGTGGCGGCCATCCGCTCGACCGCGGCCCGGATCGCCGCGACCAGCGGGTCCCCGCTCCCGGTCCCCGCGGCCACGTCCTTCGCCAGCGCCGGGTCGGTCGCGATGAGGGCGTAGGCGTCGAGGACGTCGGCCTCCTCGACCCGGCCCTCGTCCCGGACCCGGGCCGCGAGGCCCTCCAGGCGGTCCGCGGTGCCGCGGGCGACCTCGGTGAAGGTCCGGTCGGTCGGGAGGTCGTCGGGGACGTCCAGCGGCTCGACGCGGACGGCCGGTCCGAGGGCGAGGCCCTCGGACGCGGCCCGCGCCTGCAGCTCCGTCCCCACGCGGTCAGCGTAGACCCGGGGTCCGAGGGGGCGTCCGCCCCGGGGGTCGGCCACGAACCCCTCTCGGACCAGCGGTGGACCGCGACGGCGGTGCGCCGGCCCGGTCCCTCGACCCGACCCGCCAGTAGGCTCGGTACCGAGGTCCTGTCCGTCCGACGTGCTCCCGCGGGGGAGCGGCCAGGGGTCCGTCCGATGAGCACGTGGGGCGTCCTGACGCTGACGCCGCTGGGCACCGCGCGTCTCGCCCAGCACCGGCGCGCGCTGTCCGGCTTCCTCGACGGGCTGGTCGCCGTGCCCTCCGCCGCCGCGGCGCCGGCCCGAGCGCGGCTCGGCGGCATCCTGGGCGCCCTCGTGGACGGGCTCTCGTCGGTCCCGCGCGACGTCGACCGGATCGCGCTGCTCGACGACCGCGCCCTCGACTCCCTCGGCGTCGAGCCGGTCCTCGAGATGCTGTCCTGGCTGGACGACGACCACGCCGCCGTCGTCCGGGCCGCTCCCGTCACCGACGCGCTGAAGCGGGTCGAGGGCGACGCGGTCGTCGGCGGGGTCGAGCGGGCCGGGCTGTACGTCCCGCAGCCGCCGCACATCATCCGCCGCCGGGAGCTGGAGGCCGCGCTCGGCGCGACGGACCTCGCCCGGGTCGCCGGGGATCCGGCGGGCCTGCTCGTCGCGGCCGGGCACGCGATCCGCGTCGTGCGCGACGCCGGGCCGCCGTTCACCCTGACGGCCGCGGCCTGACCCGGGTGGGGCCGACCGTCCGCGTCGGTATCGGGACCGACGTCCACGCCCACGGTGCGCCCGTCCCCGACGCCACCGTCGTGCTCGGGGGTGTGACGATCCCCTGCGACGCCCCGCTGGTCGGGCACTCGGACGCCGACGTCGTCGCGCACGCGATCGCCGATGCGGTGCTCGGGGCCGCGGCCCTCGGCGATCTCGGGGCGCGGTTCGGCGTCGACGACCCGGCGCTGGCCGGAGCGGACTCGCTCGGACTCCTCGCCCGGGTCGTCGCCGACGCCCGGGAGGCCGGGTGGGACGTGGGGAACATCGACGTGACGGTCGTGGCGCTCCGCCCGCGGATCGCGCCGCACCGCGCGGCCATGCGGGACCGGCTCGCGGTCGTCCTCGGTGTGGACGTCGACGCCGTCTCGGTCAAGGCGACGACGACCGACGGTCTCGGCGCCGTCGGCCGCGGCGAGGGCGTCGCCGCCCAGGCGGTCTGCCTGCTCGTCGCCCGAGGGGACGCGTCCCCCCGGGAGTAGCCTCGCCGCGCGCCGCCCGCGGCGCGTCCGGCCCGTCCCGACCCGGTGGTCCGCATGTCCCTCTTCCTGTTCGACACCCTCCGCCGCGCCGAGGTCGAGTTCGTCCCGGCCGTCGAGGGCCGGGTCGGGATGTACGTCTGCGGCCCGACGGTCCAGGCCGAGCCGCACGTCGGGCACGGGCGGGCGGCGGTCGTGTTCGACCTGCTCCGCCGTCACCTGCAGCACTCGGGGCTGTCCGTCCGGTACGTGCAGAACGTGACCGACATCGACGACAAGATCATCCTCCGTGCCCGGCGCGAGGGCACCGACGCCGCCGCCGTCGCGACGCGGTACGGACGGGTGTTCGAGCGGACGATGGACGCGCTCGGGGTGCTGCCGCCCGACGTCCGGCCGCTCGCGACGGGCCACCTCCTCGAGATGCAGGAGCTGGTCACCGCGCTGATCGCGGCCGACCGGGCGTACGTCGTCGACGGCGACGTGTTCTTCCGCGTGCGGTCCTTCCCCGCCTACGGACGCCTCTCGAACCGCCGCGTCGACGAGCTGGTCGAGGGCGAGGACGTCGTCGACGCCGACCGCAAGGAGGACCCGCTCGACTTCGCGCTCTGGAAGGCCGCGAAGCCCGGCGAGCCGTCCTGGCCGTCGCCCTGGGGGCGCGGACGTCCCGGCTGGCACCTCGAGTGCTCGGCGATGTCGGTGGCGCACCTCGGGGCCGGGTTCGACATCCACGGCGGTGGGCTGGACCTCGTCTTCCCCCACCACGAGAACGAGATCGCCCAGCACGAGGCCGCGCACGGCACGACGTTCGCCCGCCACTGGGTGCACAACGGCATGGTCACGATGGGCGAGGCGAAGATGTCGAAGTCCGTCGGGAACGTCGTCGGGCTCGGCGACGCCGTCGCCGCGGTCGGCCGTGGGCCGCTCCGCCTCTGGTACCTCTCGGCCCAGCACCGCACGCCGCTGACCTTCGACGACGACCGGCTGGCCGACGCCGGCACCGTGTTCGCGCGCTTCCTGACCTTCGCCCGGGCCGCCCGTCGCGCCGCCGGTGACGCGGCGCCGGACGGCGCGACCGGACGGCGTCATCGTGACGCGTTCGTCGCGGCGCTCGACGACGACCTGAACGCCCCCGTCGCGGTCGCGGCGCTCCACGAGCTGGTCGCCGACGGCGGCGAGCGGCTCCGTCGTCCGGACGCCGAGGCGGGCGCGCTGGCCGACCTCGCCGCGACGCTGGTCGAGCTGGCCGACGACGTGCTCGGACTCGGCGTCGCGGACGTCCTGGCCGAGGAGGCGGCGCTCGGCGCCCGCGTCGCGCCGCTCGTCGAGGACGCGCTGGCCCGCCGGACCGAGGCCCGCGCCGCGAAGGACTTCGCGACCGCCGATGCGATCCGCGACCGCCTCGCCGCGGCCGGCGTCGTCGTCGAGGACGGGCCGGCCGGCGCGGTCTGGCACGTCCCGGCCCGGCCGGTGGCCGCCCCGCGGTGAGCGGCCCCGCGCGGGGCGGCGAGCGGCTGGTCCACGGCCTCCACCCGGTCCGCGAGCTGCTCCGGGCCGGCCGGCGGGTCACCGGGCTCCGCGTCGCGACGGGCCGCCGCAGCACCCCCGAGCTCGAGGAGCTCGTCGCCCTCGCGGTGGAGGCCGGCGTCCCGGTCGACCGCGTCGAGGGCGAGGAGCTGGACGAGGCGGCGCCCGGCGCGGTCCACCAGGGCGTCGTCGCGACCGCGCCCCCGTTCCCGTACGCGACCCCCGAGGACCTGCTCGCCGCCGCCACGCGGTCCGGCCGTCCGGCGCTGCTGGTCGCGCTCGACGGGGTGACCGACCCCCGCAACGTCGGCTCGATCGCCCGGACGGCCGAGGCCGTCGGCGCCCACGGGCTGATCGTCCCCGAGCACCGCAGCGCCGCCGTCACGCCGGCCGTCGAGAAGGCCGCCGCGGGCGCGCTGGCGCACCTCCCGGTCGCCCGCGTCACGAATCTCGTCCGGACGCTCGAGGCGCTGGGCCGGGCCGGGGTCTGGTCGCTGGGGCTCGACGGCACGTCGCCGACGCCGCTGACCGGTCACCCGCTGGCGGACGGGCCGGTCGTGCTGGTCGTCGGCGCCGAGGGCCGCGGGCTGACGCGGCTGGTCCGGGAGCGGTGCGACGCGCTGGTCGCGCTGCCGATGCGGGGTCGGGTCGGGTCGCTGAACGCGTCGGTCGCGGCCGGGGTCGCGCTGTACGCGCTGCTCGCGGCGCGGGACGCCGCCGCGGTCGGGGACGACCGTCCGGAGTAGGGTCCGGCGGTCGCACCCCGACGTCGGTGCGGCGGGCGGGGGACCGATGCGGCTCGCGATGCTCCGGCTGGACGGTCGTGAGGTCGCCGCCGTCCGGCACGACCGGGGCTGGCTCCCGACCGAGCCGGTCGCCGGGATGCCGCCGGGCGGGGACCTCGCCGCGGTGCTGCGGGCCGGACTGGACGACGCGCTGCGCGATCGCATCCGAACGGACGCGGGGCAGGCCCCGGACGACGCCTTCGTGGCGGACGGCGAGGCGCGGTTCGCCCCGCCGTTCCGCCACCCGCGCATGGTCCTCGGCATCGGGCTGAACCACCGGGCGCACGCCGAGGACCTCGGGACGGTCCAGACCGACGGGCCGGCCTCGTTCCTGAAGGCGGACCACACGATCGTCGGGGACGGCGACGCCATCGTGCTGCCCGACCCCGCCGTCGCGGCGCGGATCACGTCCGAGGCCGAGCTGGGCCTCGTCATCGGCCGCCGTGCGTGGCGGGTCGACGAGGCCGACGCGCTCGCGCACGTCGCGGCCGTCTGCTGCGTCCTCGACCAGACCGCCGAGGACGTGCTGCAGTGCGACCCGAGGTTCCTCACCCGCGCGAAGAACCACCCGACGTTCCTCTCCTTCGGACCCGAGCTCGTGACCCTCGATGAGGTCCTCGGCGCCGACGGGGCGCTCGATCACCTCGTCGTCGAGACCGTCCGGAACGGCGAGGTCCACCGGGCGGCGCCCGTGGCCGACCTGGCGATGGGGCCGGCCGAGCTGGTCGCGTTCCACAGCCGGGTGATGCCGCTCGAGCCGGGGGACCTGATCCTGACGGGCACGCCCGGTGCCGCGGTCGTCTCGGCCGGTGACGTCATGACCTGCCGGATCGCCGGGGTCGGCGATCTGACCAACCCGGTCGCCGCCGGCTGATCCGGTCCCGCGGGGCACCGCGGTCAGAAGGTGGCGACGGCCTCCGGTGAGGCCCCCGGGCGTTCCGGCGAGGCCCCGGGTCGGGGTCGTGGTGAGCCGCAGGACCCGGACCCGGACCCCGAGCCGGAGCCGGAGCCCGAGCCCGAGCCCGAGCCGGACCCCGAGCCCGGCGCGAACGCGGGTGGCGGTCCGCCGACGACCCCTCCGGGGCAGGGCGATGCTGCACCGGGGAACGGCAGGGGCAGGGCCCGGGCGCAGGACTGACCGCGGGGCCGGCCCGGCCGGAGGCTCCGCAGCTCGGCCGTCGCACCCGGAGCCGGGGGCGGGAATCGAACCCGCGACCATCCGCTTACAAGGCGGGCGCTCTGCCGACTGAGCTACCCCGGCGGGTCCGGGCACGCTATCCGGGGGCGTCCGGGGCCCGTCGGGAGGCCCCGCGGGGCGAGTCCCACGGATGGAGTTGCACGGGTGTCGTTCGCGCGCCATGATGGGGGCCCGTCGGCGGCCCCCGGCCGCCCCGACCGCCCGGAGGCGCCGTGACCGCGCTGGCCGTCCCGACCGAGACCGCCGCCACCGCCGAGCCCGGCGACCTCGACGCACGCTCCCGCGCGATCCTCGACCTCGAGCGCGGGTGGTGGCGGGTCGCCGGCGCGAAGGAGGACGCGATCCGCGAGCGGCTCGACCTCTCGCCGTCGCGGTACTACGAGCTGCTCGGCGCGCTCCTCGACGACGAGGCCGCGCTGGCCCACGACCCGATGCTGGTCCGGCGGCTCCGCCGTCTCCGGGCCGCGCGGCAGCGCTCGCGCGCCCAGCGCCGCACGGTCGCCGCGGCGGGCTGACCGTGGCCGGCCGCGCGGATGACGACGCGGCGGTGCGCTCCCCGTTCCGTCCCGCGATGCTCCGCGTCGTCGGGATCGCGGTGGCGTTCCTCGTCGTGACCGCCAGCCTGTTCGCCGGCGTCGGGGCGTGGCGCGGTGATGACGCGGCCACCGCCGAGCCCGCACCGGTCGAGGAGCCGTCGGACGACGGGGACGTCGCGCCGGCCCCCGCGCCCGAGCCGGCCGCCGACGAGGCCCCCGAACCGGAGCCGGTACCCGAGCCGGAGCCCGAGCCCGAGCCCGAGCCCGAGCCGGAACCGGTCGGCCCGGACCCGGCCGACGTGACGGTCCAGCTGCTCGACGCCGAGCTCGACGACGGCGGTGCCGCGCTCGGCCGTGCCGCCGACGCGCTCGACGCCTTCGACGTCGTCGCGCGCAACCGCGTCGCCGAGTCCCGCGCCGACGCGTACGCCGCGACGACCGTCCTCTACACGCCGGGGTTCGAGGCCGAGGGTCGGCTGGTCGCCGCGACGCTCGGTGCGACCGAGGTCCGGGCGGTCACGCCCGAGAACCGGCTCTCCGACGCGGTCATGGTCCACGTCGTCGTGAAGGGCTGACCCTCAGCCGGCCAGCGACGGCAGCGACGCGGTGAACGCCGCGTACGCCATCAGCAGCACGGCGCCCTCGAGCCGACCGACGCGGCGGCGGAGCACCAGCAGCAGGCTGACCGCGACCGCGACGCCGAGCATGACCAGCGTCGAGCCGGCCAGGGACGGTCCGACCACCAGGCCCTGTGCGGCCCCGGCGGCCGCGACGACGCCGCCCACGGCCGCCGCGTTGAACACGTTGCTCCCGAGCAGGTTCCCGACGAGCAGGCCGGCCTCACCACGACGCGCCGACTGCGCCGCGGTCGCGAGCTCGGGCAGCGACGTCCCGATCGCGATGATCGTCAGGCCGACGATGCCCTCGTCGAGCCCGGCCCGGGCCGCCAGATCGGTCGCCCCCAGGACCATCGCCTGCGCCGCGGCCAGCGTCCCGGCCAGTCCCAGCAGGGTCCGCACCGCCTCGCGGCCACCCCTGACGCGCTCCTTGCTCAGCTCCTCGATGGCCGGATCGATCCGGACGGTCCCGAAGCGCGAGAGCACGATGACGAGCGTCAGCACCGCGACCAGGAGCAGGCCGAGGAGCACCGCCTCCACCGCGAGCAGCCGCCCCTGGAGCACCCACGCGAACGCGGCGACGGAGGCCAGCGACAGCGGCACCTCGCGCCGGACGATGTCCGGCTCGATGGCGAGCGGCGCGACGACCGCGGCGGCGCCGAGCACCAGGAGCAGGTTCGCGATGTTCGACCCGATGATGTTGCCGGTCCCGAGGTCGATCGCACCCTGAGCCGCCGCCAGGCCAGAGACGAGCAGCTCGGGGGCGCTGGTCCCGAAGCCGACGATGACGACGCCGACGACGACGGGGGCGAGGCGCAGCTCGACGGCCAGCCGGGCCGAGCCGAGCACGAACTGGTCCGACGCGCGCACGAGCACGACGAGACCGAGCGCGAGGAGCAGGACCGAGGGGAGCATGCCCGGACGCTAGCCTCTGGCTCGGAGGCGTCCATGTCCGTTCCCGCCCGCCGGGGCCACCGTCCCGCCCGTGTCGCGCGCCGCGGACGCCGCGCCGCCGCCCTCGCCCTGGCCGTCGCCGCCGCGGTGCTCGTCGGGTGCGCGGACGACACCCGACCGACACCGGAGCCGGCCGTGGAGGACGCGGCCCGACCCGAGACCGGAGCCACCGTGGACGCGCCCGACGCCACCGAGATCCTCACCCTCGCGCGGGCGGACCGGACCGACCCGCCGGCGGCGCTCGAGGTCCTCGACCTGACGGTCGGGGAGGGGGCGGAGGCGACGGCCGGGACCCGCGTCGTCGTCCAGTACCTCGGCGTGCGGTGGAGCGACGGCGGCGTGTTCGACGCGTCGTGGTCGCGCGGCGAGCCGTTCGCGTTCGACCTCGGCGCCGGGCTGGTCATCGCCGGCTGGGAGCAGGGCGTCGCCGGCATGCGCGTCGGCGGGCGCCGCGTCCTCGTCATCCCACCGCAGCTGGCGTACGGCGACCGTGGTGCGGGCAGCGTCATCGGACCGGGCGAGACGCTCGTGTTCGCCGTCGACCTCGTCGAGGTCGGGTGACGCCGGACGCGGACCTCCGCGATCTCCTCGCCCTCGGCGACCTGGACGGGCTGGTCCGCGAGGTGGATCGTCGCGCCGGTCGCGGCGACTGGGACGGGCTCGTCGCCCTGCGGGACGCCTGCCTCGCCGCGACCGAGGAGACGGGTCGGCAGCTGTGGGGGCCGGCCCGGTACGCCGGGTACCGGATCGCGCTCGAGGGGCCGGCCGCGCTGGCGGCGGCGATGCCCGAGCCGGGCGTCGCGCGCCACGGGCTCGGCCCGCTGACCGAGGTCGTCGCGCAGGACCACCCGTTCACCGCGCTGGCCGACCACCTCGACGCCGCCGTGCGGCCGGTCGTCGCTCAGGAACGGGTGCTGCGCGGCGAGGACCTCCGGGCCGACCCGCGCGCCGCGCAGCCGGATCCCGAGGCCCCGCCGCTGCGCCTCCAGCCCTTCGAGCCCGTGTACGCGCTGCCGACCTACCGCCCGGCCGAGCGGCTCGACGGCGCGCCGGCCCCCGCCGGCGTCGACCCGCTCCCGCTCCCCGCCACCGGCGACCGTCCCGCGCCGGGGG
>Ga0208785_1001373_pt1 | contig 10690 bp, 4 predicted proteins | sample DEB08_DNA_2_FD_185499 | JGI IMG/M metagenome (GOLD analysis project Ga0208785, IMG submission 185499) | Aqueous microbial communities from the Delaware River and Bay under freshwater to marine salinity gradient to study organic matter... | ecosystem: Environmental > Aquatic > Marine > Coastal ...
ATAGATGGCCTGAAAACGGGGTGTTTGATACAATAATGTATTGTTATGGGATAAAGACATGAACGCAGTTGCAACTCAACAACCGTATGAAGTTCCCGAGGGGGGACTTGCTTCGTTTTTGACCGCCACGGTGGGTGATTGGTCCGACGAAGCGCTTAATTCTGATAATTACTACGACATTGTTAAGCCTACGGCGGAGCAGTTGGCGGCGTTTGGTCGAGAAGAAGATGATCGCATAGCGCACGTTGCGACGGGCGAGACGGTCATTCCAATGGCGGTATTCGAAGAAGATCCGGCTTTGAAAGAGGCGCTCTTTGCTCGTATGCGAGACATGGGGATTGAGCCCGAGCGTTACATCGTTGGTAATCAGCTAAACAGCATTAACCCGGTTACGGGCCAGCCTGAGTTTTTTCTGAAGAAAATATTTAAGGGCATCAAGAAGGCGGTCAAAGGCGTCGTTAAAGTCTTTAAGAAGCTTGCTCCGATAATATTGAGCGTTGGCTTAAACATGATGTTCCCCGGTCTGGGAACCATAGCTAGTGCCGCATTAGGTTCCGGAATTGGCACTTTAATTCAAGGCGGTAGCCTTAAAGACGCGTTAAAGGCGGCGGCGATTGGCGGCGCTGTGGGCGGCCTTACGTCGGGTATTGGTAGTGTCATGAAGGGCGGTGAGTTTATGGCGGGCGTCAAAAGTGGTTTGCCCACGGGTTTTGGTGGTGGCCCTAATGCCACTATTCCCGCGCCTAAAGCTTTAACTGCTGAAGAATTAGCTTCTGAAGCGGCGTCAAAAATTAGTGAAGGGACGCCCGTTGTAGACCTCACGGGCGCAGAAGCGTTGGGTCCGGAAATAATGCCACCACAAGCAGGCGTGGGGGCTGTCGCTAAAGCGCCGGTAACTGCCACACAGGCGGTAGAACAAGCTGCTCAAACCGCCCCTTCTAGTGGTAATTACTTACTTGGCTCAGATGCGGCACAGCAGGCTGCTCAAACCGCTCCTTCTAGTGGTAATTACTTACTTGGATCAGATGCGGCACAGCAGGCTGCTCCGGGACAAACGGGAGGTTTGGACGTAACCGCGCCGGGAACAACGGCCCCCGCAGGCACCGCTATAACGGGTGTTCAGGATATTACAACCGCCGTTCGTCAAGCCGCAGATCCCGGCTTTTTTGCCTCAATGAAAGAATTTTTTACCACAGGCAATTTAGATGCTTTAAAACAAGCTTTTTTGCCGGGCACTAAACCGGAAGTTATTTTAGAAAAACTTAAAAACGCGGGTTTTAATGTAGCGCCCGAGGTCGCAGGTGATATAGCCGAGCAATTAACTCCCGGAATAATGCGTAGCTACGGCCCCTTGGCCGTTGCGGGGTTAGGCGTCATGGGTCTAACCGGAGGCTTTGAACAGCCTGAAATGGGCGAGCTTCCCGACGCTTTCGGCGGTCAAACCGGCATGGGCTTGCTTACGGCGTATCCCGGAAGATACGGCTTGTCTGCGCCCGGATCACAGTTTCAACCCGTAACATACTCCGCGAATGGTGGAGATATTTCATTTCCTCGCAAGAACGGGCCGATTTACGGCCCCGGTACGGAAACCTCTGACGATATTCCGGCAATGCTGTCGGACGGAGAGTTTGTAATGACGGCACGGGCAGTCCGTGGGGCGGGGAACGGTAGCCGAGAGGCGGGAATGCGGCGCATGTACGACATAATGCGTAAGTTTGAGGGGGGTGCCGCACGTGGCAACTGAAACTACCCGACAGATTATTCAAGAGGACCCCAATATTGAGGCGTATCGCCTCGGGTTGCTCCAAGCGGTACGCGGGTTTATAGACCAAAACTTGGCGCAAATGCCGCCACCGCCAGTTACTCCGCCTTCTTTTCAGGTTGCAGGGTTAACGCCCCTTCAGCAACAAGCGGCGCAAATGGTTCAACAGGGCATTGGAGCCTATCAGCCATACACCACCCAAGGGTTGGCGGCCATGCGGGCCGGAGAGGAGGCTGCACGGACCACGGGCCTTGGTGGCATACAGGAAGCGTTTGGTACAACGCGAACCGCTCAACTTGGCTTGGACGAAGCTTTGCGAGCGGCGCGAGCGCAACAAGGTGTCCCAGAGACTTACCAACAGGCGGCGCAAGATGTGTTGCGTGGCGCTACGCAGTTAGGATATGAAACGGGCGATGTTGCGGCGCAAGATTATGCCCGTGCGGCACAACAGGCGGCGGACCTTGCGGCGGCTACTCGCGGCGACATTGGTCGTTCTACACAACAGGCGTATAACATTGCGGATGTTGGCCGTAGTGACTATGCCAAAGCTGCACAACGGGCGGCGGATGTTGCGGCGGCTACTCGCGGCGACATTGGTCGTTCTACACAACAAGCATATAACGTTGCGGATGTTGCTCGGGCGGATTTAGGTCGGGCGGCTCAGTATGGGCGACAAGGTACTCAGTTGGGATATGAGTATTTAGGGGGCACCGGACAAGAGTTTAGCCCCACCGCAATTGCTTCTTATATGAATCCGTATGAGCAACAAGTTGTGGAACAGGCGATGCAAGACATTCGCCGTGAGGGGGATATAAGGGAGCAGGGGCTTCGGGCACAAGCGGCCTCTGTGGGCGCTTTTGGTGGTTCTAGGCAAGCCGTAGCAGAGTCAGAGTTGGCTAGGAACTTGCTGGAACAGCAAGCGCGAACCAGCGGTCAGTTACGCATGTCGGGTTATCAGCAAGCGTCTCAACAGGCACAGCAGGCGTTTGAACAGGCCAAACAACGACAGCAGGCACAGGCACAGTTGGCAAGTCAGATAGGTCGTTCTGGCGCAGACGTTGGTCTACAGGCGGCTATTGCGGGCAGTGAGCAGAGCCTCAAAGCAGCGGGACTTGGTCAACAAGGTGCAGTTGCGGCGGGTCAACAGGGGCTGATGGCTTCAGAGCTTGCTGGTCGTATGGCGCAAGCGGGCGCTCAAACGGGTTTAGAGGCAACCGGGTTAGGTCAACAAGGTGCAGTTGCGGCGGGTCAACAGGGGCTGGCGGCTTCAGAGCTTGCTGGTCGTATGGCGCAAGCGGGCGCTCAAACGGGTTTACAGGCAACCGGGTTAGGTCAACAAGCCACTCTTGCAGCGGGTCAACAAGGGCTGACGGCTTCAGAGCTTGCTGGCCGTATGGCGCAAGCGGGCGCTCAAACGGGTCTACAGGCGGCGGGTTTAGGGCAGCAAAGCGCCGCACAGCTAGGCCAATTAGGCTTGCAGTATGGCCAGTTGGGCCAATCAGATGTACAACAATTGGCTAACATTGCCCAAGCTCGCGCACAAATGGGTCAGGGCCTTGGGTCCTTGGCACAAGCGGGCGGTCAATTGGGCACACAGTTAAGTAACATGGGTCTTCAGCAAGCGGGTCTAGGTCAGTTGCAACAACAACTGAACTTGGGGGATGTGCGAGCGCTGGAGGCTATGGGTGCTAGAGATCAAGCACTTCAGCAAGCCATATTGGATGCCACAAGACAAAGCAACATGCAGCTTTATCAAATGCCGTATCAGCAGTATTCTTTCTTGAGCGACATTTATAAGGGTACGCCTTCGTCGCAACAGGTCACTCAAATCAGTCAGACGCAAGATCCGTCCACGTTCCAACAAATTGCGGGACTTGGTATCGCGGGGCTTAGTGCCGCAGGCGGCGCAAAAGCCATGAACTTATTCTAAGGTTTTTTAATGAACGTACTAAACAGACCTCTTTTTAGACAAGCCGGTGGCCCAGCGCAGCCGGTGGCACAAGACGTGGGTCAAGAAATACAACGCGTGGCCACTCAGTTAGATTATTTAAACACGATGGCGAGTGTTGAACCTAATCTAGCCAAAAAAGAACAAGCTATTTTGGCCATACAAAATCTTGCTCAGACAACGCCGCCTGAAATTTTTCGGGCCGCTCAAAAGCTTGTGCAGGACACAAAAGCATCTAAAAACCCTAACGTCATGGTCAATCCAAATATGGATCCGGGTAACCAAAGCTTTGTTTCTCCGGTCAACCGCGCAAATGGAGGAGAAATGATGGCACCCCCCATGCCGCCACCCATGGCGGCTGAACAAATGATGGCGGCTGCGCCTCCACCTCCTCCGCCCGAGGTGGAAATGTTAGCGCAAGCCGAAGCAGGGGCCACGGCCCAAGGGCAAGAATTAGGCGCGGCTTATGCCCAACAAATGATGGCGGGCATTGACGGCGCTCAGTCCACGGAAGATCTTATCAACGCGTTGCGTGGCAACGACAAGCCCTTGGATGCTCGACGCGAAGAGCTTGCGGGGTATGTCGGCCAATCTGACGCAAACCAGACACCAGAGTCCGTTCTCGCGATGGTTCAGCCGGTCATTATGATGACGGAAGAGGGGATGATGGACAGCGGGATCGGCGCTCTGGTTCAACAAATTACGGGCGACGTGGAAATGACCACGGCTAGCGGCGCTCCTACCGATATGGGCATGGGCGTGGGTAGTTTGATGGCCGCAGGAGCGCAGGAGGCTCCCGCCCCACAAAATTTTAGACAAGGCGGTGCTGTTCAAAGGTTTGAAGAAGGCGGTGCCGTCGCAGAGCTTAATTTAGGGGATGTCAAAACTCGGTACGAGCAACTAAGCCCTTTGTTTTTAGACATAATATCTGAAGGTCGTGAGCAAGAAGCCGCTGAACGAGCAAAATTAGATGAGATGATGTTTTATTCCCAGCTTGGTCAGTTGGGATTAAACCTAGCCTCGGGTAGTGGTAAAGGGGGTTCTTTTGTATCGGAGTTGGCTGAAGCCGCCAAGGAGCCTGCCGCAAACCTCGCGGCCCTCGGGGCACAAGCGCAAGAGCGTCGTTCTGCGCTTCGTGCAGAGGACCGTGCCGCACGAAGTGGCGCTTTTCAGGGCGCTTTGACTATTGAACAACAGGCTCTTGCAGACCGTAATGCGCTTAATTTAGCTATAAGTAAAGCTTTAGCCACTAAAAAAGCGTTTTCCCCAGAATATCTTGAAAACGCGGCAGGAGATGTGGTGGTGTTAGACAAAAACACTGCGGATCAAGCAACTTTTGACCAATACATAGCTCTTGGTTACCAAAAACAATCCACAGAGGGTAGCAAAAATTTTGCTCCGGAGTATTTTGAAAACGCAAAAGGCGAACTAAGAATACTAAATAAGGCTACGGCCAAACAAACCGATTTTGACAATTTAATAGCTAACGGCTTTAGAAAAGTGTCTTCGGATAGTGGTCAAAATTTCTTGCCCGAATATTTTTACAATCAAGACACCGGCGAAGTAAAAATATTAAACAGGGCTACGGCTACGGGGGAAATGTTTCAAAACGTGCTTACTGAAGGATTCATTCCGGGCAAACCCTCTGCCACAAAAGGCGGCACCGAAACAGAGCGCGGTAGGGAGATGTTTAGTAAAAACTACGACGCTTATGCTGATGGAACGCTGGATGCAGAAACAACGCGCTTGATTAATATGTTCTTAACCGACCAATATGGCGTCAGAACAGAGTTTAAAACAGTGTATGACGCGCAGTCTGGACAAGAAATCACTAAACCTGTTCGGACTCAAGCGGCAATTCCTCAAACGGTTTCCGATGCTATAAACAGAAGAAGCGAATTAGGAAAATCTTTGCCCGGAATTACGCCGCCGGACGCTCCCCCACCGCCTGCTGTCGGTACAGCCGTTGTTGGCCAAGCAGGGACCACGGCCCCCGCGCCAGTGGTATCTGAGGAGGCGGTTGCAACAAGCGTTAGCGCACCGGCAGAAAAGCCTATGCTGGAAACGGAAAAGTTACTTACCGAATATGCTCAAACCTCAGACATGTCTTCGGCTTTTGGTTCACCCGGCGCTATAGTTGAGTTTTTAGATTCGCTATTACCCGCCGTTTCTGGTGCAACTATTGCACCCCTTGCGCCAAATATTGAAGGATTACAAGCGCTTTACACCTCTGAAGTAGAGGCGGCAGTTAGCGCGGCCATACAAGGCTATGGTGATAAAGCTACTAACGCGCTTAGAGCAGAAATAAGAAAAGTAACTCCTCAAACAGGACAATTTTTTACAAGTAAATACAAGGCATACGCACAACATGAGGCTTTCTTGGCAAAACTAGAAGATTCTTTAGCGGCGGCTCAAGCCCGAGTTAATGATCCGACGGTTCGTTCTTCGCAATCATCTTTAAATGATGCTAAAAGGAGAGTAAGCGATATAGAGCGATCTATAGGATTTTGGCGAACAGCTACCCGAGAACTTAGAAACTCAGTTTATGGCGGAGGCAAAACCGTAGAAGATCGCCTCAATGAAATGGGTATGGAACCCACTGGAACGAACATCATAAGACAAATGGATGCGGATGTAGAGTCCGTCATGAGCGGAATTTAATAATGGTTCAACGTATATCTGAAATGCGTGAGTCCGGGTTGTTGCCTCCGGAAGCGCCGTTTGTGCCTACGGCCACGGAAGAGGAGGTTGTTGCCGACATACCGCAGGAACTTCCCGAAAAGTTTTCGGTGGAAGGCGTTTATAACCGTTTAGTAAATGACGTTGGTTACGAATCTAACGAAGCCATGAAAGCCATTGCGGCCAACTTGCTCAAAAAACAACGTGGGTTGACCCCAGAACAAATAGACGTTTTTTTTCAAGATCCCGAGGTAAGCCCTAAAGGCGTCATTCTCGATTTGACTCAAGCCCGTGACAGAAGTGCTGTCGGATCTTTTTTTGAAGGCTTGGCCCGAGAGGGTTTGGCTACTGCCGTGGGCATGGAAGCGGCGGTCCCCGCCGCATCTTTTGCATACAAAGCTTCCCAGCCTCTTCGCGCAGTGCCCTATGCCGGAGTTGTTTTACCAGAAGCCGTCGGTTTGAGCGCGGGCCTTACCGCATATTTAGCCGGAAGTGGGCTAACTCAAGAGGGTCTGGAACAGGTGATTCAAGAGGACCCTTATCTTCCAGAAGATGTCCCTGCAAGAGAGGCTGGAGAAACAATTGGTGCGGTGTTGGGGTCACTTCGTCCAACGCAAAAAATGTTAACAAAGTTACCGGAACAAGTTTCTTTGGCCAGCGGAACAATATTAAATAATTTATCTAAAAATAAATACATTGCTTCATTTCAACGCGGCGTTGGTAACGTTTTACAGTTCGTAGAGCAGGCCATACCGGCGGTACGCCGAGAAGCTATAGACTCACCAAAAACGGTCATGGCCGCTGAAGGAGTTGTTGCGCCCATGGCCGGTTTAGGTGCCGCAATTTCGGAATCGCAATACCCCGGAGAAATAGGCCCGCGTATAGCATATGAGGTGGGTTTCGGAATCATTGACCCAAGAAGGTTATTGTCCCCTGTACTTTCAGCACCGCAAGCAATAGCGGGCACTTTAAAAAGAGCGTTTAGCGAACAGGCTAGAGAAGATTATGCCTCATTATGGCTCGTAGATTTTCTTGATGAAATGGGCGCGGCTAGCGAAGGGATACAAACGGACCTTTTAATCGACTACACCAACAAAAACCCGTTGTTTTCACCAGATGGGCAGCAAATAAATGTACAAGAAGTAGTACAAAGGTTTACTGACGCAGATGGAAACTTTCAACCTAACTTGTTTACTGACTTTATAAAAAAATCCGAAGTTGTTGATTCTTCTGGAGAAAAAGTTTCTGTAGACGATTTATTGATTAACGCTAACGCTATCGGCGGGTTTAATGCACAGTCTATTTATGACTACATACGACAAAACCCCCTAATAGACCCCGCCACGGGAAAACCAATATCCGGGCTAGAGTTAACCCCGGCGGAATTAGCGCGTGGAAACCCTGCGTTGGCTTTGTTACAACAATCTTTTGTGGCTGAAAGTGGTCGTTTGGGGACGGATGTAGCAGAGGCCAACAGAAGAAACCTTGCCGTTTTGACAAGTGTAATACGGTCCTTAGAAGAGACTAAAGATCCATTAGCTTTGAAAACAGCAGCGCAACTACGCGTCAACGCTGTTCGTGCCCTGTTACAAGGTCGTCTTGAAAATAGAATTAACAAAGCCATAGAGGTGGAAAAGAAAACGATAGGCAGACCCGGCGTAGAAGAGCGGATGTCTTTTCAAGAAAAGATAGATAGTGACATAACTGCCGCTTTAAAGGATTGGAGAGAGTTAGAGCGATCTTTGTATCAGCAAATTGATTTTTCTCAGCCCGCCACAGCCGAAAATTTTCTAGAAACTTGGACAAGGATTAGTAGCCGAGACTTGTTAAACAATGAAGCCAAACTTGAACTAGATGGCGTCCTACGGGCGGAAATTAGGGATTTGTTTGGTGACGAGGAATTTGAGGCGGCAATAGAAGAAACACGCGCCGTTTTAGAGGGGTATAACAAGAAAATAGTGACGGCTGAAAACGCCGTGGAAAAAACAGATTTAAAGATAACAACGCTTCAAAACAAAAACCCTGAAGCTGTTGAAGGTATAGAGGCTCTTCGTAACAGGAATTCTTCCGGTTATGTGGGTGAAAACGGAGAACTGGTTCTTGGCTTTGACGAGTTGCCTGAATTAGTTCAGCTTCAAGAAATGTTACGTCAAGCGCGGTCCGCTAAAGAAAATACAATGGTGGAGTTGTTAGAGGCCGAAATTGATCGGGTAACCTATTTGGGTAAGGTAGATCAATTAAAGCAACAGCGAGACAACGTCCCGACACCGGAGCTTCCGGTTATGGATACCGCCGTAGATACCGATTTAGGGTTCTTGCAAAAGCTACGCTCGCGCTTACTGGATTTGTCTAGGTCCGAAGACCTTGGGACTCGGTGGCGAAATTTTTACGGTCAAATGGCCGAAGCTACTTTAGAAGACATAAAGGTTGTTGTAGATCAGGTAGAAGCGCGTCAATTAGCCGGTGCAGAGTTATCTGATGCTGAGCGTAGTTTATTGGACGCCCACACAGTTTCTCGGGAAGGTAACGACATTTTCCGGCGCACTTTGGCGGGAGACTTTGTAGATGAAACCTCAAAAGGACGGCCAAGAGTCCCGCCTGAAAACTACAGGCAACGGTTGGTTGGGGGCAGTGCTGATAGGGTCATCGCGACCTATAACGCCCTAAGAAGGGCCGCTCAATTTCCCGGTCAACAAGGGGCCGAAGGGGCCGAGCAACGCGTTCTTTCTTTAGAAGAAAACTACAATAATTTTTTGCGGAATGTTTTAAACGATATCGTAGAGAATCAAACTTTTTACGACGTTAATGGAATGCCCTCTGTTCGTAGAGTTATAAACAACGATAAGTTACGAGCAAAAATGGACCCGGATAATCCAATAGGGGCACTGTTGTCTCGACCCGAGTTTGCGGCACTACGTAACGACCTTTTGAATGCTGAAACGCAAACGGCTTTAATTCAAAGTTACACAAAAGATAGGTCTGGGCGCATAAATAGAATACAAAACAACTCTATTCTGGGTCAGATTTTAAAAAGCGACAGCCCGTCCGTAGTGGTGGCTTCTGCACTGAGTGATGCAAGCGCCCCTGTGACTGAATACAAACGGTTAATTCGTCAAATAAACCGGTTTGGGGGCGACAAGGAACAAATAGCTTTGGCAAAAGACGCCTTGTCCACTAACACGCTTAACTGGGCGTTCGACAATGCTATGAATGACAACGGGTTTTTAAGCCCAACCAAGGCATACGAAGCGTTGTTCAAGCCTCTTTTAAAAGACAACCCGTCTGCGGCGCAGCTGATGTCGGACGCCGGAATAATTGACCCAGACGTTCAACAACGCCTACGGACGTTGTTAAAGCAAATGGCAGAAATTGAAACCCAGTATAGGTCTGGAGCAAACTTAGACGAATTGTTGAATTCCGACTCGCCCTTAGCTCAATTCACCTTGCGAGTTATAGGTGCCCGTGCCGCAAGTGCCGCCGTTCCGGGGCAGGGCGGACAAATTCAAATACCCGCCGCCGGTGCGTCTTTGATGCAAAACTTGTTCGGCAAAATGCCCATGGTTCACACCAAGCGCTTTATAGAAGAAGCCGTGCGGCCCGGAAATACAGAAGTATTTTTAGAGTTAGTGGAGAGAGGCGTGGATCTTCGTCGGAAGAAGGGTCCCAAAACACGTAAAGCCCGTGATGTTTTTGACAGTTTTATATTAAGAACTCTTGGATTTAGCCCTGTCTTACTAGGTTCAATTCCGGCCTCGGATATCCGACAAGAATACTTACCTCGCGCCGCAGAAAGGCCGCAAGAGCTTCCTCCCAGAGTGCCCTTTAGACGTGGGGAGCCGTCCGTGCAAGAACCGACACCCGCTCCGCAACCGGCTCGTATACCGCCGCCCCCTGTGGCGCAAGCAATGCCCCCTGCACCACCGTCCCCGGCTCCAATCACCCCGCAGTCTTTAGCAAGAACGGCGCAGGTGTTGGGCCCACAGGACGAAATCGGGATGTTGGCGTCAGAGCTTATGATGAGGCAAAGACCGGCTTAAATCAGCCAGTTCTTTGCCGATTCGCCCAAAACGTCGCCCGCGATGTTTATTTTGTCACGAAGAGCGGTTAGAATCTTCTCATCAATTGTTCCCGGACTGACCAGATCAACGTAAGTCACGTTGTCCTTCTGGCCAATCCGGTGTGCGCGGTCTTCTGATTGCAGACGTATCTCTAAATCGTAGCTATTGCTGAAGTAAATCACTGTATTTGCTTCAGTTAATGTAATTCCGTAACCACCCGTCCGGGGCTGTCCAACAAAGAAA
>Ga0208785_1001381_pt1 | contig 10673 bp, 25 predicted proteins | sample DEB08_DNA_2_FD_185499 | JGI IMG/M metagenome (GOLD analysis project Ga0208785, IMG submission 185499) | Aqueous microbial communities from the Delaware River and Bay under freshwater to marine salinity gradient to study organic matter... | ecosystem: Environmental > Aquatic > Marine > Coastal ...
TGATTCTGCTTTAGGTGCTCAGTCTCAACCACCTTTAACGATTTCTAATTGTGATGGTAGCGGGTTAATTACACTTAGAAGTGGTGCAGAACGCATTAACTCTTGCCTGATTGCAAATAATAAAGGAAGAGGAATTGAATCTCGTGAAATTTCTTCTACACGTGCTGAAAAATGTACTATTGACAATAATGGACTAGAGGGAGTTTCAATAGAAAACAGTGGTAGTGTTCTAATAAAAAACTCTACCGTTACAAATAACGGTTTTGATAATCCAGCAAAACCAAAAGCACCACTAAAAGCATCAATTAACTCTTCGATTGATTTCAGAGCAACACATAATAACACTACAACTTTTAGTGGTAATGCAACTGCACCATCACCTCCATTCAATACAATTGGAAATACTGGTGCTATTATTGTAGCATAAGAAATCATAGGTTAATAAGTTCTTTAACCCCTCTCGAAGGGGTTTTTTAATGTCTTGACAGATATTGAATATCTCTGTAGAATATCTTTGTTAAGGTTGATAGAGAAATTTTATGTATCTTTGAGTACTATGAAGACATTTAAGCAAACAAGTGATAAACCTTATGATAGACATCACTATAAATTAGTTTATACTAATGATCAGTCAGTAATCTTTGACAATTACGAAGAATTAAGACTTGAATGGTATAATACACCTGAGATGTTTAGAAAACATGTTGAGGTTCTGGATATCAAAACAAAGAAAACAAAGAAAGGATTTAATGATTAAACATGGCATTATCTAAACAAACACTTGATCATCTTTTAGAAGTTGAATCACATTTACGTTCTGCAATTAAGTGTGCAGCAGTGAATGAGAATCCAACGGTTGTGAGTAGTCTTGGTAAGATTCTTCTTGAATTAGATTCACTTAAAAGGTATGAAAATATCATTGACATGCTAGAAAGTCGTAAAGATGGAAGTAGTGGATCATTTGATAATTTCTCTAATGATTAACAATGTGGATACTCATTGTAAATCTCTTTTTAAGATATACTAATTGTATTATCTACAAAAATGATAGAAGAGTCCGTCTTGATTGGACTTGGAAAAGAAATCGTTTAACTTGGGTGTTAATTGCACCGAAGAATAAGAGATTTATTAGAATTTACACAAGAAAAATCGGATTGGAAAAGTATCACGAAAGATAGTGTGCCAGTTGCCGAAGTGTACACTAAACCCCCACTGTGGGGTTTTTTGCTTTATATTATGTTCATCGACAAGGAAACGCCTTGACCATCACTCTTCGCCCACATCAAAAGCGTATTGTAGAGCGTCTGGCAAAGTATGATCGTGGGCAAGTAAATGTCACGACTGGTGGCGGCAAAACACTCACCATGATTATGGATCTCCAGCGTACACTCAAAAACAATCAGTCTGGAACCACAACTGTTGTTGTTGCTCCAAGAATCCTTTTGAGTGAGCAACTTTGCAGTGAATTTCTTGAGGTGATTGATACCACTCACACTCACATTATGCACGTTCATAGTGGAGAAACACATCACTTCAGCACTACAAAGCACGATAAGATTTCATTGTTTGTTGATTGTGCTCGTAGTGTTGGTGAGAATGTGATTATTTTCACCACATACAACTCTTTGGAGCGTATTCAGCAGGCAGATGTTGAGGTGAATACGATTTACTTTGACGAGGCACATAACTCCGTCAAGCGTAACTTTTTCCCTGCAACTGAGTTCTTTTCTGAGAAAGCAGATCGTTGCTATTTCTTCACTGCAACTCCAAAACATTCCTTGACTGTCTCGAAACCAGGCATGAATTGGGGTCATGTTTATGGTCAGGTTCTTGCAAATGTTCCTGCTCCTGAGTTGGTTGAAGGTGGGTTCATTCTTCCCCCTAAAGTTGTTGTCAAGCAACTACCTATGATTCAAGGTCGCAAGGTTGTATTTGCTGATGATTGTGACAATCTGCTGGAAACTATTGATGACAACAACATTGACAAGACTCTGATTTGTGCTCGTACAACCAAGCAGATTATCAATCTGATTACACAATCTGATTTCTGCCTTCAACTTTCAAAACGTGGTTATTCTTGGATGACGATCACATCTAAGACTGGTGCAATTATTGACGGTCAGAAGGTCAATCGTGAGCAGTTCTTTGATACTCTCAATGCATGGGGTAAAGATCCTTCCAAAAAGTTTGTGGTTTTACATCACTCTATTCTGTCTGAAGGTATTAATGTTTCAGGTTTGGAGGCGGTAATCTTCATGCGGAACATGGATTATGTAGGTATTTCCCAGTCAATCGGACGGGTGATTAGACTCGGTGGATCTGAAAAGACTTTCGGTCTTGTTTGCATCCCTACTTATGATAAGGTTGGTATCAGCACTGCTAAAAAAGTTCAAGCAGTTGTTGACATTGTGTTCGAGCAAGGTCAACCTGCAATTTCAGAGATCAGAAGGTAAGGTATCAACATCAACTTAAAAATGTTGATACCCTATATAATACAGACGAGCACACATTATGCCCTATAAAGATAAAACCTCTGAAGCAGCAAGGAGAGGAGCAGTAGAAGCATCTACCAGATACAGGAATAAGAATAAGGATAAAATTAATGCTGCTACTAAAGAACTTAGAGTAAGGAAGAAGCAACAACTGATAGAACACTTAGGGGGCAAATGTGTCGGATGCGGGACCACTGAAGACTTACAATTTGACCATATTGTAAGAGCAGATAAGTCCTTTACAATCGGACAATGTATGCACAAACATATGGAAGTCTTGATTGAAGAAGCAAACAAATGTCAACTTTTATGTAAAACTTGCCACCAACTTAAAGGTGTTTGTTACAACGATTATCATCGTCTTGCAGACGGTTACAGAGTGTCACAGGTGGAATCTATCGGTGATAAGGTTGTGGTAACCTTACAGAGGCACACAGACCCCACACAATGAATGAATTAGTTGATTGGAAACTTGGTATTGCAATAGTACCATTAATTTCCAAGGGTAAGAGTCAGAAATATGTTCTGATTCATGGTGGAAAGCAGTGCAAAACCTTTGCCAAGTGGAGCACTGCTGAATCATACTTTCAAAAGTTAAGTAAAACTCTCAAACAGAAACAAAAGAAAGGACCAATCTCATGAAAGGTGATATTGTGGGCAGCAACAGTAGTCTGGGGAGATTATGTTGCGTAAGTCCCACATATATTCTATAATAAATAATACTGTCATCCCCAGACTACAATGCAAAAATATTACACCTACGCTTATTTGCGTGAGGACGGAACACCTTACTACATTGGTAAGGGTAGTGGAAACCGTTTATATTCCTATAATAGAAGTATCAATAGACCGAAAGATAAGAGTAGAATTATAATACTTAAAGATAGAATGTCCGAGGAGGATAGCTTTAGACACGAAATCTATATGATACATGTTCTGGGTAAAAAAATAAACGGGGGTTTATTACATAATCGAACAGATGGTGGAGAAGGTGTTAGTGGTTATGTAACGTCCGATGAAACACGAAAGAAACAAAGTATTGCTGCTAAAAATAGAGTTAAACCGCCACACAATAAAAAATACTTTACTGAAGATGAAAAGAGAGAAGCAAAAAGAAAAAGACAAAGAGAGCATCAAAGAAAAATAAAGGGGAGACGGAAAGAATATATGAAAGAATGGAGAGCAAATAATCAAGATAAAATTAAAAAATACAAAGAGGAAAACAAAGAACATCTGAAAGACTTATGGAAAATGCACAGGGAACAAAATAAAGAAAAAAGAAATGAGTATAGCAAATGGTATTATCACAATGTAGTTAAACCACTTAAAGAAGTGTCCTAGCAACCCGACAAGGACAAAAATCCATGCTACTATTATTGAGTCAATCAAAAACCGATGAAAACTAAAAAGGAACTCATCAACGTTGTCCCCAAATCAAAACGCGCCCGAAACAGATTCTGTAATCAAATGGACTCTTTACATGCCTGTGTTGTTGAGAAGAGAGAAGATGATAAGGTATTTCTTTCATCAATCTCTGGACGTTACTGGTTTTGGATGTTAGAAAATGGAGACGATAACTGGACAATGGTAAAATAACCATTGTGCCAGTTGGTCAAACTGTCCACCATCCCCCCACAGGGGATGGTTTTCCTGTATATTAAAAGAGTCAAATGAACAGCACCATGCAAAACTATCAGTTCAAGGGTGGAATCCAGAATGGTACAGTTGCAACTGATGCCCGTGCTCGCAAACTTGATGAGCAATGTAAGCATCAGAAAGAGAGTGTTTTTGCTGAACTGAAGAAAATCTACCCAGAACTTACTCTGCAAAAGAAACTTACTAAGGAACAGATTCCTGGTGGGATTGGTGCATGTGAACCTGATGGTGGTGCATGGTTCTACAATGGTGTGCTGATTGCAGTATTTGAAGGTAAGAAACAGCAAGACGCAGGTAATGCTATCGAACGTTGGTTTAAGAATAACTTTATCTGCCGTCTTATCAATCCCAACGTTTCCTATGTCACTTTTTGTACCGGAGAAGGTGCATATCGTTTCTGGGATAAACTTCTGGGACGACTTACCTATGGACAAATTGTGAAAGCATTGAATGTTGCTCACCTGGAAGGTTTCGACCAGTACAATCCGGGTAGCAACAGTGCATTTCTTAACACAGATTGCTTTACAAAAGAGTTTCTCAATGCTACAATGATTGAAGTTATTTGTGAACGTATCAATACTCTTTTTCCTCAATCCTCTGTATGAAACCACTGTTTCAAATGGCAAAGATTATCATGTAGGAATGAAAGGACTTGATGTAACTTTCACACATAAACCTGGGTGGACAATCAAAACTGAAATGCTTGGTGTTGATGATCAAGGTCACACTAACCTTCGTGTTTATACTGAAAGAGTTGACAACTGACCCAAACTAGTTGTATAATTATTCGTATGTTGGTGCCGCAATGGCATTTGCCAACACTAAACAAATGAGAACAAAATGAATTACGATTCCCAGAATGATTGTCTAGTAAACTTGCTGGACTTTGCAAATAATCTTGGTATTGCTGGAATAAGAAAAGAAATAAAATCAGATGATTTTCCCAACATCGAAGATGTGATGTTAAGTCAACTCTATATTGATGAGAAATATCAACGACTTCTTAATGAAAGTATGATTAAAGGGGCAGGACATTTTAATCCTGATCTTTATAGTCCTTTACGTCTTTATCGTCGTCCAGACGGAAAATATGCTATTGTTGATGGACAACATGAGAGTGTATTAGCAGCAATTTACTGCATGAATCCAGAGACAATGACACTGCAAGCACAAATATTTGAGCATGATCCAAATGCTGATAACGGAGAATGTGTAGAAGTAGAGGCAAAACTATTCAAAGAAGTTAATGTCAACCGAACAGCAGTAAGTCAAGTTGCACAACTTCGCACAGATATTGCTGCTGGTGTTAAGGAAGCACTAGAAGTTCATAATACTTTAGTTGAACTGGGTGTTCATGTTGAAAAAATTGGTCATCCAGAAGGATTTTCTGTAAAAGGTTATGCTAAACTGATGCAAGCAGTGAATACTTATGAACTTTCAACAGTAAAAGAAGCAATCGATTATTACAATCAACTTCTTACTTCCACTAAATCAGAAAGTAAGTGGAAAACTAAAAAGAGTGTTGATCTTCAAGGTTCAATGATTGGAGGTCTCTCTGCTGTCATCTATCTCAAAAATTCATTGAATAGAGGTACATTAAGACGCACTGGGTTAGTGAACTTTATCGAATCAGAACTTATTGCAAATAAACTATCACCTAAAGAACTTGCAGATAAAACCGCAGGAAATACTCAGTTTGTGTTGATTGCTCGTCGTTTTATTAATGAGTATCGTTCTGCTCTTGCATATGGTGCGATTGAAGGTGCTACAATAGGAGAAGGTACACTCGCTAACTATGGTTTAGGAGATCCATCTGAAGTTAAAACTGCAGGCAATAAAATAGAAGAAGATTCTGAATGAAACCTCTCTTTATCTGGGCAGGTGGTAAGACAAAGGTGCTGAAACATTATGCACCTTTTATGCCATCTTCCTTTGAAAATTACTACGAACCGTTCTTTGGTGGTGGGGCAATGTTTGTCCATGTGATGAACACCTATCAACCAAAGAATGTGGTGATCAATGACATCAACTCTGATGTCGTGAATATCTACAAAGCAATCAAGACTGATCTGACTGAGTTTCAACAACGTCTGGATAGTCTTGAATCTCAATATCTACCACTGAGTAAAGATGACCGTAAAAAGTTCTACTTTGATACCCGTCATCTTCATGCCTGGAACTATCAAGAATGGAGCAAAACATTTGAGGCAGCAACATTATACTTTTTGATGAAGACTGGGTTCAATGGTATCTACCAACTGAATAAGAATACCAACGGAAGGTATGGAACTCCTGCTGGATTGTTGAATCAAAAGGACAAAGTTTATGATCGTGATGTATTGAACTGGTGGCACAATGCACTTCAGAATGTAACTATCAAGACAGGAGATTGGAAAGATTCTGTGAACAATGATCCTAACGGTTTCTTCTTCTTTGATCCTCCGTATCGTGATAGTTTCGCAGATTATGGCAACGGTTTTGGGGATGATGCACTGACGGACCTGCTGGACTTTGCCGATGCACAAAATTTAGTTTTTGTTGCTAACCGTGCTGATGATGACTGGTTTGAGGATCAATCAAGGTCCATGAATGTGCATTACTTTGATATTACCTACACTGCTGGTCGTAGGAAGAAAACAGAGGAAGGATTTGCTGCTAAAAAAGCAAAAGAAATCCTACTTTACAAGACAAATAGAATCTCACTTATGTGACAAATAAGGAACTGGCACACCCCCCTCCCCACTGACCCTGTTTTCCTGTATATTAAAAGAGTCAAAGCAAACGACATCATGATCACCGTCAATCTGACTGAACGACAACTCTCACTGATGGAAGAACTTGTAGGTGAAAAGTTTAATGAAGTTGCACAAGCATGGTTGCCTGCTGATGAAACAAAAGACATGAACAAACTTTGTTACAATACACTTTTGAATCTTCGTTGTGTTCGCATGTCCAAAGAGTTTGACGAAACTTATGGTAAAATGGAAACAAATGGTATCCTATTTGATAAGAAAGAATACCTGCGTGATGTAGGTCTTGTTACAGATGAAGAACTGGCACAGCAGGGCATCTCCTGACCCTGTTTTCATGTATTCTATAAAAGTCAAAGGAACACCACTCATGACCACTCAAACTTTCTCTGATTACGTTGCAACTCAAGATGCACGCAATGACATTCAACTCAACATCCGTAAGTATTGTCTGATGCTTTGTGATGCACTTGTGCTTGACTATACATCACAGTATCCTGACTCTGATCCTTACAAGTTCTATATTGAATCTGGTCGTAAGTATCACAAAATCATCATGGAAACTGGTGGTGGTTCTCGTAGTGTTCATGCCTTTGTTGATAAGAAAACTGGTTCTGTGTATAAACCTGCCAGTTTCAAGGCACCTGCTAAGCATGAACGTTTCAACCTGTTAATCATTGAATCCCGTGAAGAATGCTTTGAGCGTGCAGATTGGGCAGGCGGTTATCTCTATCTCAACTGAATCAAAAACAACACACAAACATTTCACCCACATTTTCTGATGGAACCTATTCAACTCGAATACCTTGCCGACATTCTTCAGGATCTCTACAACACATTCATGATTGATGCTGATGATGTTGGAATGTCATTTGATGAAATTTGTATGTATGTTGAACAATTTGAGATGAATGAAGACATGCTCTTTTCTTTCATCAAAGAGAAAGCGAAAGAAAACGGAGCAAATCTCAATTGACACTGACTACTGATTCTCAATTACTTTCATTATGCCACGTTTTGAAGCACAAGTCTGGGTTTCTGGAGAACATCCTTATCAAGTTGAAACTAATGCGGCAAATGTATTTGCTGCAAAAGAGATCATTGCGCGACGTGAAGGTGTTGAAGAGCATGAAGTTCAACGTGTTTTTCTAATCAATGAAGAAAGTTCTTCTTCTTCATCATCATTTAATTCTCAAGATGGTGGTGGTGGAGATTATGACTTAGGTGGAATTGCTGCTCTTTGTTTGTTTATTCTTGGTGCATGGATTTTTGTAACTTTTTGGCCCATTATTCTCATATTGGGTATTATTGGGTTGATTTATTGGATTTATAAGGTAGTGACTGAAAATGATTAGTAATCCACCCTGTTCTTATCAAGATGTCTTGGAGTATTATCAATGGACAAACGACAGCAACTTACCCTTGCTTTGCAACATGTTGACGGAATTACCGAACTCACTGAAAACCTCGAATATAGGGATTATATCTACAACAAACTCATCACAGTGAAATGTGAATTAGAAAGAGAACTTAATAAGTTAAATGTAAATGGAACTTCCACCTGATTTCCCTCATCAACCACCCAAAGGTTTCTCCTATGAAGTTAGACAGTTCAAGCGTAATTGCATTTCTATCTGGATCTGCAATCATGGCATCTTTTCTTATACAAGTGAGACTCCAAAGTCAATCTGGGGTTTCTTCAATGGAAAGAAAGGAGAGTATTATGCGCCTATCAATGCCACCAAGTGCGGAAATAAGGTGAACGTAGAGAATACAACTCCATATACAGCAATGCAATTGAACTTAAACCCATTAGAGGCACAATTGTTTAGATAAACTGGTTTTTCCATGCTTTTGTCTGGGATCATGCCCAATAGGGTCTGACGGATAAAAATGCAAGAAAAACAGGTTTCTGCTCTAGTGATACCAAGGGATCTCATCGATGAGACCGTTGAGACTGACCGATCTCCCCCAGTTTCCTGAAAATCTCCTGGTTGACTTAAATGCTCAACTTGTATAAAATAACAAAGTAAACACTGAATGAACCAATGAAAAGAGTTGTTGTCGATCTCAATGAAGAAGAAAATGATCTTCTATGGGAAATGATTGACAAATATCATGATGCATGTAAAGACGTTGATGATTATGTTTCAATCGACATTCTTGAAGACCTTCAAGAGAAGTTTGAAAGTGGAACATTTGAACATGACCTCTGATAGTTGTGATGTCTTACAAACCAAAGGTTGATGATTATGTGAAGTGGAAAGATCTTGAAGGTTGGATTTACTACATTGATGAAAAGAATGTTTATCTAACCATTGAGATTTCAGTGAAACCAAAACCTGATAATCATGTTAAGTTTCACCGCAAAGTTCATTGTCTTGTTTGTTGTTTTCGGATGAACTGGGATGAACTCGTTTTTGTTAAAAAGAGGAATTCAAAGTATGATAAAATTTAAGGTTGTGTATCAGAAACCTAAAAAGAAAGGTTATGCTCAACAGGAAGCAATTTTTTATGATGCAAGGGACGCAATTCATTGGGAAAGACACATCAAAACTCAGGGATGTTTTAACATTGAAACTCATCCAGTTATGTGAGGTGTGTGCCAGTTGGCAAGGTGCCCACCAAACCGGCACAAAGCACCGATTCCGTGTATATTAAAAGAGTCAAACAAACAACACCATGAATTTTCGATCAAAGTTATTTAAAGTTCTTTCTTGTGTGTTTGAAACAAACAAACAATTTACTTTATCCGAAGTTTATCAAATTTCTGAAGGACCAATGTCTTATTATTATCCAAATAATAATACTATCAGGGCATCAATCCGAGAAAACTTGCAACAACTTCGTGATGAAGGTTTTTTAACTTTTGTTGACAATAAAGGCACTTATTCATTCACATGATTTTTGACTTTGAGACAGAGTATCACTGGGGTGCTCTGATGGTTAAGTTGGTTCCCATGTTTGGATTCACAACTTACAAAGCAAGTGATCGTGAACTTATCTGGGTTTATGATGTAAATCAACCCAAAAATGGTTATCACGTTCCTGCTTGCAATCTTTCAACTTATTCTTACTGAAATGTGCACTTTTCCCATTGACGACACTCAAACAGCACAACTGAGACGCACAATTGCCAAAAGTATTGAAAACTACGATCTTCAACTCCTGAAGCGTATTGCTTATGAGTGTCGTTGTGAAGAAATGGGTATTTCTATTGATAGTAAGTTCCTTTACACTGACATTACTGATGACTAAAATCACACGATACGGTCTCACTGGAATTTGTATCTGTCTTGCTCTTGGCAGTTATCTTACCTTCCTAGCAGATCGTGATGCTAAGATGTTCTCAACCCGTACTTGCGAATCCTTTACTTTTCACCCTGATTGCCCAAAATGATGAACACTTTTCCCATTGATGAACAACTGATAATGTTGATTGATCGATTAAACAATGCGATCAATGTTTCCAATGAAGCAGTTGATGAAAAGGATAAAGGTTATCCTTTTGCAACAGGATATTCACGTTCTGCAATGGGTAGTGTTGCAGATGATTTGAGTAAAATTGTGAAACAAATGCGAGAGGAGGTGGACAGTTGAGCAACTGCCCACTATCGGTTGAAATGCTCTCGTTTTCCTGTATTGTATAAGAGTCAAAGGAACGACACCACCCAATGATCACATTCATTTCTCAAATCCTCGGTTCTGTTTATGCTCTTGAAGACGATGTGTTGATTGCAACTCCTCTTGACATTGACGGCACTTTTGATTCAAA
>Ga0208785_1001386_pt1 | contig 10645 bp, 10 predicted proteins | sample DEB08_DNA_2_FD_185499 | JGI IMG/M metagenome (GOLD analysis project Ga0208785, IMG submission 185499) | Aqueous microbial communities from the Delaware River and Bay under freshwater to marine salinity gradient to study organic matter... | ecosystem: Environmental > Aquatic > Marine > Coastal ...
TTCCTCAAGGTTTTATAGCTTCTGCTGTATCTAACTCTGATTTTGAAGTACAGTTAAGACAAAACGCAACTCCTTCAACAGCGTTTTCATACACAAGTTATTCTGATGATGTAGAGTATGATTTAGATGGTACTAAAACTATTACAGGTGGAACAATTATAAATAGAACTTATTTATCTGGTAAAGGAGTTTCTATTGAAAACTTTGGAGATGGTTTTAATTTTGAATATCAACTTGGACAAACAATAGCAGGTGTATCTGACACACTAACTTTATGTGCTAAAGGTGCATCCAATAACGATGGTGTTATTGGTTCAATAAAATGGTACGATACAACAAATGGCTAATATTTATAAAAACGCATTCTATGATCCAACAACTACAGCATCTACAACGCTGTATACGGCACCTGCTAATGCAAGAGCTATTATTCAAAACATACAAGTAACTAATGAATCGGGATCAAAAGTATTTAAAACAAACGTAACAGATAATTCAGCATCTACTACATATCAAATAGCATATGCGAGTATCACTGGTCCTACAATCTGTAACGTTGCAAAGGGGCCTATTATATTAGAAGAGAATGATTCTATTGCACTTGAAACATCGACCACGGATGCTATAAGTGCAGTAATGTCTATATTAGAAATATCTAGAGAAGATCAAAATGGCTAAACAAAAGTTTACGCACTTTGTCCCTAGACCAAAACCTAGAAAGCGTCCTGGACGTCATAAGAAGACGCTTAACAAAAATGAAAAAAGAGACTATAAAAAGTATAACAGACAAGGAAGAGTATGACCAAAACAGTAATAATTGATGGTAAAGAAGTTCCAGTATTACCAGCTAAAGCAGAGGAAGAAATTCTTAATAAAAGAACTAATGCAAAATATGCTAGTAAAGAAGAATTTGATGCTGATGTTGCAAATCCTAATACTGATACTACTGCCGAAGATTTACAAATTAATCAAAAAATAACAGTTGCATCATTGGATATATTTGGTAAAACCAAGTAATGCAACCTCAAGGTGGAACTGAACTCCAACATAGCTTTTTAGAAAAGTATGCTGATAAAAGTTTATTAGATCAAGTACAGATTACAACTTCTGTGCCTGAAAAAATTCCTTTACATCCTACTAAACCAAATATTCTTTGGCAAAAAAATTCATACGATCAACCTAACATCGCGCCATGGTTTAAGAACAAAGCGAACCATAGTAAGTATGACTGGTATGTTTTTAATAGTCATTGGAATTATGAAAAATTTAGATATTACTTTGATGTACCGACTGAACGATGTACTGTAATTAAAAATGGTTGTGTGTCCTTTCCAAAAAGAAAACCTTATAAAAAAGGTGATCCTATTAAATTAATATTTCATCCCACACCTTGGAGGGGATTAAATGTATTGTTAGCTGCAATGCAAAAAGTAAAAAATCCATTAGTTAAATTAGATGTGTATAGTTCAACTCAAGTATATGGAAATGATTTTAAAGAAGCTAATGATCATAAATGGGTGCCTTTATATAAACAAGCTGCTGAATTACCTAATGTAAATTATATTGGTTATAAACCTAATAGTTATATTTTAGAAAATTTAAATAAGTACCATATCTTTGCTTATCCAAATATCTGGGAAGAAACTTCTTGTATTTCTGCAATTGAAGCTATGTCTGCTGGATTATATTGTGTGATGACCAATCATGGCGCATTGTTTGAAACTTGTGCTGAATTTCCTATTTATGTTAATTATGTAAAAGACTATAAACTATTAGCTCAATCGTTTGCTGCTGCTATTGATATTGCTGCAGAAACATTACATGAAAAAATAATACAAGATCATTTAGATGTCCAACAAGATTTTTATAAACGATTTTACAATTGGAATAAAAAAGGTAATCAATGGAATAACTTTTTACAAGGGGTAATAGCGAATGCCAAAAAATAATGATTGGTTAAATGAAGATACTTATCAAACAATTAAAGAGGTAAATGTGAGTCCACAAGATCCATCAAAACCAATATGGTTTGAAAAAAAAGAAGAAACTAAAACAGATAAAAAACAAATAAAACTATGTGTAGGAACACCAGTACACTCTGAAGTATCTATACATTATGCACAATGTTTATTAGAAATTCAAAAAGAGTTTATGACTAACGAAGATAAAGTATCTTTTTTAATGCATAAGTCATCATTAGTAACTCAAGGACGAAATTTAACAGTAGCATCTTTTTTAGAGACTAGCGCTGATTATTTATTATTTTTAGATTCAGATATTGGAATTAATCCTGAGGTTATTTATAAAATGATAAAGACCGATAAGGATGTAGTCTGTGTGCCTTACCCATTAAAAAGTTTACAGTGGGGTAAAATGTTTGAACGATTTCAAAAAGGTAAAATTAAAACAGCTGATGATTTAGAAACAGCTGCATGTACGTACCCAATACGATTAAAAGACCAAACAGAAATATCTTTAAACAAAGATGGAACTGTTGAAATAGAATCAGCACCTGCAGGTTGTTTACTTATTAAACGATCTGTATTTGACACATTAATTGAAAAATATCCAGATAGAAAGATAAAACAAAAAAGTGTAATCAACGGTAAATTAGAAGAAAAGAAACATTATTATAATTTTTTTGATACTATTCATGATAAAGAAACTCAAACTTACATGGGTGAAGATTATGGATTTTGTAAACTTTGGACTGATTTAGGTTATAAAGTACATGCCTTAGTAACTGAATACATTATGCATGTTGGTGAGCATCAATACATTGGAAGATTTGTAGATGAGTTTGAAAAAACCAACTAAATTATATTTAACTTCTCCAACAACTGGTCAAGTAGATATACATTACATGCGATCTGTATTTCTATTACAGGCAGAATGTAACAAAAAAAGAATCGGAATTACTTTACACTTACATAAAAGTTCTATTGTAACATTTGGTAGAAATGCGTGTACCGCAGCATTTTTAAACTCTGATGCAACACATATGTTATTTGTAGATACTGACATTCAATTTGATGAAAAAGATATATTTAGAATGATGGAAGCTGATGAAGAAGTAACTTTAATACCCTATCCAATGAAATGGTTGGATTGGAAGAAAGCAAATGAAATGCACCAAAGACATGGTATTCCTGTTAATAAAGGTGCCTTTCATTTCCCTATGAAAGTATTAGGAGAAGATTTTGAGTGTATTAATGGTTGGATGGAAATAGAACGAGGGCCTGCGGGTTGTATGTTAATTAAACGTGAAGCAATTGAAAGAATGATTAAGTTCTATCCAGACCTTAAAGTTAAACAAAACCATCTAGTCAATGAAAGTGTTAAAAACTCTACGCATTCTTATAACTTTTGGGACACTGAATTTAACAAAGAAACAGGTCAAATAATAGGTGAGGATTTTGCCTTTTGTGACCGTTATAGAAAGGCTGGCGGACGTATATTTGCTCTCATAGACTCTGAAATAGCACATCATGGTAACTATCCTTTCAGAGCCAAGTTCATTGACGAATGCGGTAAAATTGAGTAAATTTACATAAATACGTATTTACAGGAGCTAAATAAAATATGAATCCAGTTTTAATGGCGGCACTTATATCGGGTGGTATAAATGCATTACAAGGTAAAAGAGGTTCCGACCTTTTAAAATCAACAGTTAGAGATACAGCGATTGCTTATGCATTAGGCCCTTCAGGTATGGCAGGAGGTCAAGCAGGTCAACAAGCAGCGGGTCAAGGCATTAGTCAATTGACAGCAGCAGAGGCTGCGAAACAAACTGGTAAAACGGCTGCTGAAAAAGAAATGCTAAAAGAGCTTGCTATGGAAGAAGCTGGAAAAGGAGTAGGTAAACAAACATTTGGTCAAAAATTACAAAAAGGTTTTGAAGCTATCGAAACGCCTTTTAGAGATCCAGTAACAGGAGACATATCAAAATTTAGAGTTGGATTAGGAGCAGCAGGATTAGGACTTGGGGCATATGCTGCAGGAGCATTTGATCCAAAAGATCCACCTCCGCCAAAATATCCTGGATATAATAGATTCTATGCAGCTGATCCAGAAATGTTTCAACCTTTATCAGGGAGATACGGACCCGATTATGAAAAGTATCCAGAAGGTTCACCTTATTCAGGAATGCAAGAAGGCGGTATGGCAGAACAAGAAGTAATGTCACCTGACGATGAAATGTTACAATTTGATATGCAACAACAAGCAGGAAGCGATGCAGGAATTGTTGGAAATTTAATGGAACGATTTAGAGAATCATTAGGAGACCCAGAAAAAATAGCAAGAGCATCAAGAAGTGCTATGAGATTTAAAAAACCTACAATGGAAATTTCTGAAACTATGGAAACTCCTACGCCCGCAACTCCAATGTCCAATAAATTACCTGCTAGAATACAAAGAGAATTTGTATTGAAGTTTCAACAAGACCCAGATAGAACAGCTATTGAATATGCAACTATGATGAGAGACAATGATAGACTAACAGTTGCAGATGTTAAAAGAGCAAAAGAAGTTTTAGAACAGTTAAGTAATGAAACTGAAGTTAGTTCTGAAGAAATGGAAGGAATTTTAGGTTTAACTGCAAGAGGTAAATCTGATGTTAGAGTTCCACAAGCACCCGATGCGCCTGCACAAATACAAGAATTAATGGATACTTTTAGAGCAAGAGCTTCTAATGAACCTGCTCAACCTCAGTTTAACAAAGGTGATTTAGTGGATGTGTTACCATCTAAATATAAAAGAGATGAAAATGATGAATCAAATTACAAAAGAACTTCAGGTAAAATGGTAACTGATGAAACAGGTAAAGGATCAGGGAACAAAGACACTATGTTAGCACAACTAGCAGATGGAGAATTTGTAACTAAGGCTAAATCAGTATTAGGTGCTGGTAAAGCAATGGGTGGTAAAAATAAAAAAGAACAAAGAGAGTTAGGAGCTAAATTTTTTTACAAACAAATGAGTGAACTTGAAAAGATTGCGGAGACTGCTTAATGGATTTAGTATTATTTAAACCAGAAGAGATTGATAGAATTTGGCCTTTAGTAAAAGATAAGGTTCAAGCTGCTTTAGATAGAAACCATAATTTTAGAGATCACACAGATGTTAAAGAAAACTGTAAGAACGGTACGGAACAATTATGGGTTATTGCTGATAAGAAAGACAATGTTCATGGTGTTTGCATATCACAAATCATGCAACAACCTAATTACAATATTGGTTTAGTTAGAATAGCAACAGGACATGATTTACCTTTATGGGTAGATAAAATAAAAGAATTTGAAAACTGGGCTTTTAATAATTTTGGTTGTAAAAAAATTGAAATTTATGGCAGACCAGGTTGGAAAAAAATGTTAACACCATTAGGATATGAGTATTCTCATGTTCAAATGGATAAATTTTTAGGAGGAAATTAATATGTCTTCAGGAGGAGGAGGTGGAGGCGGAGCACCCGCAGACACTACAAACGTACAAACTATTAGAGAGGCTCCAGAGATCGAAGCTAGAAGACTTGGTTTAATGGACGAAGCTGCTAAACTAGCAGGGGCAAGATTAAATTTACCTGCGTTTCAAGTTGCTGGTTTATCTGCTGCAGAACAAGCTGGTATTACTCAAGCACAAACTGGAGTAGGTTCTGGGTTACCTTCTATACAAGCTGCAGAACAAGCTGCTAGTCAATTTGGAACTCAAGCAACTCAAGCTGCTGCTTTAGATCCATCGTCACAACAGTTTCAACAATATTTAAATCCATATCAATCTTACATCGTTGATGAGATTAATAGACAAGCACAACAAGGACAGCAAAGAGTTGCACAACAAGCGATTTCTGCTGGTGCATTTGGTGGTGGACGAGAAGGAGTTCAAAGAGCTGAAACTGAAAGAGCAAGGTTATCAGAAATTGGTTTAGCGCAAGGAAGAGCATTTCAAGGTGCATTAGGAGCATTTCAACAAGGTCAACAGTTACAGGCTCAAACTGCATTATCAGCAGGTCAGTTAGGAGCACAAACTGGTATAGCTGCAGGTCAAGCAAGAATGGGTCAACAAGCACAAGACATTCAAGGTTTGATGGCCGCAGGTGGTTTAGAACGAGGTGTAGAACAAGCTAGATTAGAAGCTGCAAGACAAACTGCAGTACAGGATATTACAGATCCTTATCAAAGAGTATCTTTTGTATCTGATATTCAAAGAGGAGCACCTTCAACTCAATCTACAGTAACTCAGGGCTTCGCACCAACGGCTTCACCTTTTGCTCAAGCAGTAGGAACTGGTATCGGAGCTTATGCTGCGTTGGCTCCTAAATAGGAGAACAATGACAAAGTTAAAAGATAGAAAACTGTATAAAAAAGGTATCCTTAAACTGCAAGGTGGAGGTATGGTTCCTCAATCACCGTTCACGGCTCAAGGATTAAGTCAAGCAGGTATATCTGCTTTGAACACTATTAAAAATCCTACAACCTATACACAGTTTGCTAAAAAATTACCAATGAGAACTTTAGGTGTGATGGGTTTAACTAATCCATATACATTACCTTTTGCTGGCCCTATGGTTGCATATTCAATAGCAGATACACTTACTCCACAATCTGTAAAGGATAGAGCAGAATTAAAACGACAAGTAGATGGAGAGTATGAAGGAATACAAGATTACATGGATGTACCCGAAAGAGAATCTACTGTCGATTTATTAAAGAGAGCTCAAAATATGAATATCCAATCTCCTTTAACAAAAAGATTAAATACAGAATTTGGTATACAAGCTAAAGTAGATGATAGAGAAACAGGGCCTGAAGTTATTGATAAGGGTGGGTCTGATATGCAAGTTAAAAAACCGACTGATATATCTAACAGAGACCCAGAAGATAATAACCAACAGGCACAACAGTTAGTTAACGACCAAAAGAAAACTATAAAAAATGCAGAAAAAGTATTTAATGAAATGGAATCTAAAGCTAGAGGTCAAGGTAAAATGACTGATTTAAATAATGCACTTGAAGCTGCAAGAGAAGTCATGGGTGAACAAGGGTATGGTAAATCAGGTAGATTACTTTTATTACAACTAGCCTCTAATTTATTAGCTGGTAAAACAATGCAACCAGGCGTTCAAGGTTTTTTAGATGTATTAGGTCAAGCAGGCCAAAACGTAATTCCAATGGCTATTGCACTTGAAAGAGAAAGAGAAAAAGAAGAATTAAGTTTAGCAAAAGTGTTGTTAGAGTCTGGTAAAAAAACAGGAAAGATTAAACCACCGTCTATTAAAGTTAGATATAGATTACCAAACGGTGAGATATCTGATCCAGTGCCTGCATCGACCACGGACACGGGACAATATTTAGTTTACGATCAATTACCTGGAGGAGAATCAGTTAGATATTTAGTAGATCCAGGTCAAGTAATAGGTCAAGCACCGATCTCGGACAATATTAGTAATAAAGCAAAACTATTATCTGAATATAAATCTGTAAAGTCAGGTGATTTATACACTAGTTTGTTTATAGATGTAGCAGCTAAAAATCCAGATTTGATTGGAGTTAAAGGTGGTTACAAAAAACTTTTTTTAAAAGGTTATGAACTTTTTAAATCTGCAACAAATTCAAATTCATATAGAGAAACAGTTTTAAAACTAGCTGATAACGAAAAACAAAATTTAGAAAATTTTAAAATGAATGGTGGTGAAATAGATGAAGCTGCTGAATCAAAACTAAATAAAATTTTTGATAAAATAAACGATACATCTAAAGATTTAGATTCTGCAACTGAAGAAATTCAAGCACAGGCAATGATAGAAACACTAGAATTGTTATCTACATATGCTTTAGCTCAAACACTTAAAGATAAAGATCGTTTAGCTGTAGCTGATATTGAAAGAGCTGAGAAAAGATTAGGTGGTACTATTGGATATCTTCCTTTTTATGATCAAAACCCATTAGAGATAATTACAGCATATCAAAAAGTAAATGAAAAATTTAGAAATAGAATAGGTGGTATTAGAAATACATGGAAAGATGTTTACTACTATAATCCAATGGAACTTGATGCAATAGATAAAGATTACGCTTCACAATTAATTAGTGAAAATCAAAAAAACATTAACAAATTTGTTGAGGGGTATACTCCTGACAATAATCAAGATACTCAATTATTTGAAAAAATGTTTAACAAAGATAACTTACAAGGAATTATTAAACAGCAATGACACCACAAGAAGTAGCAGATTTAATTAACTCGAACCAGTTAGATTTAAGACAACTGGATAAGGATCGTTTACAAATATTAGATGGCCTTCAAAAGAAAGGCGTGCTTCAAACAAAACCTATTGCTGAAATATTAGAAAAACAAGCTGCAGTAGCAGAAGAGCTAGCTAAAGAAAAATCATATGAAGAAGATCCAATTAGAGCTAAGACTGGTGATATTTTAAATAGAGATACAGTTAAAACTATATTTGACATGGGTTTCTTTGCAACTCAACTTATGATGGACCGTAAAAGATTAGCTCAAGTAATAGCTAATCCTAGTAAATATTCAGGTCAGATAAATAAACTTAAACAAGTATTTTCAAAGAAAAGCACTAATCAATTTGTAGGTGCTTTAAAAAATTTAGGTAACTCTGCTAAAAATCTACCTACTCCTGTAGGTAATATATTAAGACCTGTAGTTGCAGGATCATTAGGATATTCTGCTGGTGGTTTAGCGTACGATGTTGCTGATGATATTATAAGAGCTAAAGAAGGTATTACTTCGTCTGGTTATAAAGAAGATCTAGAACAAAATCCATTTTTAAGAGCAGCGGATGATTTTGCAGTAGGACTTGCATGGAATGCAGGAGCTGAATTACTAGCACCAATGGCATTTGGTGCAGGTCATTTAGTAAGAAAGTTTTTAGGATTAGAAGGAGACTATGCAAAAACAATTAAAAAGATAGCTGAAGATAATGGATTAGAAGCATCTTATCTTGAGATGGCAGATCCAAACTCAGTTGGTGGTAGAGTTGTAAAAGCATTTAACAAAGTATTTGGTCAGTTACCTTTCGTAGGATCTCCTGCGTTAGCAGCTAAAGAAGCTAGATATAGAGAGTTTACACAAGCTTTTGAAAAGAACTTTAACTTACAACCTAACATGCATATGGCGGAATTAGCTTCTGTATCTGATGACATTGCAACACAAATGGCAAATAACTTTGTAAGATTTAGAGGAGTATCTGATTCTATGTATGATAGTTTTAGATCTATGTCTAAACAGTTTGGTGATCCAATGATGATTGACCTTAACTTCTCAAGAAAATATTACAATTCATTATTAGCAAATGATTTTGCACCAGCAGAATTTAAAATGATGATTGATAATGATTTATTACAGACTCCAATAGGAAGATTTAGACAAGCGTATGAATCATTAATTAAAGCTAACAGAAAAATATCTCCTAATGAATTTTTAGAATTACAGATACTGTTAAATAGATCTGTAGCTAGCTCTCCAAATAATTTAGAGTTAATTGGTTCTTATAAAGATATGAAGAAAGCTTTAGAAAAAGACTTTGGTTCTATTAAGTTAAACCCTACTGAAGAAATATATTTAAAATATCCACCTCAAGATGCAAATATTGCTAATAATATATTGCAACCTGCAGACCCTTCTAAAGTTAAAATTGGTGACATTGAAGGTGCAAGAGGTATGAAATTAAATGAAGAAGCAATAGCTAGATTAAAAAAACAATTATACGATTCTAATAAATTTTATCAAGAAAATGTAATATCATTTCAAACAGCACTAGCTAATAGATATGCAAGAGCTTTTGATAAAAACTTATTTAGTGAAAAACAATTAGCAGGATTCTTTGAATCAGGTAGAATTAATAAAGATCAATTAGCTCAAATGATTTCTAAAAACGTATTTCAATCAGGTGCGGGTAGACAAAGCTTTGATGCAATTACTGATTTACAAAAACTTGTTGAAGCAGATGTATATAAATTTAATCCTAAAACACAAAATTTTGATTTTGTTAAAAAAGGAACTAAAGCAGGTAACGATTCATTAAGAAGATTATTCAGTTCTTATCTAGCAGACTCTTATCAAAAGTCATTTAAAGTAGCTCAAGACGATAGCTTTATAGAAAAAATGTTAGGTAAAGAAAAAAGTTTTGAAGCACAAAGATTACCAGGTAGAACGTTAGATGAAATTAAAAAAGCGAGTCCTGGAGAAGATTTAGTATTTCATGGTAATTTAAAATTTGACCCTGATGAGTTTAGAAGATTAGTATTTCCTACTGAAGAATATAAAAGAAAAATTAATATGATATTTGGTCAACAAGCTGGTAAGAGAATGACTAACAAATTAGACGAGTTATTAGCTTATGTAGATGCATTAAATAGTTATGACATACCAAACGCATCAACGTTCTTAGCTAGAAGATTAGTACTTACAGGCCCTGGGTCTATCGGTGCAGCAGGTGCAATGTATGGAATGGGTTTACCTGGTACAGCTTTAATGTTGTTTTTAGGTAACAGAGCTAACAAAATATTATCTTCTCCAAAAATAATGGATAAAGTTGGATCTACTTTTAAAACATATTTAGAATTATTAGATGAAGGTAAAATACCAAGTGTTGCATTACCTTTAATGAACAGAGCTA
>Ga0208785_1001389_pt1 | contig 10633 bp, 7 predicted proteins | sample DEB08_DNA_2_FD_185499 | JGI IMG/M metagenome (GOLD analysis project Ga0208785, IMG submission 185499) | Aqueous microbial communities from the Delaware River and Bay under freshwater to marine salinity gradient to study organic matter... | ecosystem: Environmental > Aquatic > Marine > Coastal ...
GATAGCTGTTACAACTACACCTACAACTACTCTCACCAGCACTCCAACTAGCACAGCTACGACAACAGATACAACCACTACAACGCCAACATCAACTCAAACATCAACGCCAACATCAACTCAAACGACAACAATTACCACAAATACTACGCTGATACCTACAGAAACGACAAGAGATATAAATATAATATGGTATATATTAGTTCCTATTTTTATTATACTGGGCATTATGCTTCTCTATTTAATTTATACCTTAATTGTAATTTTTTACTGTTCTTCAAATAAGGTTAACCCACAACCCGAACCAAGGTCATTTATAAGAAGTGAAAATAATCCTGTGTATGATGGTGGAAGAAGACCTTTACCACCTATATCTTCGCCTCAAAATTTTAGAGTAGTTTCGAGTTTTGGAGACAATATTTATGAAGAGGTTCCCCATCATAAAAATGTAAATGAATATAATAAATTAAACAGAAATAGATTAATAAAAAACGATGTTTATATTTAATTTAATTTAATTTAATTTAATTGCCATCTATCACTCACTCATATCTTCTATGTCTTCGTCTTCTTCATCATTAAAAAAATCATCTTCATCTTCATTTTGGCTTAGCTCTACAACACCTCCTCCTTCTGTAATTGTATTTTCTAATAATTCATCCACATCAAAATCACTCTCCTCATTTTCATCTTGCGACTCATTTACATAAATATCGTATTCTGGAGATGGTAATGTTGCGGTTTCCATAAAAGATATAATACTTGATAAACTTTGGAAATCAGGTATTTCAGTTGCCATAAGATTATGTATTTTAAAATGTTGATGAGCTAATTTTGGATTGTTACCCCTTTTAAAAAAAATTCTTCCTATATTTTTATTGTTTTTTAAAAATGCATCAAGTTCGATAAACATAGCTGATCTGTAATAGTGTCTAGAACGTTGTGTCAATTCAAATTCAGAATGCCAATAAATTTTTACAAGCTTAAGTGTTTTTTCAATTATTTTTGCTCTTGGAAAATCAATATGAATAAATAGATCTTTTATTTTAAAACTACGTAATAATAGTATTATTTCTTCAAATAATTCCTCTTTTGTGAGTTGTTTGTCATAATTTTTAATTGATAAGCTTCTTATCAACATCTCATTTTCTCTAAGAAATTTTTGTATGTTAAGTTGACTATTAAAAAATGCCTTAAAAAGTTCAGGTATTTTAAGATCGTTTTCTTTTAAATGAAAATAAAAGTTATAAATTATATACTCATTTAAGGGCACATTATTATAAGGATTTTTTGGGAATGTAGGTTGAGGAAAAAAACGATCATGTGAAAGTAAATCATTTTGAATAATTTTATTAAAATCAGATACACTAAATGTATATAATGTGTTTTCATGTAATACTTTAAATATTTGTTTTGATTGTAATTTATAAAGGGGTTCTAATGAAAGATCATAAACACTATCATATTTAATTGCTTTTTTACAACAATTTAACGTATAAAAATTAGCTAAAATTCTGTAAATTTTTTGTGTTTTAAAAAAAATCTCTTTAAACATGTCTTTTTGTTTTTCAGAATTTAAATTTTTATATACGAAATCATTATAAACTTCAAATTTTGATTTATTATCTAAATCATATGCCTGAAAATGAAACAGAAAAGGAGTATGTTCTTTAGTTTTATATAAAAAATCTGTTACTTTTAAAAATATATGTGTAAAGGGCTTTTTATATTCAAACATATGTTACCTTAATTAAATAGCTACATATGTTTTTAAATATCTAAATCATAATCATCGTCCATCTCTCCCAGTTCTTCAGTTGTAATATTGGCTGTATTATTATATAGAGATAGATTTGCTGTGCTACATGGATCATTTGGATTGTCAACTTTTCCAAAGAGTTTTTCAATCTTTGTTTGTGTATCATCTTCGACTGGTGTCTTTTCTTCCAAATTCATCATTTCTTTCATGTCTAGGTAAATTTGGAACATACCTGTTCCGAAATATCCCTGTTGCCCACACATTACATTCGATGAAACACCACGCATCGTGTCCAATTCAGCATGTTTAGCAGCTTTCAAAAACATTTCGGGTGTCTCTTCAAACGAAGCCTTTGCAATTGGACCAATATTATCATTATTAATTCCATGACGGAAGATAGAAATCGGTTTATATGAATAAGTCATGCGATCTGCCAACATCTCAAGATGATGGGTATTAATGTAGGTGCCATCTGACTCAATTACTTCTGAAAATTCATTATAAATTGCTTGTCTTGCAGCTTCAATTCCAAGAACTTTGTAAATTTCCATAATACTATTACTGACCGTTTCATTTTTATCAATATAATCAAGTGCCAAAATATCAATTAGATTAGTTCCAACTGTATCCAGAACCCACATATCCTTGGATACATACTTTCCTTCTTCGTAAACGACATTTTGTGGATCTTTACGCAGTAACACACGATCAATATTTTTAACTCCTCTGAGAATAATATTATCAAGAAGCTGATTTTGGAATCCGGTAAGCAAATAAATTTCATCGCTCTGATCAAGTGGATTTTGCTTGATGTTCTTTTTGTTTTGAATGACGCTGTTCATTCGAATACGCAAAATCAGATTATCTGAATTATAATCAGAATAAACACATGAAACGTCGTCCTTATAACTATTCTTAATAGCGAAGTTTACGTCATCCATAGTAATATTTTTTTCCAGCATGGCAATTTTATCGAAGCTAAAACGGATAACCCATTTTGACTTTTCTTTACGAGATTGGGTTTCTTCAATACATTCATCAAACAAAGCTTCGAATTCATTAAATTGTTGAATCATTACTCTATCTTCTTCCACTAGAGATGCATTATCATCTGGATCATAGCAAATATCACACTTACTTACAATATCACGCATTTTAGTATGTTCAATTACAGTCATAATATTTTGAGCTCGTTCACGGTTATATTTATCCTCATCTTTCAAATAGATTGTAACTGAGGGATTCTTAGTATTCTCGGTCAAACTCAGAATTTCTTCGACACGGGGGACACCACGTGTTACATTTGATTTACTGGCTACACCAGCAAAATGGAAAGTGTTGAGCGTCATCTGAGTTGTTGGTTCACCAATTGACTGAGCTGCAATCATACCAACCATTTCACCCGGTGCAACAAGACCTTTTTTAAATTGGAATACAACTGCTTCCAATAGTAATTGGAGAGCTTTTTTATTAAAACGCTTGCTAATAACAATATTACGAGGGCTAAGGAAGAAATAATACATAATTTTGAAAAGCTCATTCGGTTTGCAATAAGTAGATACACTTAGAATATTATTAAATGTGTGTTCTATCATGTTAAATGCTTCAAGTGGTGTAATATCAACAAGTGAGTTACTCTGAATATTTTGTTGGTTTTGCAGATTTTGGATAATATAACTAAATGCAACTGGCACATGAACTGTGCTTCCTTGTTTATAATTAAATACATTTCGCACAACTTCATGTTGGGATGTTATCATATAATCAATATATTCCTTGCATTTTTTTTCCAAATCTTTGGCTTGGCGCTTAAGTTTACCCGATGCCTCAGGTGTAAAAACAATATCTCCTTTCACATTCATATTGAAATGTTGGTAGATATCCTCAAGCGACATCTCAGGAAGAGGGAAATGCTGATTTTCTACTCGAACAGTGTCAAATCCATCCCCGCCATATGAAAATTGCACAATCTTACCCTGATGATTTCTAACTGTCATATCATATTCCACTTTAAAGTCTTCCATTCCTTTAATAAGTCGACGCTGAATATATCCAGTTTGAGAAGTCTTAACAGCAGTATCGATCAAACCAACACGCCCACCCATCGCATGAAAGAACAATTCTTCTGGAGTCAATCCTCCAATAAAACTATTTTCTACAAAACCGCGAGCTCCTGGACTGTCATCATATTTCTTAAAATGGGGAAGTGTTCTATTATCAAAACCATAAGGAATTCGTTTTCCATCTACGTTTTGCTGTCCCAAACATGAAATCATCTGGGAAATATTGAGATCTGAACCTTTAGACCCAGCATTCACCATAATAACAAATCGATTATCTTGCTCCAAATTTTTTCTTCCGATCTTCCCTGACTCAGCCGCTGCTTCGTTCAAAATACCATTTACCTGAGATTCTAGTTCCTCATGATTTGTTTTTCCAGTTTTGTTTGAAAATACACCAAGTTGTGTCTGATGCAAAAGATCAACAACATCCTGCTTTTTATGAGTAATTTTCTCTACAATCGCATCACTTGTTTTCTTGTTAGCAATCAAATCACTAATTCCCACACTATACGCACTACTGCGCATATAACTAGTAATAATGTTTTGGAAATCATCTATAAATCGCATGGCATGAATATTACCAAAATCATTTGTAATTCGTTGAAGTAGACCCTTTGTTCCAGAACCAAAAATACCTTTATCCAGCTGTCCACGATACATTTGCCCATTTTTAATATCGATGACATTATTTGAGGCTTTAAAATCTTCTTCATCCCCAAAAAGTTTATTTTTGTGTTTAAGCGTTAGTGGAGGAAGAATTTGAGAAAGAATATCAAAGCTGGAAATAGTATCTTTTCCAATCAACTCACCCGGATTAACTTCATTATAATACATTAATAGATTCATAGCATCACGAGGTGAGAAATTAATTTCTTCTCTGGTGAATCTAAAAGCACCCAAAAGAGAATCTTGGAAAATACCAATAATGGAGGTATTACTAGCAGGACTAACGATTTGATAAGGGACAGCAGTCAGAAATTGAACTTCTGCTTCAGCCTCTGCATCTTGGGGCATATGTAAATTCATTTCATCACCATCAAAATCTGCATTATATGGCTTTGTATCCGCAACATTCATTCTAAAGGTATCTCCTTTAGACAAGACTTTAACTTGATGTCCCATCATACTCATTCTATGAAGAGTTGGTTGACGGTTAAAAACGATATAATCACCATCCATCATATGACGATGAACGATATCTCCATCTTCCAAGACTACCGAATTTCGATCCATATATCTGAGTGAAATTTCATCACCATTTTTCTTTTGAAGAATCTTGGCGCCGGGATGAACATCAGGTCCGTTTTGCACAAGTTTCAAAAGGAAATCTCTGTTAGTTGAATTGACCGTTACAGGTTTTGTAATGTTTTTAGCAATTTTCATCGGAACACCAATTTGTCCAATAGACAAATTTGGGTCGGGTGTAATAACTGAACGGGCACTAAAATCTACACGTTTTCCCATAAGGTTTCCACGAACACGACCACCCTTTCCATTAAGTCTCTCCTTAATTGACTTGAGGGGTCTACCTGACCGTTGAGCTACTTGTGCTACATTTGGGATGTTATTATCTACTTGTGTAGCAACATAATATTGAAGCACGGTAGTCCAGTCATTAATAACAGTAGCATTTGCATTTGCATTTATTTTTTCTTGAAGAGTATTGTTTGCCTTAATGATGTTAACAAGTATATGGCTGATATCATCCTCACTTCTTTGTTGAGAATCATGCTTAACAGATGGTCTTACAGCGGGAGGAGGGACAGCTAAAACTTGACAAATCATCCATTCTGGGCGTGAAAATGTTGGACTAAATCCCATGAATGAAATATCATCATCTGATATTTTCTTAAAGAGGGCCAATACCATCTCACATGAAAGTTTAATACTCATTTTCTTTTCATCTGCAACTCCTTCAATATTATCCCATTCTGCATAAAGTGTAGCAATTGTTTTATCCTCCTTGCGAATTTTATTGGGTTGTTTGCATCCGCAACCATCATCTGTGCATTCTCCACATCTTTTAACCTTACTAGCAATCGAAAAGATATAATTAAATTTTTCATCATCATTCATAGTTTCAACTAATTTAGCATACTTTTCTTTAGAAATAAGAAGCTTTCCACACTTAAAACAAACCATACGCAAAATGCGTATAATAGCAGATAAGTATTGAATGTAATAAACGGGTCGAGCTAGCAAAATATGTCCAAAATAACCTGGTGTTTTCATATAATTATGGCCATCTGTTGGGCAAATAATTCCTGGTTCAAGAACACCCATACGTGGATCAAATAGACCATTAATAACAGGTTTATTATTAATATAGGTGTCACGCGTAGTAATTTCGGCCACCGAATTTTTTATAATTTCTTCGGGGGACAACATACTAAATTGTATGCCAACAATTCTTGAATGGGTCTGCATCCTTCTATATATTATCTATATTTATTTAGATAGATATTCCCTTCAATTTTATAAAAAATTGATATGAAAAAAGTTCTCTAGTTATATTCAAATGACCATGGATTCCGCGCAACAGAACCAAAAGAAAAAGAAGGGAGGCAAGTATAACCTTCGGCCTCGAAAACAACTGAAACGTAGCATAGTTTCTGATGATGGAAGTGATTCCTCATCTGATGAAGATTATGATGTGAATGAAGTTTTAGATGGAGAAATGGATGATACTGCGTTTAAGCAATTCCTTTATAAAATGTTTCCAAATACTAAAAATTTGAAAACTAAGATTAAGGAAATGGATGCCATTACTGAAAAAATGGATGAAGAAGAATCAAAACCTCGAAAAGCGCGTAAAATTAAAAAAGTAGTGGAAGAGGAAGAAGATGAATGTGAAGATGAAAGTGAAAGTGAATATACCACTGAAGAGGAAGATGAAGAATTTGATGGTGAAGAACAAGCGGTCATCAATATTGTCCTAAATATTGGAGAAGCTTTAGAAGAAGAAGGAACTGAAGAAGATGAGGAAAGTGATGAAGAAGATGACGATGAAGAAGAAGAAGAAGAGAACGAGCCTCAGAAAAAAATTACAGATGTTCACATGGAACAGGCTTTATTGAAAAAGATTGAACAAGCTTGTCAATCAATTGGAGAAAAAGAAAAGAAAGACTCTGTGGTTTTCCAAGAACTTATGAAATTTACACAAACACAAAAGGAAACTGTATCTAAGCAAAGTAAGAAAGCGGATAAACGAGCCAAATCCAAAAATTTGAAAGAGTTCAAAAATCTCATAAATGAACGAAGAGCTATGAGCGAAGTGGCTTACTTTAATAAATTGGAAGTGAGTGACCAGAAAATTATTTTGGATCGAATTCGTGAAGCAAATAAATTTACTCGTTTGGATAAACCCTACCGGTTTAAGATGTTGGAAATGACAATTCCTGATCATTTGAAGTCAATTGCATTAAAGAAAATGAGTTCATTTCAAAAAATGGAACCGGGATCAGGTGAATATTTTAAATTGAAGAACTGGATTGATGCATTTATGTCTATTCCATTTAACACATTTAGAAATTTTGACTTATCTTTGGAAAAAGATGGTGCTGAAAAATGCAGAGATTTTATGACAAAATCTACATCGATTATGGATGAAGCTGTTTATGGTCTCAACGATGCCAAGATGCAAATTATGCAGATGATTGGAACTTGGATTACAAACCCGAATGCTATCGGTAATGCCGTTGCTATTAAGGGTCCACCAGGAACAGGAAAGACAACACTTGTTAAAGAAGGAATTAGTAAAGTTCTTCAACGCCCATTTTCGTTTATAGCTCTAGGTGGTTCAACTGATAGCAGTTTCCTTGAAGGTCATGGTTACACTTATGAAGGTTCCACTTGGGGTAAAATTGTCAGCATCCTGATGGAGAGTAAGTGTATGAATCCAGTCATTTATTTTGATGAATTGGATAAGGTAAGTGATACGCCAAAGGGTGAAGAAATTATTGGAATTCTCACACACTTGATTGATACAAGTCAAAACTCCGAATTTCATGACAAGTATTTCTCGGAAATCAAATTTGACCTCAGTAAGTGTCTCTTTATCTTCAGTTATAATGATGAAAGTAAGATTAACCCAATTCTTAAAGACAGAATGTATAAGATTGAAACAAAGGGTTACGATGCAAAGGAAAAAGCAATTATTGCACGAAAGCACTTGCTTCCAGCAATTAGAAAACAAATTAGTTTTAACGAAGAAGATCTAATTTTGTCAGATGAAGTTTTGAGTTATTTGATTCAAAACTACACAAAAGAAGAAAAGGGAGTTCGTAATTTGAAGCGATGTTTGGAGATGATTTATACAAAAATGAATTTGTCGCGATTTACAGATACAAGCACCGAATTCTTTAAGAAGGCATTTTTGGAAAATGTAGAATTTCCTTATACTTTGACAAATCAAGATATTGATAAACTGGTTGTTAAAGGAGAACAGAATCCTTACCTTTCAACGTTGTATACGTGAACAATATTCTCTAGATTGTAAAAGTAATCCTACAATTATATAAAAAAATGAATTTACTAAATTTAAAAGAAATATAAAAAATGCAATTATTGTATGAACAGTAATTTCACAACAATTTTTTGTTTTTTGTATTACTATTCCTCGTTTTGCTATGTTTTCTTCGCTGCATAAATTAGTTTCCAAATCTTGTATATCTTCTTGTGATAAAAACCCCATTTTATATAATAATTGAACTTGATTAATCTTTATATTTAAATTACATTTGTCATGGATACAAATGCAATTGTCCTGTATGTTTACAACAACAAAAAAAATCCTTTTATATTACTTCTTTGTTATATTATCTTTCGTATTTTAATTGGTTATTATTTTACTTTTATAATTCTTGTCTTTATAAGCCATATTTATTTTAAAGATTATATTAAAACATTTCTTGACTCACAATTAGACCATTATGGACTTAAAAATTAAAATATGAATAAATATATCTAACAGTCAATATGTATGATTGTAAAAATAAAATTGAGTGTAAATTAAATCAGTTAACCTATGGAAATTCTTTAGTTATTATTCTTGGAGCAAATATAAATGAAGATCACATTAGAAATTTTTTTTTTAATCAAAAGGAAAATATTTCAATTCTTTGCATGAGTAATGAATTTTATGAAAATGATTATTTATATGTTAATGGAACAAAAGAATTGGTTCAGTTTCATGTGGATTTTAACATTTTAGGAGTATGGATGGTTATAAATGATTATTTAATAAAGAAAAAACTAACTCCTGAAAAAATAATAGTTGATTGGAGCACTGCAAAATTTATTTCTGGCTCTTTTGCAATCAATAACAAAAACGGAAAAATAATGCAGATTATTTTGAAATGGATTTCCATTTTTGGATGTGAATTTTATTCTCCGTGTAGTTATGAAAGTTCTTATCCAATTAATTGTAATTTTAAAGAACCACAATTTTATAATTTTTTTCTTTTTACAACGTATGTCCCATTAAAGATAAATGCAGATGCAGTTGATTTTATTTGGATAGAAAATTTTAATCGTTATTTACAAATGAATTATGAAGATTTACAATTAATGTATTTTCAAAAAAGTAATAATTATCCTTTATTCCGAGATGTAACGCCTGTTACTAAATTTTTTAAACTAGTCAGAAAATAGATTAAATATATTTATCAGTTATTTATTTATTTATGTCAGATTTGGTTAAATTAAAATTGAATCTTGAATGTGAACAAAAAATACTCAAATTTTTAATTGAAGAGGGATCCTCAGAAAATAGAAACTTGAGAGAAAGAATTTTGGAAAATAATAAATTAGAATTAGAAATTGTAAAAAAAGAGCTTTACAATTCATGTTTTCATGAATGGGAATCTGATTATATAGAAGTAAATATTAATAGTATGAAAAAAATAATAGTTTGTAAAAAATGCGGTCTAAATAAGATTTAATTTTCACTTCTTAAAATATTATAATTTGAATGAGTGAAAAAAAAAGTGATGCTGATATGTTAAGTGAATTAAGTTGTATGCCATCTGTTGCTCCCAGAGAACGAAAGTCAACATTAAATGAAACTTCAAAAAAACCTCCAGTTGCTTCAAGATTTAAAAATGAAAATGAAATGAATGATTACATTCAAAAATGTATTAATGATGCTTTGAAAAAAAGTGGTAATGAAAAAAAAGAAGATAAACCCGTATCATCCACCATAAAAAATGAAGTTATGAGTGAATATAACAATCCAAGAAAAGAAAGTTCAACAGGAAAACATGCAGGGGTTAATAGTTTTATACGGAATTTAGGAACAATTGGTTATGGCGAAGAGAGAAAAGATATGGTTAATCATAATGCTCATGCAAATATTAAATCATCTACTAAGATGGCACAAAATAAAGGAGAAAGTAAAATAGCTGAAAATATTCTTCAAAAATTAAATGAAAGGGAGGCAAAAGATAAAGCCAAAAAGAAATACCCTCAAAGTTCTAAAAGTAGTGATGAGAAAAAACCTAAATATAAATCTTCCTCAAAAAAACCTAAACAAGAAGAACCAGAAATGTTGACAGAGGAACGAAAAAGTTATCCCTTTACTAGAATTAATTCTATTCATAATAAGAATAATGGAACATCTCAGCAACAACAGTTTTTTAATCCACTACAACAGTTTGCTAATCCACAACAGCAGTTTGCGCCTAATCAACAGCAGTTTGCTAATCCACAACAGCAGTTTGCTAATCCACAACAGCAGTTTGCTAATCCACAACAGCAGTTTGCATCTCCTCAACGACAGTTTGCACCACCTCAAAGACAATCTAAATTTTCT
>Ga0208785_1001390_pt1 | contig 10632 bp, 9 predicted proteins | sample DEB08_DNA_2_FD_185499 | JGI IMG/M metagenome (GOLD analysis project Ga0208785, IMG submission 185499) | Aqueous microbial communities from the Delaware River and Bay under freshwater to marine salinity gradient to study organic matter... | ecosystem: Environmental > Aquatic > Marine > Coastal ...
TTCGCTGGTGACCGCCGGTGAAGCATGGCGAATCGTTTGCAGGTGCCGTTCCACGTCACCGCGAGTGATCCGTCCACCCACTCCGGTTCCGGTGAGCGATCCGATATCGAGATGGTTTTCGCTGATCAACCGGCGAACAACTGGGGAAAGCAGCACCCCGGCGGTGTCTGCGCCACCGTCAACCGAAGCGGGCGCGGGAGCCGGAGCCGGAGCCGGCGCGGGCGCCGGTGCGGGAGCGGGAGCTGGCTCAGGGGCCGGAGCCGGCGCGGGAGCTGGCGCTGGCTCGGGGGCCGGAGCCGGCGCGGGAGCGGGAGCTGGCTCAGGGGTCGGAGCCGGAGCGGATGCTTCGGAACCAACCCGACACAACACCTGTCCAACCTCAACGACCGCACCTTCACCAGCAAGGATCTCGGTCAGCACACCAGCCACCGGCGAAGGCACCTCCGAATCCACTTTGTCGGTGGAAACCTCAAACAGTGGTTCGTCCATCGCCACGGCATCGCCAACGTTTTTGAACCACTGGGTGATCGTTCCCTCAGTGACCGTTTCACCCAACTGGGGCATCGTTACATCAGCCATGAAGACCTCTTCCGGTTAGGGACATCACCGTCTCACCAAACAATTCACTCATCGTCGGATGCGGCTGAATCAACGCCGCTACCTCATCAACCGTGGCTTCCCAGTTCACCGCCAGATACCCCTGACCGAGTTGCTCGGTTACCCAGGGACCAACCAGATGCACGCCGAGTATTCGACCGGCGGTTCCATCCGGTCGGGCTTCGGCGATGACTTTCACGATGCCGTCGGTTTCACCCACGATCTTGGCTCGCCCGTTCCCCATGAAATGGTGCTTGGAGGTCACAACCTCAAAACCGGCATTGATCGCGCCCTGCTCGGTGTAACCGGCAAAGGCGACTTCGGGATGGCAGTAGATACACCAGGGGGTGCCGTGGTAGTCCAGCGGGGCCGGATCCTCACCGAGAATGTCACGGATCGCGAGCATTCCTTCGGCGAAGGCCACGTGAGCCAACTGTGGAGTCGCGATCAGATCGCCAACCGCCCACACTCCCGGTTCTCGGGTACGGCAGCGGCCATCAACCTCGACAAAACCTCGATCATCGGTCACGACCTGCGTTCCAGCCAGCCCGAGAAGGTCTGCGAACGGTCGACGGCCAACCGAGACCACCACCGTCTCAACCTGCACCGACTCGCCATCGCCAAACTCGACCACGGTGCCCGACCCATCGGCCAGCGGAGTGTGCCCCGAAACCGCGACACCGGTCCGAGTGGTGATCCCGCGCTTTTTGAACGAACGTTCCACGACCCGCGCCGCGTCGGGATCGCAGCCGGTCAGGATCTGCGGCAAAGCTTCCAGCACCGTGACTTCAGAACCGAGGTCTCCCATCATCGACGCGAACTCGCAACCGATCGCCCCACCGCCGATCACTGCGACCGTCTTGGGGAGATGGTCCATCGACAGGACCTCATCGGACGTCATCACCAAACGACCATCAACTTCGAAACCTGGGATGGTCCGGGTAGTGGACCCGGCGGCCAGAATCACCGCATCGGCACGGAGGGAACAATCACCGGATTCTCCCCCGCTGATCGACACTGTCCGATCGGCAGCAAGCGTGCCGGTTCCGTCGTAGACCGTTACCGACCGTTGCCCCAGCAAACCCGAAAGCCCACCGACCAGCTGGTCAATGATGCGCTGCTTGCGGTTCATCGTTGTCGCCCAATCCAGCGACGGTTCACCGGCGTTCACCCCAAAATCCGAGGCGTGGCTCACGGTGCGAAACACCGACGCCGTTTCGAGCAGTTCTTTGGCCGGAATGCAGCCGACATTGAGGCAGGTGCCACCCAATACCCGCCGTTCTACGAGGCCGACGTTCAGTCCGATTCCTGCGCCGTAGAGCGCCGCCGCGTACCCGGCTGGTCCCCCTCCAATGACGATGACATCGTGCTGTGACTCGGTCACATCCACCTCCTCGGGCGTCTGCTGATCCTACCGGCCTCTCGGACGACGCCCGTCACGAGATGACCTGGAACAACTGGATGGCCGAGGCCAGAAGCAGCGCCATGCCACAGGCCAGCGCGAGGAAGATCAGCTTGCGAGTACTCACGACATTGCGCCTTTGCTGGGTTGAAACGTTCCGGGCTCCGCCGGACTCTGCGACCGGGGTCCAGCGTAGGTTCCTGACGGTGGCTCAGCCATATCCGAACCCAACTCGCTGCGCCCGGTGTTGCATTGCCTCAGCGCTGGCGGTCACGACGACCGACAAGCCACGCCACCAACTTCGCTACGACAGCTCCGGCGAGCGCCGAACCAACCACGATCAACCACAGTGGCGCTTTGCCGCTCCACACCATCCAGCGCACCGACACCTGGTCTGCGTTCTGCACAACGAAAAAAACCAGCACCACCGCCAAAATTCCTGATAGCACATGGCGCACCCGTACCCGGTGAGCACCGGCTGCGGTCCCGTCAAGAGCTTCTGCCCGGCCCGCCTCAGCATCGTCATGCTGCGTTCCGCCGTTGTCATCTGCGCTACCCATTGCCAACCCTTCCCGTCGATGCGGCCGGTTCTGGTCCCCGCCGTCAACCCCTAGAGTAGCGAGGAGGTCTGGAGGCTTTCATGCGTGTACTCATCAGTGGCTCTACCGGTTTCATCGGCTCGGCGTTGACCGAACGACTTCGAGCCACCGGACATGAACCGGTACGACTTGTTCGCACGAACCGCCCCGATGACCTACCGACCGTGAGCTGGGATCCTGCCCGCGAAACAATCGACGAAGGTGCGCTCGACACGATCGACGCCGTCGTGCATCTGGCCGGGGAAAGCATCGCGTCGAGCCGTTGGACCGACGCTCAGAAGGCCCGGATTATGGACAGCCGAATCCAAGGAACCCGCACCCTGGCTACCGCAGTGGCCAACGCAGCCACCCCTCCCAAGGTGTTTCTCAGCGGTTCAGCGATCGGGTTCTATGGCGATGCCGGCGACCGTGAAGTCACCGAGACCACACCACCCGCCGACAACTTCGCGGCTCGAGTGTCTGTGGCGTGGGAACAACAGGCGGCATCGATCGCCAGCGAGCAGACCCGGCTGGTGTACCTCCGGACCGGGATTGTGCTCGACCCTTCCGGTGGCGCGCTCAAAGAACAGCTTCCGTTTTTCAAACTTGGACTCGGTGGACGGATCGGCAACGGACGTCAGTGGTTCAGTTGGATCTCGCTGGCCGATCAGGTTGACGCCATGATCCATCTGCTCACCGCGGAAGTTTCCGGCCCGGTCAACTTGACCGCACCGAACCCGGTCACCAACAACGAGTTCACCAAAACCCTCGGTGGGGTGCTCAACCGGCCCACCTTGCTGCCGACCCCCAAACCTGCGCTCTGGCTGCGGCTCGGTCGTGAGCTATCCCGGACGCTGCTCGAAGGGGGCGCCCGGGTGCTTCCCAACGCGCTCGTCGACAGCGGCTACGCGTTTAGCGACCCGGAGCTCGGCCCGGCGCTTGAACGGATGCTCAAGGACTGACAATCCAGACATCGTCGGGCATGGCGGTCTCGAGGCTCTGCACCACTTTGCCAATGCGCGGTTCGTGGTGATCCCAAACCACCACGGCTTCGGTAGCGACCCGACGCAGCCAACCGTTACGTCGATCCAATGCCTGACCGGCCGCCCGAGCATCACTGGGTAGTTTTCGTTCCAACTGCACGACCGCGACCGCTTCGTTGATCAACTCGGCGAATCGCCGCTGAGCTACCGCAGGCCACGCCAGTTGCGCGTCGGGGTACGGAAGCACCGCAACAAAGGGCAGTTCGGCTTCAGCCGCCGCTTCGGCCGCCAGCGTCTCAGCCCCGAGGCGAAGCCCGGTCAGGACCACCAGATCAGGCGCTACCTCGGCTTTGGCCGACAGGATTGTCACCAGCTGGGCCCGCACCGCGTCGGCGATCGGGTTGGGGTCGTACCCGCCAAGCAGCGGAGGCTGCACCCCGGTCACGAGCACGGCTGGCCCGGTTGGCGCCCACGCCGAGGAGTACCGGCCGTCGGGACCAGGCAGAACCACCGCCGGATTGGCAGCGAGAGTAGCCGCGTCCCGGTTCTTGGTCGGCCGGACCGTGTCGCCGTCACCGAGGTCGTCGGGGGTTCCCACTCCGTGACGGCCCCCTTGACGGAGCACAGCATCGACGGCGAGTTGGTCGGCGAGGTCGTTGTTGGGATCCCCCGAATGTCCTTTGATCCAACGGAACGTCAATTCCTCAGCCCGAGCCTGATACAGATCAAGCAACGGTTCCCAAAGATCCCGGTTCGCTACCGGTTGTTTGTTGGCGTTCTTCCATCCTCGTTTCAGCCACCCCACCCACCAGCGCTGCAAGAAACAGTTCACGACATACGTCGAATCAGAAACCACCTCGACGGGACCTTCGAGGGTTCGGAGCGCCTCCAGCACGGCCATCAGCTCCATCCGCTGGTTGGTCGTGGCCGCATCAAACCCGTTGGCCCACGGTCCGTCGGGGACTATCCAGCCCCAGCCTCCCGGTCCAGGATTACCGCTACAGGCACCATCGGTATAGACAACGGTTGGGCTCACCGCTTTGACCCTAGTGGCTGCCTTGGTCTCCGTCGCCACCTCGGCTCGCGAAGGTGGAAGAATGGCGCCATGTTCGATCATTACGCCCGACAGTTGCCGGATATCGACCCGGACGAGACCAGGGAATGGATCGACTCACTTGACGCCATTGTCGCGCTCAAGGGAACTCCTCGCGCCCGCTACCTCGTAGCCAAACTGCTTGAACGGGCCAACGAACTCAACGTGGGCGTTGCCCCCACCACGTCAACCCCCTACATCAACACCATCCCTGCCGAAGAACAGCCCTTCTTCCCCGGCAACGAGGACATCGAACGCCGAATCCGAGCGTTTATCCGATGGAACGCGGCGGCGATGGTGATCCGAGCCAACAAATCTGCGGACGGTATCGGCGGTCACCTCTCCACGTTTGCGTCGAGCGCCGCGCTCTACGAGGTCGGCTTCAACCATTTCTTCCGCGGCAAAGACGACGGCCAAGCGGGCGACCACATCTACTTTCAGGGTCACGCCGCGCCCGGCATCTACGCCCGGTCCTTTCTGGAGGGTCGCTTTACCACCGAGAACCTTGACAATTTCCGGATGGAGATCGGCGGAAACGGATTGTCGAGCTACCCCCATCCCCGTCTCATGCCGCACTTCTGGGAGTTCCCCACCGTCTCCATGGGGTTGGGACCGATCAACTCGATCTACCACGCCCGGTTCAACAAGTACCTGCACCAGCGCCGAATCGAAGACACCTCGGCGAGCACCATCTGGTCGTTTCTCGGCGATGGCGAATGCGACGAACCGGAGACGCTCGGCGCCATCGCACTAGCGGGACGGTCCGACCTCGGGAACCTGAAATGGGTGATCAACTGCAACCTGCAACGCCTCGACGGCCCGGTGCGGGGCAATTCGAAAATCATTCAAGAACTCGAAGGGGTGTTCCGGGGCGCAGGCTGGAACGTCATCAAAGTGGTCTGGGGTTCGGCCTGGGACGAACTGCTGCACCGCGACGTTGACGGGGTACTGCTCAACAAAATGAACCAGACCGTCGACGGCGAATACCAGCGGTACGCCACCGAACACGGCGCCTACATCCGTGAACACTTCTTTGGACCCGACCCGCGGTTGCGGCAACTCGTTGAGCATCTCAGCGATCAAGAACTCGAAAACCTGCCTCGTGGTGGGCACGACTACCAGAAGGTGTACGCCGCGTTCCGGGCTGCCAGCGAAGTCACCGACCAGCCGACGGTGATCCTGGCTAAAACGGTCAAAGGTTGGACGCTCGGCGAAGGATTTGAAGGACGCAACGCAACCCACCAGATCAAAAAGATGACCAAGGCGCAGTTGTTGGAACTTCGCGAACGGCTCTCCATGACCGAAGAAATCTCGGAGGCGTCGCTCGAAGAAGGGGTTCCCCCGTATTTCCGACCAGCGGCAGATTCCGAAGAGATGCAGTACATGCTGGAACGTCGCCGCGCCCTAGACGGTTTCGTACCCCGCCGAGTGGTTCGCAACCGTCGCCCGGTTGCTTCGCCGGAAAGCACCCCGTTTCTGGAACTTTCCAAAGGTTCCGGTGGTCGAGCGGTGAGCACCACGATGGCGTTCACGTCGTTGCTGAGAAACCTGCTGCGAGACGAAGCGTTCGGTCCTCGGGTCGTACCGATCGTGCCCGACGAAGCCCGAACCTTCGGGATGGACTCGATGTTTCGCGAGTTCAAGATCTACGCCCCCCGAGGCCAGCTGTACGAACCGGTCGACCATGATCTGCTGTTGAGTTATACGGAAAGCAGCGACGGGCAGCTGCTTGAGGAAGGCATCACCGAATGCGGTTCGACGGCTTCGTGGATCGCAGCGGGTACGTCGTACGCCAACACGGGTGTACCGATGGTGCCGTTCTACACCTTCTATTCCATGTTTGGTTTCCAGCGGACCGGGGACTCGCTTTGGGCTGCCGCCGACGCCCGAACCCGCGGCTTCCTGATGGGGGCCACCGCGGGCCGCACCACCTTGATGGGTGAAGGGCTCCAGCATCAAGACGGGCACAGCCACGTGCTGGCCAGCACCGTGCCCGCCTGCGAAGCGTACGATCCCGCGTTCGCCTACGAACTTGGGACGATCATCGATAACGGGATCGCCCGCATGTACCCGGCTCGCTCCGAAGACGGCGAAGACGTGTTTTTCTATCTCACCGTCTACAACGAGAACTACCCGCAACCTGCCCGTCCTGACCATGTCAGCGACGACGACATTGTTTGCGGGTTGTACCGGTACAGCGACGGACCGCAAGGAGGCGAAACCCTGAGCCGTCAGGCCACGATTTTGTTCTCGGGAGCAGCAGTGGTGGCCGCCACCGAAGCGCAAACGATTCTGGCTGACCGGTTCGGGGTTTCGGCTGAGTTGTGGAGCGCAACGAGCTACAAGCGGTTGCGTACCGAGGCCCTTGACTGCGAACGTCGCAACCGACTGAACCCGACCAGCGAGCCACGTGTACCGGTGGTGACTCGCAAACTGGCCGACTCGGCAGGACCAATCGTGGCCGTTTCTGACTGGATGACTCTGGTCGCCGATCAGGTGTCACGGTGGACGCCTCGACCGCTTCACGTGCTCGGAACCGACGGTTTCGGCCGGTCCGACACCCGCGAGAACCTGCGCCGTTTCTTTGAAGTCGACGCAGCCCATCTGGTGATCGCAGTGCTTTCTGCGCTCGCCGAGGAAGGCACGGTCAGCCCCGACGACGTGACCGCGGCGATCAACGAGTTCGGGATCGACCCGGAGCGACCCGATCCTGCCCACCCTGATACCGGTGCCACCACCGTCGGCCAATGACCAAACATCGAAGTACCGGAGAGTTTCACGGAACGCTGTGGATCACCGGCGAACCCGACGTGGACGGGTTCGTAAACCAGAACCCGTTGGCGTTGATCATCGCCATGCTGCTCGACCAACAGATCAGCATCGAGTTGGCGTTCCGCGGCCCGAGCCGACTGCGGGAACGCATGACCACCCCGTTCACAGCGCAGGCCATCGCCGACTACGAACCGGCGGCGTTTACCGAGCTGTGTCGAACAAAACCGGCGTTGCATCGGTTCCCGGGTTCGATGGCTACCCGAATCCAGCTGCTCTGCGGATACCTCGCTGACCATTACGAAGGTGACCCTCAGCGGCTTTGGTGTTCAGGCCACGACCAGGATGCCGGCCGTGGCGGTGAGCCCTTTGACGCGGCCACGGTCCGGGCCAACCTCGAAACGCTTCCCGGGTACGGCCCGGAAAAGTCCCGGATTCTGCTGGCCGTGTTGGCTAAACGGTTCGGAATTGCACCGGAGAATTGGGAGGCTGTCGCCGCGCCGTTCAGCGACCACCAGCCCCGGTCGGTGGCTGACATGGGCAGCGAGGACGAGCATCGGGCCGTTCGAGAATGGAAAGCGGTTCAGAAAGCGGCCGGACGGTCAAAAAGCGACTGATCAACGATCGGAAGCCAGGACCATTGAGCGTTGCCGCTCCAGCCACCCGAACAAGACCGCCATCGCCCGAGGGTCGTGCCGCAACTGGTGTCCCGCTCCCTGCACCACCCGCAGATCGGCGGTGCCGTGACTGTCAGCCACCGCTCGAGCGTCGAACAGGGGAACGGTCTCGTCTTCGCTGCCATGTAGTACCAGCAGTTCACGATCGGCGAGTCGTTCCGCCGCTTCGATAGCCCGGACCTGACCAAATTCCGCAGCCCAACGGTCGAGGTTGGGAGGGAAATCTTGGTTTCGGATCAGCCCAAGGTCGCGGGCAACCACTAACAGTTTCCGGGGGTTGCGGGCCCAGTCATCGAAATCGGCGGACGCGGCAACGGCCGCCACGCCCTGAATGGTCGGGTCGCTGGCCGCCGCCACCACCGCGAGCGCTCCCCCGGTTCCGAACCCGAGCAGGTACACCGAAGTGACCGATGCGGATTCACGCAGGTACGTCACCGCCCCTTGGAGGTCACGCAACCACCCTCCGAGGGAGAAATCGCCTTCGCTGTTTCCTACCCCTCGGCTGGCGTAGGCCATCGCCACCCACCCCTGCTGTTCGGCGATCTGGTCCGCTAATTCGGGAAGGCTGACAGTGGCGTCCACACCACCGGCGATCTGGGCCGGAAAGCCATGCACGATCACCACACCGAAATGACCGGTTTGGCGAGGGGTCGTTGGTACGGCGAGATGCGCGACGAGTTTGTTGCCGTCAACCTCGAAGCATCGATTCACGGCCGCTACTCGGCGAGTCGATACCCGCGGTTGCGGGCTTCGGCCAACGTGTCGGGTCCGAAACTCAGCCCGAAGGGACTTTCCGCTATCTCGGTGATGACGGCGATCTGGTCGGCGTCGACGGCTTCATCAACGTCGTACACCAGCTGCGTGCGCTTATCGCCGAGGTAGCGGCTGTGCTCGAATCGTCCGGGTCGTTCCATGGGGTGAGGCTAGCGCCCCGACGATCAGCCGTCAGCGTTGGCCGTCGACCGCGTGGCGAGACTCGTCAGTGGCCTGCTCACCGACCGCACCAATAAGCCTCAAATACTCCATCTGGCGGGCCAACACGCAGACCACATCTACCGGGTCGAGACCGTCACTGTCACCTGCCGACTCCTGCAACGCCCGAGCCACAATCGCGTCGACGGCCGCGTCATCGATCGCCACTGCGCCTTCACGCATGGTCCCGACTCCAGCGAGTTCCTGTCCGTGTTCAGACGCCACTCCGACCGTTGCGAACCAGTCGAGATGCCAGGTCAGGATTCTGGCCAGATCGTCGTAGCTGATGCGAGCGGTGACTTCGTCGGGAAGCCGGTCGGCGATCCAGTCGACCGCGGCGGCGAGTTCGTACACCGCGGGTGGACGTTCCTGAGCCAGTGAACCTGACACCCGACCAACCGCAACCACCGCGATCCCGACCACGATCACTGCACCAAAAACGAAGAACACCCAGGCCATGGCCGAAGCCTAGAGCCTGGGTGTTCGCAACGTCGGACCGGGGTTCCGGTCCGACCGTTGATCAGATTCCGATTCGCTGAGCTAGCAACTCTCGGTGATAGCTGGGATCGCCGAACAGCAGCTCGGAGCTCTTGGCTCGCTTGAAGTACAGGTGAGCCGGGTGCTCCCAGGTGAAGCCGATGCCACCATGGATCTGGATGTTTTCGGCGGCGGCATGGAAGTAGGCCTCGGAGCAGTAGCTCTTGGCCAGCGACGCGACCTGAGGCAATTCGTCGTTGAGTTCCGAAGCGCACCAGCCGGCGTAGTAGGCCGCTGATTTCGCTGATTCGACCTCAAGAAGCATGTCGGCGCACTTGTGCTTGATGGCTTGGAACGAACCAATCGGCCGACCGAACTGCACCCGAACCTTGGCGTACTCGACCGACATGTCGAGACACATCTGGGCGCCACCGACCTGTTCGGCTGCGAGCGCTACCGCGGCCAGATCCAACACGGTGGACAGCACATCCCAGCCACCACCGTCGGTGCCGATCAGCGTTGCCGGCACACCATGGAACTCGAGCTTGGCTTGCTTACGGGTCTGGTCCATGGTTGACAAGGCAGTGCGGGTCAAACCGGCGGCATCGGGAGCAACGCTAAACAAGCTGACACCAGCGTCGCTGCGGGCGGCGACCAGAATCAGGTTGGCGGTGTGGCCATCAAGGACGTAGCTCTTGACGCCGTCAAGGGTCCAGTTGCCACCGTCGTTGGTGGCCTGCATGGTGATGCCACCCTCGTCCCAACGTCCGCTTTCCTCGGTGAAGGCCAGCGCGGCGCGGGTTTCACCTGAAGCAATACCTGGAAGATGCGCCTGCTTAGCGGCATCGTCGCCACTGTGCAGCAAAGTGTTGGCGGCCAGCACACAGCTCGAGAAGTATGGGGCGCAGAGCAGAGCCCGGCCCATTTCTTCGAGCACCACAACCTGCTCGATGAAACCGAAGCCCTGACCACCGAATTCTTCGGGGATAGCCAGCGCCTGAAGGCCCATCTGTTCAGCCATCTGGCTCCAGACTGCGGCGTCGTAACCGTCGGCGGTTTCCATCTGCTCGCGCACGGCTTCTTC
>Ga0208785_1001393_pt1 | contig 10604 bp, 11 predicted proteins | sample DEB08_DNA_2_FD_185499 | JGI IMG/M metagenome (GOLD analysis project Ga0208785, IMG submission 185499) | Aqueous microbial communities from the Delaware River and Bay under freshwater to marine salinity gradient to study organic matter... | ecosystem: Environmental > Aquatic > Marine > Coastal ...
CGTCGTGTTTGGTGCCGGTGCTGGTTTGCCCTACTTCTCCACTGATACCGTGGCTGCTCAGCGGGCCTTGGAGGTGTTGGCCGATGAGGTGTTGGTGGCCAAGAACGGCGTTGATGGCGTCTACACGACAGATCCCAAGAAGGACCCGGGGGCCAAGAAGTACGACAAGCTCACCTACCAGGAGGCCTTGGTTCAGGGGTTGAAGGTCGTCGATTCGACCGCATTCAGCTTGTGTATGGATAACAAGATGCCCATGGTGGTTTTTGGAATGGAGCCTGCGGGCAACGTCACCAAGGCGATTGTGGGCAAGCGCATCGGCACTCTCGTGTCCTAGCGGACGCCACAAACTAGACTGAGACCAAGGAGAAGAATCCATGATTGCTGACGTGCTCGCTGAGGCGAAAGAAAAGATGGCGAAAGCCCTCGACGTTGTTCACGATGATTTCCAGACCGTGCGCACAGGTCGGGCCAACCCCGCGCTGTTCCAGAAGATCATGGTCGACTACTACGGTTCCCCCACCCCCCTCGCTCAGCTCGCCAGCCTGCAAAACCAGGAAGCCCGAACCCTGTTGGTCACTCCGTATGACAAGAGCGCGCTGAAAGAGATAGAAAAGGCCATCACCAACTTTCCCAACCTCGGTGCCAACCCCTCCAATGATGGCGATGTCATTCGCGTCACCATGCCCGAGCTCACCGAAGAGCGGCGCAAGGAATACGTCAAGATTGTGAAGCAAAAAGCGGAGGACGGTCGTGTTTCTGTCCGCAGCGTCCGACGCAAAGCGATGGATGACCTCAGCTCGTTGACCTCTGAGGTGGGAGAGGATGAGGTCTCGCGGGCGGAAAAAGAGCTCGAGTCCATCACCAAGAACCACATCGACTCCATCGAGGAAGCGCTGAAGAAGAAAGAAGCCGAGCTGCTCGAGGTCTAATGGGCAAGTCGTCGTGGTCGAGGAAAAAGTTTGATCCTGCCCAGGTAGGAGCCGAGGCTCTCGAGCAACTCGAGGCGGCTGTCTCCGAGCTTGAGGGCCAGGTCCGGGATGTCAATGCGCGCATTGACAAGCGCGCAGGGCGCCCCCTGTGGCAGGCGATCGTCTTCGGCTTGCTCTTGGGTGGAGTTTTCGTCGGCAGTCTTTTCTGGCTGGTCGAGTTGTTTGTTCTTTTTGTGGTTGCTCTGGTTGTCTTCGCGGTGTTGGAGCTCGCAGGGGCGCTGACCCTGAAGGGACGCTTGCGCTCCCAGTGGCCGCTGGTGATTGTGTCCGCCACAATGGTCCCTCTTGCGGCAATATTCGGACCCGAGGGGCAACTGTGGGCGCTGGTGGGGGCAATTGTCTTGGCTGTGCTGATCCGGTCAGGACGGGCTGTCGTGCAACCGGAATCCAGGGCCACGACGCTGTCCGACATTGGCGTTGCCGTGATGGTCCTCGCCTACATTCCTTTCCTCGCGGGCTTTGCGGTGACCGTCGCGACAAGCCCCGGGGGAGTGTGGTGGTTGTTTACCGGAGTGGTGATTGTGGTGTCGGTAGATGTCGCCGCCTACGCCACTGGATTGAGTTTTGGGCGCACACCGCTGGCTCCGAAGATTTCACCGAAGAAGACCTGGGAGGGCTTTGCCGGGTCACTGCTGGCTGCACTGGTGGCGGGAGTTCTGTTAGGGGTCTTTGTCCTCGATGTTGCCTGGTGGGTGGGTGTGCTGTTGGGGGCCGTGTTACTGGGGTCCGCCACCTTGGGAGACCTGGTTGAGTCGTTGATTAAGCGGGATTTAGGAATCAAAGACATTTCGTCGTGGCTACCCGGCCACGGAGGCTTTCTCGATCGCTTAGATTCCATTTTGCCCTCCATGGCGATGCTGTTCGTGATGTTCCAGATTTTTGGCTAGCCCGGCAGTCCACCCGTGTTTTTGCCCCTTGGGCTGACAGAATAAAGGCGTGGATACCCCTTTCCCTCGAGCAGAAAAAGGCATGCCCGGTTATGACCCAGAGGTGGTGACCGAGTTCCTGGACCGCGCGAAGCGCGTCTTCGAGGGGACTGAGGACGGGATTACCTCGAGCGATATCCGCCACAAAGTTTTTCCGCTGGTCTCGAAAGACGGTGTCCAGACCAAAGCGGTGGACGAGGCACTGTGGCGACTGGAGGAAGCTTTCGCCGACAAGGAAAGACTGGTCGACACGGAAAACGTCGGGGAAGAGACCTACTACGCCGGAGTGCGTGAGCGGGCTCAGGAAATTCTCGACCGCGTGGCTCGGCCCTCGAAGGCAAAGTTTCGCACGGTGTCGAAAATTCGCCCGGGCTATCACCCCGGCGACGTAGATGACCTGTGTGATCAGATTGGGAGTTACTTCCAGCAGCAGGAAGCCCTCTCCGTGACGGCTGTACGCCGGGGATCCTTTCGCACCATGCTCGGGGGGTATGACGAGAAACAGGTGGATACTCTCCTGGACGAAACAGTGTCCGTGATGCTGGCAGTCCGCTGACCTCGGCCTTTAGGGACCTCCCCGGTACACTGTGGTGGCTGTGAGACTTCGACGATTGACCGCCACCCGAGCATCGCTCCGGGCCTCTGGCGATGCTAAGAGGTCCGCACTGTCGGCTTTAGCCATTGTTGCCGTGGCGGGTTTCGTCGCCGTTCCCTTAGCTGGCCCCGCGACGACAAGCGCCAATGCGTGGTTTGTTCCCGCCTCGGGCGACACCGCCACCGTGGTGATCATGGGCAGCGGGTTGGGTCTCGAGAGGGAACAGTTTGATGTCTCAGGGGCCTGGGGTATGGCGCCTGCCGTGGGCAGGCCCGATCCTGGAACGGCCCAGGCTTTCGCTCTAGACCAGGTGGTAGCCAAGGGCTGGGACCAGAGCGAATACAGCTGCTTGGTGGCGCTCTGGCAGAAGGAATCCGGGTGGAATCATTTTGCTCTGAACCGAAGCTCCGGGGCGTATGGCATTCCCCAATCGTTGCCTGCGGAGAAAATGGCGACTGCTGGAGCGGATTGGGCAACAAACCCGGAAACTCAGATTCGCTGGGGGTTGGGCTATATCGAGGGGCGCTACGGTCAACCGTGTGCCGCCTGGGCCCACTCCCAGCAGAAGAACTGGTATTAGTCATGCCCCGCAGCAACCGGCCCAAAAAACAGAAGCGTCAGGAAGCTGAGCCTCTGGACATGGAGCGGCTGACCACGGGCTTTCGACGCTCAGAGACTAAGCGTGGCTACACCTACATGGTGCAACCCATTGGGGCGTCGAAAGCGCTCAAGGAATATACCTGTCCGGGATGCAACATCACCATCGAGCCCGGTGTGGATCATCTTGTGGCGTGGAAGCAGGATGGCATCATGGGCGACGCCCATGACGTGTCTGAAAGACGCCACTGGCACAAGCACTGCTGGAGAATTTTTTGACCACTCCGATCACGTCGACCACCGTTCTCCCCGCCCGCAGACACGACACGAGTTTTGATACCTCGGATGGCCTGACCCTGGTGGGTGAGGTTGCTTGGCCCCAAAGCCACCCTCCCATGGCGACAGCCCTGTTTCTCCACCCACTCCCGACTGCCGGGGGCTTCATGGATTCCCACGTGATTCGGAAAGCGTCCTGGCGTCTGCCGGCTCTCGCCGACATCGCCGTTTTTCGCTTCAATTTCCGGGGCGTCACCTCACCGCGCGGAACGTCGGAAGGTCAGTTTGGTGAGGGCATTCAGGAGAAACACGACCTGGAGGCGGCTCTCGCCGAATCCGAGCGCTTAGGCCTTCCAGCCCCGTGGCTGATTGGCTGGTCCTTTGGAACAGAGGTGATTCTGAAGCACGCCAGGGCGCTTGTCGACCGTATTGCAGGCGTCATTCTGCTCTCACCCCCACTCCATCGAACGTCGGCTGAAGAAGTGGCGGCGTGGAGTGATGCTCCGGTTCCCGTGGTGGCGCTCATTCCCGAGCTTGACGATTTCCTCCCGCCGAAGGACGCCACGGTGGGATTTGCTCCCGCTCCGAATATCGAGTTGGTCATGGCTGATGGAGCCAAACACTTGTGGGTGGGGGAGACCCAAACGCGGTTTGTCCTGAATGAGATTACGAAGCGGCTGAATCCTGACGCTGCGCCACTGCCCGAGGCTTGGAGCGTTTAGCGGCGGCAGCCTTCTTGGCCGGTTCAGGGGCCGCCACTGCCGCACCGACGATGGCGCGAAGGGACTCAACATACTCGGCGATGGTGTCGCGTTCTGAGCGAAGCTCGGCAAGACGACGTTCCGCAGCTGCCACACGATTGGTCGCCTCGACCTCGGCGGCAGCCATGATTTCCCGACCCTTCGTCTCCGCAGCTGCGACAACCTCTTGAGCCTTCTTCTGAGCTGAGAGTTTTCCCTCTCGGTTTGCGGTGCCGATGGCTTCGGTAATTTTCTTGTGCTCGGTCCGCAGGGCGCTCACTCGGGACTTCGTCTCGGCGAGCTGGCTCTCCGCTTCCTTCAAGAACCTATTGTTGAGCTCCACAGCTTTCTGGTGTGCATCGAGAAGTTCTCGCTCCGCTTCAGCGCGCCGAGCAGTGAGTTCCGCGTCGAGATCCGCGCGCGCCTGTTCTGCGGCGTGGGCCAGCTTCTCCGCCTGTTTCTCATTGTCGTGGCTGAGCCGGGCCGTGGTTTCAGCAACCTCGTGTTCGAGGTTTGTCTTGGCCAGCGCCGCTTCCTCCTGGATGCGCTTCAGGGTCAGTTCGTGGCTTGCCCGCTCAGCCTGGACCTCTTTCATGAGCTCGGAGGCCTGCTCGCGAGCTTGGTTCAGCTCTCGCTCGGCAACAACCTTAAGTTCTGCAATCTCTCGCTTGACCTCGGTGCGGAGCGCGTCACTTTCCCGTTTTGCTGACGCGCGCATTTTGGCTGACTCGGTGGCCACCGCACCCCGAATCGCGGAGGCTTCCTCCACAGCGGCATCAGTCAGACGCTTGGCCTGTTCGGTCGCCTCCTGCACAAGTTTCTCGGCCTTCTCCTGTGCACCCTCGAGGGTGTTGGTGGCGCGGTTGGTGGCATCGGTGGTGATTCGCTCGGCTTCGCGCTGGGCTGCGTCACTCAGGGTTTGCGCTTCCAGCCTCGCGTTACTAATCATCCGCTCGGAATCAATATCGGCTTGGCCGATAATGCGGGTGGACTGCTCCTCAGCGATGCGCAGAATTGCTTCGAGGCGACTGCCCAACCCCGAATAGGTGGCTGAAGCTGATCCTTCCCCTGTGGCGTCGACGGAGGCGAGGTGTTCTTTCAGGGCGGTCAGCTCGTCGAGGAGGTTTACCCGGGCTTTAGAGGCCTGAATGAGCTCAGCCCGAAGGGCATTAATGACCTCCTCCACCTCGCTGCGCTTATATCCGCGCAACTCGGTGGTGAACTCTTGCTCCGTATTTGCCATGGGGTCGATGCATCTCTCCGAAATGAAATCCAGTTAAGCCTCTCCGTAGTGTAGTCGTGGGGGCCAGGTCGGACCAACCCGCTATCGGCTACCCTGGAGAGTCGTTCGGGGGCGCATTGCCCCCATCAGTGCTGGGGGAGAGGGGATGGAGTGCGCCTCATTGTTGCCATCGTTCTCCTGGCTGTCTCCTCGGTGGCGCTGTCACTAGGAATCGCTCAGCGGACTGTCTTTGATGCACCGGACACCGTGGAATTGTCACTGGAGCTCGAGGCGAGCGCCCCGGCCACCATCATTCACGGCAAAGATTTGCTTGCTTTTCCTGGTCGACAAACCATCACCGTCGAGGGGGGAACAAGTGGGCGGATTCCCCGCGACGATGGCGCAGGGTTCGTGGGGAGTTCCACGGACCGGGTGTTTGTCGCCTACGGCCGAACCATTGACGTGATGGCCTGGCTGTCGCCAGCCCGACACACTCTGGTCGGGGTAGACGCGGTGGGGAACACTATGACCGCTCTTCCACGCTCGGGGGAGCTGTACCTCCCCGAACCTTCCGGTTCTGATTTGTGGTTCGCCGAGTATTCCGAAACCGGTTCGGTCAGCATCTCGATTGCTGCTCCCGAGGACGTCACGGTGCTGATCATGAGCGATGGTGTACTTCCGGCTCCGCAATCCATCCAACTCTCCTGGCCGGTGACGAATGAGGCTCCCTGGATTGTTGCGCTCATTGTGGTGGGTCTTCTCACCATGGTCGCGGGCTTCGTGGCGCTGATCTCGTCCTGGATTCACTGGCGCAAGACTCGAGGCCCAAGGCGTCGCAAGACCAGGCGTCCCCGTGCCAGGGCGCCGAAGGTGTCGCGCGTCAAGCGGCCCACCTCGGTTCAGCCTCGCGGACGCCGGGCGGCCCGGTTTGTCGCGATTCCCCTCTCGGCAGTGCTCGGAATCACTGGGTGTTCTCCGACGACGGAGTCCGTGGTTGAGGAAGAGGAGATTCCGGCGAACACCCAGAGTGTTGCCCCCTACCCGGCGGTGACCGAACTGCAGTTCTCCCGAATCATGTCTCGTGTGTCGGAGCAGATCCAGCTCGCCGATGAGGAACTCTCGGTGAACACTCTCGGAGTGAGGGTGGAGGAGCCCACACTGACGGCGAGGCGAGCCGCCTACATCATCCAGCGCGCGGACCCCGAGTCTGGCGTGGTCGTGCCCATCCCGGCTTCCCCCATTCGACTGGTGGTTCCGCAGCAGACGACTACCTGGCCTCGCAGTGTCTTTGGCATCATCCAGGACGAGGCCGATGAGACGTCACCCTCTCTCGGAGTGGTGCTCAAGCAGGTTGACGCCCGTTCCTCCTATGAATTGACCTACGCCATCGTGTTGAACCCGCAGGTTCAGCTCCCCGACCTGCCCTCCGCCACTCTCGGAGCCCCCAAGCTCTCCGCCGAGAGCAAGCTCACCCGAATCCCTCCCGGGGAGCTGATTGAGCGATACGCCGACGTGTTGCGAAACGGCCCGGGGAGCGAGTTTGCCTCAGACTTTGCTCTAGCCAACGACCCGCTCTACGCGCAGGCTGGGCCAGATGCACAAGCACTGCGCCAAGAGTCTTTCGGTGAAACAGTCCAGGTCACCTGGGAGTCAACCCCCGGGGAGAGCGAAGTGGTGGTGTTCTCCACAGCTGACTCCGGCGCCATTGTGATGGGAACCATCATCGAACGAGAATTGGTCGAGCCACTGCAATCCGGGGCGGCGGTTAACTCGAGCATTGCGGTGCGAGCTCTCACGTCGCTGTCACAATCCACTCAAGGATTCGATGTTGAGTCCCAACTGCAAATACTCTGGTACGTGCCCCCGGTGGGATCGCAGGACGCCATTAGGGTCCTCGGTTTCACCTACAGTCTCATTGGTGCCAAGGAGGTAGAGCGTGAGTGATCCGAGGCTTGGCCCCGCTCTCGCGGGAGCCGTCGACTTGTCCGGTCTGGTGAAAAAGAATCAGGCTCCACCCCCGACTGCCCCAAATTCTGACGCTCTTGTGCGCGACGTCGATGACCGCAGCGTGGCTGCGCTGGTGGAGCTCTCTAAAACGGTTCCGGTCATTCTCGAGGTTTATGGCGGTGAGGTGGCTCCAGTTTTGGGCCCCATCATCGAGAGCTATCAGGGGCGTTTCGTCTTAGGCACGGTGCGGGGAGAGTCCGCACCGGAGTTAGTGAAGGCACTGCAGGTCGAGGGAATTCCCACTGTTCTCGCTCTCATTGCTGGCCAGCCTGTTCCGCTTTTCAAGGGCATTCCGGCCGAACAGGAAGTCCGCACAATTCTGGATCAGGTGCTGGGTTTTGCGAAAGAGAACGGAGTCACGGGTCAGGTTGATCCTGGTCCCGCCCCAGACGCCGAGGGCAACCACACTGAACCGGCCTTGCCTCCGCTGCATCAAGAAGCGTTTGACGCCTTGAGCCGCAATGATTTGCCTGGTGCGAAAGCCGCCTATCAGAAGGCTCTTGCTGAAGCTCCCGCCGACGCTGATGCGGCAGCAGGTCTTGCTCAGGTTGAGCTCCTGGAGCGGGTCTATGCCCTCGATGCGGATCAGGTTCGACGAGCTGCTGCCGAGCAGCCGGAGAGTATGGAGCGCGCGCTGGAGGTCGCAGACCTCGACATTTCCGGAGGACACGTCGAGGACGCGTTTGTCCGACTGTTGGGTCTCTATTCGGCTGCCAGTGACGAGGACAAAGAGCGCCTTCGCGAGCGTTTGCTGACGTATTTCACCATTGTGGGTCAGGCTGCACCCGAGGTGAAGAAGGCACGGGCCCACCTCACCTCCTTGATGTTCTAGGGCAACGATGGGCGTCTATCTCGACTATCAGGCCACAAGCCCTATGCCCGAATCGGTGCGGGAGGTCTACGTCGACGCCCTCGCCGGCGTCGGGAACCCCTCCTCCATCCATCAGGCGGGTCAGCGTCAGCGCGCGATCTTGGAAGATGCCAAGGAGCGAATCGCTCGCATCGTGGGGTGTGAACCGATCGAGATCATTCTCACCTCCGGGGGCACCGAAGCCATCAATACCGCTCTGAAAGGTGCCGTGTGGGCTGCGCAGGCAGCACGAGGACCAGACACCCCGACGACACTGGTGTCATCTAGGGCCGAGCACCACGCGACCCTCGATGCGCTGCACTGGCTGAGCGCCCAGGAGGGGACGGACGTCGCTTGGGTACCGGTGGATGACCAGGGTGTTCTCGATACCGACTCACTCGAGGTGATTCTGGCAGATCACCGACCCGTCATGGTTGCCACCCTGTTGGCAAACAATGAGGTCGGATCTATTCAGCCGGTCGAGGAGATTGCCAGGCTCTCCCTGGAGGCTGGCACCCCCGTCCACGTTGATGCGATTGCCGCGCTTGGATACCTGCCGATCAACTTCGCCGAGCTCGGCGTCACCGCGATGAGCCTCTCCGCCCACAAGGTGGGCGGACCCGTCGGCGTCGGGGCCTTAGTCCTGTCCCGTCACGCTCCCGAGCTCAGCGCGTTACTGCACGGTGGAGACCAGCAGCGGGGGCGCTCCGGAACTCTCGATGTTGCGGGTGTTGTTGCTTTTGCCGCTGCACTGGAGTTGCGCGAGCAGGGACGTATCGAGCACGGTGCGCAACTGGCGGCCATGAGGGATTCCTTGCGCGAGCAGCTGTGTGCTGCTGTCGGGGATGTGGTGGTGCGCGGGTCCCATGACGCAAGACTTCCGGGGAACCTGCACATCACGGTGCCCGGCTGCGAGGGTGATGTTTTGCTCTACCTGCTGGACCAACACGGCATTCAGGTCTCCACCGGGTCGGCGTGCCAAGCCGGTGTTCCCGAAGCCTCGCACGTTCTCTTGGCGATGGGTTTGAGCGAAGAGACAGCACGCGGGGCACTGCGCTTTAGTCTTGGCTACCACACCACAGAGGACGACATCGAAGCTGTCGTCTCGGTATTTCCCCGCGTTGTCGAGCAAGCTCGAGCCGCGGGTATGGCCTCTGGCCGCTAACACTGGCGCTTGGGGCCTCTTCCCGGAGGCACTGCCTACACTGGTGGGCGTGAAAGTTTTGGCAGCGATGAGTGGTGGCGTCGATAGCGCGGTCGCGGCGGCGCGCGCTGTGGAGGCGGGACACGAGGTTGTTGGCGTTCACTTGGCGCTTTCGCGGATGCCGGGAACCCTGCGAACAGGGGCCCGAGGGTGCTGCACCATCGAGGATTCGATGGATGCCCGGCGGGTTGCCGACATGCTGGAAATTCCCTTCTATGTCTGGGATTTTTCGGAGAGATTTGCCCAGGATGTGGTCCAGGACTTCATCGATGAATACTCCGAGGGTCGAACGCCAAACCCGTGTATGCGCTGTAACCAGCACATCAAGTTCCAGGCCGTGTTGGAGCGGGGTCTCGCTCTCGGTTTTGACGCCATCGCCACCGGGCACTACGCCTCCGTCGTGGAGGGCCCGCAGGGTAAAGAGCTCCACCGAGCTGCCACCTGGGCAAAAGATCAGTCCTATGTGCTGGGCGTTCTCACCACTGAGCAACTTGAGCATTGCTATTTCCCCCTCGCCACTACCCCGTCCAAAGATGAGGTCCGGGCTGAGGCGGCCGAGCGTGGGTTCTTTGTCGCAGCAAAGCCTGACAGTCACGACATCTGCTTCATCCCCGATGGGGATACCCGTGGCTGGCTTGCGGAGCGTGTGGGGGAACGGCAGGGTCCAGTCCTCACCGCGGAGGGCGAGGTGGTCGGGTCCCATCAGGGAGCTCACGCCTACACCGTGGGCCAGCGAAAAGGTCTCCAGCTGGGCTACCCCGCAGCTGATGGAAAGCCCCGCTACGTTCTGGAGGTTCGACCCAAAACCAACGAGGTCGTTGTCGGACCGAAAGAAGCACTGGCGATCAGTGAGCTGGCGGGCTCTGTGATGAGTTTTGCCGGGGCTGACCCGGTCCGCTCGGGACTGGCTGAGGACGCCAGTGACGAACACGGTTTTGGCTGTGAACCCTTCTCGTGTCACGTTCAGGTGCGAGCGCACGCTGACCCGGTTGCCGCCAGCGCCCGGGTTTCTGGTGGCGAACTCGTGGTGAGCCTCCTGGAGCCCCTGCTCGGTGTTGCACCCGGACAGAGTGCGGTGATCTATGTGGGAACCCGAGTGCTTGGCCAGTGCACTATTGATCGCACCGTGAGTGCCCTGCAGGAGGTCAGCAGTGGCTGAGGCCCTGCGCCGACGTGTCATCATCCTCGGCTCCACTGG
>Ga0208785_1001394_pt1 | contig 10603 bp, 7 predicted proteins | sample DEB08_DNA_2_FD_185499 | JGI IMG/M metagenome (GOLD analysis project Ga0208785, IMG submission 185499) | Aqueous microbial communities from the Delaware River and Bay under freshwater to marine salinity gradient to study organic matter... | ecosystem: Environmental > Aquatic > Marine > Coastal ...
GAGTCGGTAACGCTCACCGCTACCGCCAGCAGCTCGCTCGGAGCCAACTTGTCCAACTCGGTTACTTGGCGAACACCCAACGGTGTCGTCGCCCACACCGGTTCCTCATTCACCTTCACCCCCACTTCGATCGGTTCGAATACGGTGATCGCCTCAATCGTCGAAGCTAACGGCCGGTCGGCGACCACCAGCGTCACGCTTAGCGTCTCCGAGATGCGCTTCCGGGTCCTTTCTCCCACCAACCCAGTGCCGTTGGTTGTGGGAGACAACCTGACCGCCACTTGGGCCTGGCCCGGCCAATCGAACCAAACCGGTGAAGTCGCGATCGAATCCATCTACCGCTATGAGGTGGAACCGAACAGTTCCGCCGGTGCGATCGTTGACAATCGTTCGACCTCGGTTGCCCTCAACGTTGGCGAGTCGTTTTTGGTCGGCATCGTAAGCGTCGGGCTACGACTCAGCCACTCCTACGTTGGAGACTTGACAATCTCGCTGACCAGCCCGTCGGGGGAACGAGTCAACCTTTATCAAGAAGATGGCGGAAGCGGGAACAACTTTGGTTCGGGGGACCGTAGCTGTGACGGAGAGCTCACCATCTTCACTGAAGCCGCCGATGACTTCGTCTCTAACCTGTCGGCACCCTACCTCGGGCCGGTTCGGGCGTCTGAATCTCTCACCGCAATGGAGAACACATCCGCCAACGGCCAATGGGTGTTGACCGTCACCGATAATGCTGTAGAAGATACGGGAACGATTCATTGCGTGGAACTTGACCTAACTAACGCATCTAGCCGCAAAATCATCGGTACCGGCGTTCCTCTGGTCGACGAGTCGTTCACGATCACGCATACCACCGCCCTCAACAACACCCTTGCCCCCGAAAGCCGGCTGGTATTGAGCGCTCAAGGATTCCCGAAAGTTGCCAGCTTGGGCACGCTCCTCGATGCCACCAAATTGGTTCCCACTCCCCCTCGACAAGTGGTGACCTCCCCCAATGGCACCCCAAACCAGCTGCGAGTGAGTTGGATTCCGCCTCTGTCGCGCGGTGGCGGTCCGGTTACCGGGTTTCAGGTGCGCGAAGGCGACAGCGTCGTTTGCCAAACGACCTCCACCAGTTGCTTTGTCGGCCTCTACGCCAGTGGTTCTGTCCATAGCTTCACCGTCACCGCGTCCAACAGCTTCGGAACCAGCATCCGTTCAGATACGTCACCACCGGGAGTAGTCCCGACCCTCCGGACGTCGGCGGAGACCGGCGTTGACTGCTACATGCCGCAGATCCACGACTTTCTGGATGTGAGGGCCGTGCTGCGAGTGACCAACGACGTTGGCTGTATCGCTCAGCTGGGGATCACCACCGGAACCTCCCCCACCGCCTTCAGCCCCAACGATGCGGTGCTACGAGAACAGATGGCGGCTTTCCTAGCCCGACTCAACACCAAGATGATCGGGGATGGGTGTAGCGAAACGTATCCCTTTACTGACGTTTCAAGCAGTTCGTACGCCGCCAAGTCGATCGGTTGCCTCAGCCAGCTTCAGGTGACCAGAGGCACCACGCCGACCACCTTCGCTCCCAAATCGGTGGTGACTCGCGAACAGATGGCTGCGTTCCTGGCCCGCTATTACCAAGCCATTACCGCAACATCGTGCACTGGCAGCCACCCGTTCACTGATATCGGTCCAGCATCGTATGCCTACACATCGGTTGGGTGCATCTACGAGTTGGGGATCACCACCGGAACCTCCCCCACCACCTTCTCCCCCAAAGACCCGGTAACCCGCGAGCAGATGGCCTCGTTCCTGGCTCGAATTTACCGAGCCCTCACCGCCTGATCGAACCAGGTCAGGTCAGCGCAGGTCAGGTCAGCACACCAGCTACCGCCAGATCGGCTATCTCCTGATCGCTGAAACCAAGCAGGTCGGCGAGCACCTGCTGACTGTGCTCCCCGATCGTCGGCCCTGCCCGCCACGCCTGGGCTGGAGTGCGCGACAGTATCGATACGGGACCATCGAAGGCCGCGTCGATCACCTGGTGTTCCAACGGGGTAAAGAAGTGCCGATAGGCAAGTTGTGGGTCGCGGTGAAGGTCCGTGGCCCGCATCGAAACGTAGGCCGGGCAACCTGCTGCGAGCAGATCTTGCTGAACCACAAACACGTCACGGACGCTCAGCCATTCAGCGAACACCGTCTCAATCTCACGGCGTTGCTCAAGTCGTTCGGGTGCGGAGAGTCCGGCAAAGCGTCGCATCGGTTCGACCACCGAAACCATCGCGTCCCAAGCCGGTGTTCCAAGCACCGACACGGTCAAATACCGTTCGCTTCCCGCCCCGCCAAACACCCCGCTGGGTGCCCCAGCCTCAGAGGAGACACCGGGCCGAACGAGCAGCGAACCGCGTTGGGAGTATTCGGCAATCAACGGGCCAAGGTGATGCACCCCGGTTTCGTTTTGGGAAACGTCGATGTATTGACCTTGGCCTGTTTTCGCCGCTCGACGCAGGGCCGCAAGCAACGCAGCGAGGGCAAACCGGGGTGACACGAAATCGGTGTAGGCCCCCCAAGGAGCGATGGGTGCTCGATCTGCCCACCCGGTGATGTCAACGAACCCAGCCAGCGCTGCACCGTGCAGGCCAAACCCGGTCAGGGTTGCCTCGGGACCGGTTTGGCCTCGCATCGACGTCGAAAGCATCACCGCCCGAGGGTTTCGGGCCTGCACGTGATCCCACCCGAACCCGTAGCGAGCGGCCAGCCCGGGTCGAAAGTTTTCTACCACCACGTCGGCCCAATCGATCAGGCGATCAATGACCGCAACGGCCTCCGGACGACCGAAATTGCAGGCCAACCCCAGCTTGCTCTGGTTGACGTTGGCCGCCGGTAGCCCCGTGTCGGTTCCGACTTGTTCGCCATGAAATGGTGGCAACCAACGCATGGTGTCCACGTGAGCCATCGTCTCGATGTGCACCACGGTCGCGCCATGATTGGCCAACTCTCGGGTGATGATCGGACCGGCCGCCATCCAGGTCAGGTCCACAACCTTGACCCCTTCCAACGGTCTCGCCGCTACTGCTGGCACCGTCGGCGCAGCACTGCCGCCGGCCGGTGCAGCTGGTATCCACGTTTCGACTTCGGCCTGATCGGCGCCCAGCGCCGGTGCCCCTCGGTCATAACGGATCGGGGTTTCGCTGAGCACCGCAAAGGGGCCAGGTATCGCCATCCCTTCCACGTCTACCCAGAAGCCTCGAGCTCGCAGTTGTGGATCAGCCAGCAGATCAGCGGCGTTGTTGCACGGCGCGATCAGCATCTTGTCCGAAACCGACCGCTGATGGATTTCGGCTTTGGTTCGAGTCTTGATGAAGGCCAGAAGTTGATCCATCGCCCGACGGCCATCCTCAACCGGAAGGACCCCTGACTTCATCTCTTCGATCCAGTCGACCCACTCACGACCGCACAAATCAGCGTCGAGCGCTCCGGCTTCTTCCACCCAACGCATCGCAGCCGCGAACGCCGCGTTGCCTTGAGCGCCGAGCACAAACGTCATCACCACATGCCCATCAGCGCAGGGCTCAACGACAGGGTTACGAATCCCAGCAACGACCTCTCCGCCCCGGTCGCGTGACGCCTGCGATCGGTCATCGCCGGTAAAGGAAGGGTTGCGGTCCAGCGCCGCATAGCTGCTCGTCCACAGCAACGTCCCGACCACAGCCGCCTGCATCGACGTGTCGAGATGCTGACCTAACCCCGACCGGTCTCGTTCGTACAGTGCCACCATGACATCGGCGGCCGCCTGCACCGCCCCATGATGGGCAGTTTCGGGAAAGCCGATCGGGATCGGAGGACGATCCTTGTCTCCTTGATGGTTGAGCAGTCCACCCGCAGCCGAAAGCGTGAGGTCGCTGGCTGGGGCATCGGCGAGCGGCCCGTCGATCCCGAACGCCGTGATGCTGGCGTGGATCAGTTGCGGATACCGAACCGCGACCTGTTCGGGCACGATTCCCCAAGACAACCGTTGACTGGACGTCGCAGATTCCAAAAGCACATCGGCCTGGACAAGCAGGCGATGGAGTTGCTCGACCCCGGACGGAGCCGCAAGATCAAACACCACCGAGCGTTTACCTCGACCCCACACCTTCCAGTAGTAGGAGGTCCCGTCATCAGCGAGCGGTCCCCGACGTCGACTCTGTCCGCCTTCTGGTGGTTCAACCTTGATCACGACGGCCCCCAGATCGGCCAGCACGCGACCGGCGGCTTCGGCAAGGTCACCGCAGAGATCGACGACCCGCAGTCCGTCCAGTAGCGCCGCTGTCACCGGCGGGCGACCAGTTCGTCAACTCCCGGGCCGGTGAGCTGCGGATCGAACGCCGAGCGTCCGCAACCAGCGAGCAGCAGCGCGGCAGCCGGTCCGACCACTTCGGGTCCGGTGCCGTAATGCCAGTCAATGTCGGTGGCCACCAACCGCAGACCGGTGACCCGACGGCGAGAGTCGATGGCACCGCCGGTGCTGACCATGCCATCGGCCATCCACCGCAGCCGTTCTGGATCAGCAACCATCGGTCGCTCGAGAGGCACGGCGATATCGAGTTGGTGCACGAACGCATCAATGGCGGACTCAACCCGGCGACCCATCGGTGCGATGACATCGGAAGCCACCAGCTTCGCACTGTCTTCAAGATGAACCGCGGGTGCCTGATTGCCCCGTTTCGGCACGGTCCGGGCCATGTAGCGGTTGACGTTCCCACCAAACCGCAAGACCCCAAGCACCAGCTGTGGCCGTGAAACGCTGACCAGCAGGTTGGCGTGGGCAACTACGTCGCGCACCCGCCAATGTTCACACAACGACGGGTGGTCCCATTGCGTGATTGTCAGCGAACTCGCAAGATCAAGCAACGATTGCCGTTCGGCTCGCAGTGCTGCGGTTTCGTCACGCATGGTGAGAGCTAAACGTCATGTCGGATGGATCCTTGAGTTGCGGGGCCTAATCGTCTACCGGAATGCGCTAGCGCGCAAGCCCTGAGACTAGGGTCGCAGCAATGACTGAAGGGCTGAGTTCCGACGGGCGATTCAGCGCACTCGCCGCTCCGGAGTTCCGACGCCTCTGGTGGGGTGGCGTTTTTGTCTTCCTCGCGATGCAAACCCAGCAGGTGGCGCGCAGTTGGTTGGCCTATGAACTCACCGGAACCAACACCGCGCTCGGTGGGGTGCTCATCGGTTTTGGTGTCGCTGGACTGGTTGCTATCCCCGCCGGCGGAGTGCTCGCCGACCGGTTCGACAAACGCTCCATCCTGTTTTTCTGCCAGACCATCAACACGATCACTGCGATCGTCGTTGGGATCGCGATTGAGACCGGAGTAATCGCTTACTGGATGATCGTGGCAGCCTCGGTCATTGGGGGAAGCACCATTTCAATCCTGGCTCCGGCCCGAATTGCCATGACCGCCGAACTTATTTCCGCTGACCGGCTCACCAACGCCATCATGTTGGGATCAATGAGCACGCAGGCCACTCGCGTTATCGGTCCGGCGATCGCGGGCACCATGATCGGTGTCGCCGTCTTCGGGATTGAAGGTGTCTATTACCTTTCGGCGCTGCTCTCCGCGGTGGCGGTGCTGCTCACCCTTCGCCTGCCGACAAGTCGCCCCTCCCGGCGGATCGATCATGGACCGTTCGACGATCTGAAAGCGGGTTTCGCTTACACCCGAAGCCGGCCCGACCTAGTCCGGCCGCTGATCCTGTCGTTGCTGGTGGTGATGTTTGGGTTCGCCCATCAGGCCTTCCTCCCGACCGTCGTCGACGAGTTCTTCGGGCGAGGGGCCCAAGGGCTCGGGTTGATCACCACGACCGCGGCGAGCGGTGCGGTCGTGACATCCATCCTGCTAGCCAACACTCGACGCGAGGACCTCAATGGCCGTCAAAGCGTTGCGGCCTACGCCTTCGGAGGTTTCCTGATTTTGTTCGCGGTCGCCCCGAACTTCTTCTTGGCGCTCACCGCCATGTTTTTCGTTGGCTGCGCCATGGCCGCGTTCCAAACGCTCAACAGTTCGTTGATCCTTTCCACCGCCGATATGGAATATCACGGACGGGTGCAATCGCTGATCATGTTGAGCTACTCGGCGTTTGGTCTGGCCGCACTGCCGTTTGGGATCGTGGCCGACCAGGTTGGTTTACAGGAGACGATGGTGGGAATGGGCTTGGCGGTGGTCCTTGCCGCCGGGCACAACCATCTCTGGGGTCTCCGCTCGGGCCGCGGTGCCGCTACACGATCAATCGATGGGCTCTAAGGTTGTGCCATGCCAGCCGCTGACCAGTCACCGATTGACGTCGCTTCGGCCGAGAACGCGCTCGTTGAGTACTGGAACCGGTTGTGGGTCGCCGCGGATGCATCCGGTATCGATCAGATCCTGTCCGACCCGTTCGTCACTCACGGCCCGGACGGAACGACGTCTCGCTCCCCTGCGGTGCAGGCGGCGCATGTGCTGGCTGTCACCGAGCATCTTCGAGGGACCTCGGTGGTCTTTGATCTGCTCGACGCAATCGACGACCGGCTCCACGCCCGGTTCACGCTGCACGGGGTGAACCTCCGGAGCGGTCAGACGGTGACGGTGGCAACGTTGGGCCAGTACCGGCTTGAGCAAGGGCGGCTCGCCGAAGCGTGGATCCTTCGCGAAACCGGGTTTGCTTGGACATGAGGATCAAGCGGCGGAATCGTGACCGGGCCACAGCGCACAGCGACCCATGGTGGCGGGTACGGATCGCAATGGCGATTCTGGTCGGTGTGGTGGTGGGTGGTGTAGTCGGGTATCGCCTTCTTGGGTTGAGCTTGTTCGACGCTTTCTACCAAACCACGATCACCGTCACCACCGTTGGTTTCAGTGAGACCGGCCCCGCGTCCGAGATCGACACGTCCTACCGGGCGTTCACGATGGTGCTGGCGTTCATCGGCGTCAGCGGTGCGCTCTACACCTTGGGGGTCACCGTGGAGGCCCTTGTCGAAGGCTCAATCAATGACGGATTCCGCTTCCGAAAGGAGCACAGGATGATTGAACACATGTCTGACCATCTCATCGTGGCCGGCGCCGGACGGGTGGGGCGCTCGATTATCCACTACGTCAGTCGTCATGGAGCCGACGTGGTGCTGATCGATCGACTCCCGCAACCTGACGAGCAATGCCCGATGGTGGTCGGCGAAGCAACCGAGGATGAAGTGTTGAAGTTGGCCGGGATCGAACGCGCCCGAACCCTCATCGCCGCGCTCAACTCTGATGCCGACAACGTGTACGTGACGCTGTCGGCGCGGGCACTCAACCCTGATCTGCACATCGTGGCCCGGACCCACGACCAAGCCAACGAGCAGAAGTTCTTTCAGGCCGGGGCGAACCGGGTTGTGAACCCTCACGAAATCGGTGGTTCACGTATGGGAGCGCTCGCGTTGCATCCGACGCTGGCCGAGTTTCTCGACGAGGTGCTTCATGATGAGAGTCACGGGGTGCGAGTTGACGAGATCACCATCGAAGCGGACTCAGCCGGAGTTGGCAGAACGGTCGGCGAGGTCATTGGGCCACGTGGTCTACCGCTGGTGATCGCGCTTCGTGATCAGGACCACGGGTATGTGCCGACCCCGGCCCCGACCGCAGTCCTGCGGGCCGGTTCGGTGCTTGTGGTGATTGGCAGCGATGCTGTTGTCGACGCACTTCGTCGCGACGTGACCTGATCGCAGCACCTACCTTCGAGACCGGGTCTTGGATGCCAGTGGCACCCAAGACCCCAGTCCCGAAGGTAAGGCGAACCGCTAGGCCGCCGAGTCGCTGCGGGCCTTGGCGATACCTAGCACCATGAGGCCGTAGAGGCCCTTCGCGGTGATATCGGCCAAGGTGTACCCGACCTGCCGAAGGGTTTCGAGGCCACCAGAGGAGTCGTCAAAGACCGGGAACAGGTAAGCAATTGGGTAGACCATCCAGGTCACCAGCAAGACGACGGTCGCTTTGCGAATCGCACCAGCCACAGCCGAGCTTTCACGCTGAGCAGCTGCTTGAAGCTGGCCGTACAAGACCCAAAGGATGTAGGCGAAGGGGATCATGGCCAAGACCCAGAAGAGCCACTTGGTGCCGGTGCTTTCCGCAACCTCACCCGGGTAACCCAAACCGATCATCAGAACAGTGGCCGGGACCAAGGTCTTCATGAGCTTCTTGCGCTGATCGCTTGCTACGCCGAGCACGATGAGCAGTTCGATGACCAGAAGGGGAACGGTGATCAGCCAGTCGGCATACCGGTAGCCCTCGTTCATGTGCCCGTGACCGAACGCATCCCAGATCCGGTAGTAGTGATAGCCAGCAATACCGACAACCACTGCCGAGGCAGCAACCGCAGGGCGATACTGCTTCGCTACCGAGTTCATCTGGGTAAGGAAGTAAACGAAGGCGCCGAGCATAACTGCGGTGCCAAACGAGAGCGCGTTGTAGACCAGCGTGTACTGGTCGTCGCTCAACAGTTCAATCGGGTTCATACTTTGTGGCCTTTCTTTAGCCTTGACGGGCGGATTTCTCCCGTCAACAAACCATTCTTACCCATTTCTAAACGTGATACCGGATTTCAAGGAAAACGATACTTAGACATGAACTAAGCGCGGATGTTCGAGTCAACCACCGAAGAACCAATGGGCAAGTCGCCGGGTACGAACGCAGCCGACCTGAACTGGCCCCTCGAGCGCAGACGTCGCACCAGCCACCGATCCCCTACCCGCTCAGATTTGGTACCCCGTACGGGATTTGAACCCGTGCTACCACCTTGAGAGGGTGGCGTCCTGGGCCGCTAGACGAACGGGGCAAGTTCGAACCACTCCCGTGGTCGGCGTGGCGAGTCTAGCGGTGGCGACTAACCGCTCCAACTGCCCACCAAACCGGCTGGCAAAACGAGAAACGGCGCCCGGAGGGCGCCGTTTCGATGCTCGGGGAGGAGGACTCGAACCCCCAATGACTGGACCAGAACCAGTTGTGTTACCAATTACACCATCCCCGAAGGGCACGGCAAAGGTTATCGGTTGATTCGCATTCAGCCGACGCTTCCAAACCAGTTGTCAACTCTTCGGTACCCCACAATGCGCCCCAGACTCACCGCGGCTGTCTCCCGCACCAACTGCTTAAACGACGACGAACCCGCCGTCGAAGCAATCGAAGCGCTCAACCCAACCTCATCAGCGATCTGACGCAACCGCATCGCATGGTATGGATCAGACACCAGCACCACCTCGTCCAAGCCTCGCTGTTTCAGCACCCGGGCGGTCGCAGCTAGTTGCTCCCACGTTGACGCACCATCGTCGACCACAAGCACCGCTGATTCGGGCAGATTGCGATACCGAAGGTAGGCGTATCCGGCGTAACCCTCGGTGTAGGCATCACCTTCCTGTTTCGAACCGGTGGTTACCACCAGCGGGGCGATGTCAGCCCGCCAAAGGTCGTAGGCACGATCCAGCCGCCTCGCCAAAACCGGTGAAGGGTTTCCGTTGTACTGCGCGGCACCAAGCACCACGATGGCGTCGGCCGGTTGCGGATCGTTTGTCCCATCCGCAGCGAGCACCTGAGCGAACGTCAGACCGATGTAGAGCGCCAGCAAGATCGGCAGCGCAAGCAACACCGCCACCACTTGAACCCACCGCTTCGCAATCCACCGTTTTGCATCCCACCGAGACATTGCTCGCTCATTCCATTCGGTCGCGTGCCATCTGAAGACGGTACAACGTCTCCTCACGGCCCAGCAGGCAGGTGGCCTGCCAGAGCGGGATCCCACCCCCAACCCCTGTCAACGCCACCCGCACCGGTGCCTGAGACAACACCCGCTCACCGAGTTCAGCCGACAGCGCCTCGCCGGCACCCATCACCACTCGCTCAATGCGATCCGGGTCGTCGAAGGACTCCTCGGCAAGCCCAGCGAGCACCGCGTCCAGTACCCGATCGGCGGCGCGGCCCTTGACCATTGCTTTCTGCCAGGCCTTGTCCTCATAGTCGGCTACCGGAGCGAACAACCAGGCCAACCAGTTCGGGGCCTCGGCCAACGTGGCGATCCGTTGCTGCACCTCCCCGGCCAGCACCTCCACCACCTCGGGTCGATAACGGTCGGCAGGCCACGGTGCATCATCAGCGGTCATCCACGGTTCAACCGCAGCCACAAACTCCGCCGGTGACAGGCCTTTGATGTATTCCGCATTGATGTGATCCAACTTCTTGAGATCGAAAAAGGCCGGAGCCTTTGTCACCGCTTCCAACGTAAACCGCTCGATGATTTCGGCAATCGGGCGAACCTCGACCTCGTCGGGAGGGCCCCAACCCAGCAGCGCCAAGGCGTTCACCATCGCTTCCGGCAGGTAACCGCCAGCGACGAAATCGCTGAGCGCCACATCGTCGCGACGTTTCGAAAGTTTCTTGCGCTGCTCGTTGACCAGCAGCGGAAGGTGGGCATACACCGGCGACGGCCCGTACCCCAACGCTTCCCAAAGCATCATAACTTTGGGGGTGGTGTTCAACAGGTCCTCACCCCTGATCACATGGCTGATCGCCATGTCGTGATCGTCGACCGCGTTGGCGATCAAAAAGGTTGGGCTTCCGTCGCCACGGCGGATCAC
>Ga0208785_1001404_pt1 | contig 10547 bp, 10 predicted proteins | sample DEB08_DNA_2_FD_185499 | JGI IMG/M metagenome (GOLD analysis project Ga0208785, IMG submission 185499) | Aqueous microbial communities from the Delaware River and Bay under freshwater to marine salinity gradient to study organic matter... | ecosystem: Environmental > Aquatic > Marine > Coastal ...
CCCCATCATTTTTTGCTGTTTGCATCTAAGGATTCACCTGTCGCCTTGTCGGCCGCATTTCCTTGCTCACTGGTTGCGATGCTATGTTTGCCTGTTGGAAATTTTTAAGAAATTGTAGTTTGCCTATCGCACTTGTTTATACGAGTTTTCTTTTCAGGTCAATCTTTTTGGCTTTAAATACCACGATGCATTGGACGTACCAAGGAAATGAAATTACCAACATGCCGGAAGATGTTGTGGGATTTGTTTATATCATAACCAACACCACCAACGGCAGGAAGTACATTGGAAAAAAATTAGCAAGATTCAAGAGATCCAGACCACCACTCAAAGGCAGGAAGAACAAGCGTAGATATAAAGTTGATTCGGACTGGCAGGACTACTATGGTTCTAGTGATGATCTCACAATTGATGTCAACAAACTTGGCAAGGACAAGTTCACCAGGGAGATACTTTTTTGGTGCAAGTCCAAGGCGGAACTATCTTACGTTGAGGCACGTGAGCAGTTCTCACGCAAGGTGCTTGAGACCAATGATTACTACAACGGTCACATCCGTGTCAGGGTACACGGCAAGGGAATCCTCAAGTCATAAAAAAACCCCCGACTATCGCTAGCCGGAGGCTTTGGGTTTTGCAAAATCCAATGATCGATTACGCCGCAGTTTTTGCCGCGTTCTTGACTTCCTGAATTTCTTTTCTTCTTGCTTTGATCAGTTTAGATAAGTTTGCCAAGGCCTTTCTGGCTCTTGTTGCAGATGCTTTCACACCCTTATCAACGAACTTCCCATTCTCTTCTGAGTAAGTTTGTATCTCTGTCATTATAGCGTCGTGTGTTTCATTTGACATAATTTACGTCCTTCCTTTATTATCGTACGATTAACATTAATTAACATCAGTGTAATTAAAGCACGTAAGAAGTGGTTTTGTCAACATAAAAATTAAACAATTATGTCAACATCATTGGCATAGTTGGTAAAACCATTCTCTTTTACAACTTTCAATACACTATTCACTCTGCTTACCAATTCGTCTTTGTGAGAGATCAGGAATATGTTCTTTTTCTGTGTCCTGCTCATGTCTTTTAAAACTGCCATTGAACTCTCAACACCGGATATGTCCATGCCCGCGTCAACTAGTTCGTCGATGAACAACAAGTTGATCTGTTGATAAAGGCTCTCCCACACATCTCTGAACGCCCAACTCAGACTCAGGATTAATCTATTCCTCTCACCCCTGCTTAGATTGTCAAAGTCCAGTTCCCTGCCCAGTTCCTCGATACGCACAGTTAGGTCCGATTGGAAAGTCACTGTGTGTGGCAGTTTCACTTTGCCCAAGAAGTACGCCAGTCTCTGATTCAGGTACGTCAAGTTCTGTTCTATGATCCTTGTCCGTATGAATGAGTCTTTGGCTGTCAACAGTTTGTATAGGAACTCTTGGTGCCTGTGCAGATCTTCCAGTTCGTTTGCTTTCTCGTAATCTATCTTCTGTATCGCAGATTTTTTCATCTCTGTGATCTGTTCTGCGTATGTGTCTTCTTTTTTCTCCGTGTGTTCAAGTTGTCTCTGTAGATCTTTCAATGAACTTTTATGGTTGAATGCCTCGTCTATGGTGTCGTAGTAGGTGTCGGGTATCTGTCCAATATCTCCAACATCATCTATGCCCTGTTGTATTTCTGCAAGATCGGCTTTCAACTTGGTAACGTAATCAGTTGATTCTGTGAGTTGCATTTTCAGTTTGTCCACGAGATGCGTGTGCTTGTCGTCGTGTAGTTCTTGTTCACACGTTGGACATTTCTGTTGTTCTGCATACTCGAGGTCCGCATTTGTTTTTGTAACTGTGCTTTCCGCTTTGGTCAAGGAATCCTCGTGATACGCCTTTTCCTTTTGCAGACTCCTCAGTGCAGTCTGCATCTCATTGTGTTTCTGCAGTTTTTTATGTTTTGCGATCTCGATTTCGCTATCTACTTTTTCTAGTTCTGCTATCGCTTCTTTGAAACTTTTTATGTCATCCTCTTTTTGTTTGCTCCATGCATTTGATCTTATCTGTAGACTTTCTATGGACTCCTGTATCTTTTCGTTCGATACAATCCTGGCATCGATCTTTAATTTTTCCTCTGTCAGCATCTGTTTCGTTGCCTTCTGTTTCTCTTTCAGGAGATCTGCTTTTTGCGAAAGTAGTGTTATGCCAAGCAACTGTTCGATAATCTCTCTCTGCTCTGCTTGTTTTGTAGACAGGAACGGTTGTGTGTAGGTGTTAAGTGCGATGATGTTCTTGAACATGGAATGGGTCATGCCCATCAATTTGTTGATCTCCACCTGTGTTTCTCTGTTCTCACCTTGTGCTTCGTTGCTCTCTGTTTTCTGTTCTATGTCATTGGCATAGAACCTGAATATCTGTGGTTTACGGCCTCTCTCGATTGTGTATGTTATTCCGTTTTTCACAAACTTAACACCAACCAACATGCCCTTCTCGTTGGTCTTGTTTACGAGATTGTCTCTTCTGATGTTTGTTAATGCTTCACCAAAGAACACATAACTCAGTGCATTTATAATTGTGGTCTTACCTGTACCATTCCTGGCACCCGCGTCGTCACCACCTAGGTCCATGTTCTCACCAATAACAAGCACCAGGCTCTTGTTTGAGAAGTCTATTGCTTGGGCCTGGTTGCCCACGCTCATGAAGTTCTTTACCGTTAGTTCTTTAATCGTTAACATTCTTTTTTCTTCTAGGTTTCTTCTTTCCAAAATTTTCTATCGCTTCATACACTGCCAGTGGTGTTGATAGAGTTTGATCTTCAACCCACTTTTTGTAGCCTTTCAACCATTCCTCCTGGGTTGGTGGATTCTTGAATCTTTCAAAAATATCAGACTTTGTCATTTTAACTTCAAGATCACCTTTCAGTGCTTTTATTAATTTTCTTTTACTAATGCGTGACATCTAGATCATTGTAAATTGCTGTTAATACGTTCTTGTCGTAGACCTCTGAGTCCACACCTTGTAACTGCTTGATTACGATTTGATCAACGCTGTCAAACTTCTGTACTTCAACAAGTGGTTGTTGTGCGTTGTCCACTTGTTCTGGTATCAGTTGCAGTTCTCTCAGTTGGTACTTGTCTATGAATGTTTCTCTTACAAAATTTGCTTCCTCGTATGAAATTTTTATATCTAGTGTTACTCTCACGTACATTTTTGGTTTCAGATACTTGTCCGGATCTTCTAACAGTTCCGAAACTTTTATTGTGATGTACCTCGGCATATCGGGCCAATTCACAAACTTAGGTTCTCCACCGTATTCCAGTATCATCATTCCACGATCATCATCCCAGGCGTCTGCGTAGTTGTGTGGGAAAGCGTTGCCCATGTACGTGACATTCTTCATGTACTGTCTCTTGTGGAAGTGTCCTGAGAACACCTTGCCACAGCCTGCGAAGTGGTCTGTCTGTATTCCACCAACGTCTGGCATCTCCACCATTGCGTTCATTTTGAAGTATGGCAGTTCGAAGTGTCCAAACACGTACTTTTGTTTCATCTTCTCGATCTTTTTCCATTCGTCCTGTACCACCCATGGTATGATCGCAACGTCATCTTCCACCACCCATTCGTTCACTATGTGTATGTTGGGAATGTTCCTGATGTACTCCATTGAGTTTATTTCTCTCTTGTCTCTGTAATACAGATCATGGTTGCCCATGATAACATAAACCTTCTCGAACGCCGCACCCAATCTCTCCATGTTGGAAACTGTGTAGTTCATCGTGCTTACATTCGTAGCAGATCTATGGTGATGCCAATCACCCAGGAAAATGCAGGTCTCACAACCTTCTGCCTTGGCCTGTTCAATGAACCATTTCACAAACTGTTCACAGTCATCGTTGTGTACTCGACTGTTGCCTTTTAGTCCGAAGTGTATATCCGTGAAGCAGGCTACCTTTTTAAAGAATGCCATAGATTACCACCTCTTTTTTACGATTGGTTTGTGATTGGTCATATCGACTTTTTTAGAATTAACACTTTCAAAATCTTCTTTATCGATCTTACCTTTTTTCTTCAATGCTTTGTTCAATTTTGCGATACCTGTTTTGTTGACTTGCAAGACATCTCCATGTGCATCTTTCATTCTTTTTATATAGGACGGACCTGCGGTCTCGTTCTCGTTCTGTCTGGTGAAAGAAGGCATCATGTTGTTGGCTTCCAGTAAGTCGTCCCTGATCGCTTGGTTCTTCTTTTCAATGTTCAAGATCCTCGTGAAACTGTTTGTGATCGCCGCGGTGTAGTACGCGAACGGGTTGTCTGACTTCGACTCATCGAACTGTAGTCCAATCTGACTCAATTGCATCAAGGCCTGGGATTGCATCTCGTCGTTGTAGGTGTAACCCCTCCAGTTGGCCCTGGTACCATATCTCTCACACAACTTCATGTACATCATGGCCAGGGTGTTGGTCATCTTGCCGTGGTCGGCAGAGAAGTGTCCGTTGCTCATTCCACCCACCCAGTGTGATTTGCCCACGCACACCAGTTTGCCTTTTTTGTCAAACTTGTAGTGCTGGAACGGTGGGAAGTTGACCTTTGAATGATGGTCCGCCGTGGTCTTGGGATTTCGTTTCCGCTCGTCGTCCATGGGCACGTGGTCAAACATCATGACCCTGAACACCAGATCCGTCTTGTCTATTTTCCTTGGACTCACCGTGTAGTCCACTAGTTTAATCTTCTTGAGTCCGGCCGCCTTGGCTTCTTCCCACGCTTCCTGTGTCAGTCGCTTGGCCTTGGCCTTCCTGGCCTGTGCCACGGCACTGGCGTTGACCTTCTTTAAATTTGGTACGATTAGGTCATACTGTGCGTCCTCGGGCGTCACGTATGAGCAGTAGGTGTTCTTGCTGGCGTGTATCTGTGCCAGCAGATCTCGGTTGTTTAGGTACTTGACTCTCTTCATAATTCCTTTACTTTATATTGTTGAGATTGACCACAAACAGGTCTGTTGAATCGTGCCGTATGGTGAATTAAGTGCGCCTAAAATAATGCCTATAAATATAGTTAAAGTATACGAAATTTTACAAAGGAAAGCAACCATATAATGGCATTCGGAGACATAGGCAAGATAGTCAAGAACGTGGGAGGGGGCATATTCAACAGGACCCTGGGCAGGCTCACGGGTGCTGGTATTTCCACGGACAGCAGGATAGTGAACGCCAGGGCCAAGTGGTCCGGACGTGGCGACAAGACAGACTGGCGTGTGAGACTACAGATACCTGCAGGTGCTTCGGCGTTACAGAAAGCAATTCTAGGAGATGGAACAAGAGACAACAACGAGCTGTTGGCACCATTAAGGAAAAACGATTTGAACGGTATTTTCTGGCCCCTGACCCCGGCGGTTGTTATACAGCATTCGGCCAACTACAATGCACTGGCACAGACGCACAGCAACTACCCATTCCAGGCCTACCAGAACTCACAGGTGGACTCCATGAACATCATTGGTGAATTCCCCGTGCAGAATTCCGATGACGCCAAGCACTGGGTGGCTACCGTGAACTTCCTGAGGACAGTGACCAAGATGTTCTTTGGTAAGGAGCAGGATCTAAAAGGAAATCCACCGCCAATCCTGCACCTGTCAGGTTACGGGGATCACATGTTCCAGAAGGTGCCGGTGATAGTGAACACGTTCAACGTGGAACTGAGACCGGGCATTGATTACATTTCCACAAAACAGAATGACCTTGCCTACTCGGCTAGTCCTCGTGACCTTGGTGGTTATGATGAAGCAGGATTGCAAGTGGCGTCATCGGCGGAATCACAGACCTGGGCTCCAACACTGTCGAACATATCAGTTTTGGTGACACCGGTGTACAGCAGGGATTCTATCAAGAACTTCTCACTGTCAGAATTCGCACGTGGCCAGTTGAACGGTAAAGGCACAGACGAGATAGGATTCATCTAATGGCCAAGTATTCTTCCACATCACCATACTTCTCTACACCACAGAATGATGTTAACTTGGAAACGTTCGTCCCCAGGACCATAACTGCGGAGGACGATGACCAGAGTTACACCATAGAGAGGACATACGCATACAGGCCAGACCTGTTGGCCTATGACCTGTACGGCTCACCGAGGTTATGGTGGGTGTTCGCACAGCGTAACCCAGACCAGATAGAGGATCCCATATACGACTTCAAACCAGGAGTGACCATACAGTTGCCTAAACCCAGCAACGTCAACTCAGACCTAGGAATATAACATGGCAGAGAAATACACCACATCGGGATCTGCCAGCAAACCTTTCTTGAAACCCAACGTGCTACACCAGTATGCATCGTTCAACACCATATTCACACTGAGTGGCATCACCGAGCAGGAGATCAGGACAGCCAAGTTCCTGACCAATCCCGTGCATGACATAGTGGCACGTTCAGGAGGCATAGGTGACGCCAATGTGCAGACGAGACAGTTTAAGGAAAACAACCAGGAGCCAGAGGCCTTCAGGACTTTGATCAAGGATTTTGAAAAGAAGAAATACTACGAGCAGTACCAAGACAGCATAGACATATTGGACAGGGCACATGACCTGTTCATCGAGAACGTCAACATGGTGTCAACGGTTGGACCTAACGCGGAACGTAACCTAGGAAACTTCACAAAGATGGAATTCGAGATACACGAACCATACGGTATCACTTTCATAGAGAAGGTCAGGGCCGCGACTGCCATCAACGGTTTCCTGGACTACCAGGACGCACCCATGTTGCTGACCATAGAGTTCAAGGGGATCGACGACCAGGGAAGACCATACGCCAAACACAGCACCAACAAGAGCCACACACGTAAGATACCCATACTGATCAGCAGGGTGGACTTCGACGTGAACGAGGGTGGTGCCAGATATCAGGTAATGGCGGTGCCATACACCGACCTTGCGTTCGATGACAGGTTCAAGTATCCACGTACTGCTATGCCCATCGAAGGAAATGATCCTTATCAATGGGCCGCGGCCGCTGAACGTGCCTTGTCCGATCAGATGAAACAGGAGATCGAAGAACAGCGGAGGTATTATCCAGACTTCTACAAGTTCGAGATAGACGGTGAACTTGAGAAAAAAGGATTACAGTACAAGAACACAGCAGGCACCACCAACAGTGCTGGATCGGTAGCACAAAACCAAGAAGACTTTTCTGGTTTAAATTCAGACTTTGATGCACCCCCACCTAGACAGAACACCATGTCTGCACAGGCCAGTTCGGGCATAGCAGTCACCAAGTTCTTCGAGGATGCCATTAGGGCCGGATTCCATTATCAGGAGTTGGCCAACGATTTCTGGACCACATACATCAGGTCCAACACCGATTACACCAAGGAGAGCCTCACCAAGGAGAAGGTGGCCTCTATAATCAAGAGCAAGGAATTCGAGAAGATACTGTTCAACAACCAGTACATAGACTGGTTCAAGATCAAGACCACTGTGTACACGGACACCAGCAAGATCGATCCCATAACCAAGATGCATCCAAAGACCATCACATACAAGGCCATACCCTACAAGATACATATCCTTAAGTTCGTTGGTCCCGGAGTCAGCATAGCCAACGTGGACTGGGGTCGCAAGGTACACAAGGAATATGACTACATCTACACCGGTGACAACGTTGACGTGCAGGGTCTACGAATCAATTACAAGACAGCCTACTACCTGAGGAATTTGAGGGGTGATGACAAGAGTGACACAGAGAAGGGACTGTTCGCACCGCTGACGGAAGCGTTTAAGAACGTGTTCGGCAGGGAGCGTGATCCAGAACCGCTGTTGCCTCTGAGACAATATCCGTCATCCATCAAGGGTGCCAACACCGTGCAGACACTGTCAGGGGAGGCCAACAAGGCCCAGCAGTTCTATGATTACCTGACCAATCCTGAGGTGGACATGATGAGGATCGAACTGGAGATACTGGGAGATCCCACCTACATCTGCCAGGACATGTACGTGCCCATACAGGAAGGTGGCAAGTCATTCGGTGCCAAGGATGAGTCATTCGACACAGCATCAGGCAGTTTCAATGCTGACCAATTCCAACCCATAATCAGCGTGAGATATCGTCTGCCTGACGACATAGACGAACGGGAGGGCACCATGTTCAATGGTGGTAAGAAACGTTTCAGGGACGAGAATCTGTTCTTCAATGGACTGTACCAGGTCAACAAGATAGACACAAAATTTGACAACGGACAGTTCCTACAGACACTGCACTGTAGTAGGTTCAACAACCAACAGGGCGAGGGTGCAGTGCCGTTGTTGACAAACGCCTCGATAAAAAGCATAACTGAGATCAAGGACAGTGTAAATATCAAGAAGAAAATAAATGATAAGAAATCGGAATTATTACAAAGTGCTGAAGAACTGGCTAAGGATTCATTCAAGGGACTAATATAAAAGTATGGCATACACTTCAGCAGGATTCACTGACACACAGGACAACCAGAAGAACTTCAACGAGAAGTACATCGACAACGATCCAGGTCCGTACATTGGCACGGTAAAGGTGACCAACGATCCCCTCAAGATGGGGAGACTGGGTGTGAACATACCAGCACTGAGTCAGACCACCAACCCAACTTCAAGCCAGATAATATGGTGCCAGTACCTATCACCGTTCTACGGCGCTAAGAGTATTGAGGCAGTTTCAAAGAGTGATCCGTTCAGTTACAAGACCACACAACACAGTTACGGCATGTGGGCGGTACCACCTGACGTGGACACGGACGTGTTGGTGATATTCGCCAAGGGAGAACAATCTAACGCCACCGCATTCTGGATTGGTTGCATACAGAAACCTTTGGTAAATCAACAAGTGCCGGCCTACGGTTCTGCCCCAAACACAGAGTACTCTGGATCAGATAACAGAGAACGACAGATAGGAAGAAACGCAGGAGCATCCGGACAAACAACTTACGGGACAGAGTTTTTACCCGCTGGAGAAAAAAACCAGAGGCGTTACGCAGATGGTGAGACATTGTCTACTTTGGACAAATGGAGATATCCTGTCAATGACGTATTAGCAGACCAACTTAACGGTCAAGGACTTGTACAAGACACAGTGAGGGGAACCACCTCGTCATCAGCACGACGTGAATCTCCAAGCAGGGTTTTTGGTATTAACACACCAGGTAGGATCCGTTCAGACTCACGAGAGTTGAACATAGGGTTGGACAGCACCAAGGTCAAAACAGACAGGGATCCAGGCCACAGTTTCGTCATGGACGACGGTGCCGCGGATGGCACGAACCAACTGACCAGATTGAGGACAGCATCCGGACACCAACTGTTGATGCACGACACGGAGGGTGTGGTGTACCTTGCGAACGGATCAGGCAAGGCATTCATAGAGATGGCAAGAGATGGCACGATCAGTGTGTACTCGGCAAACGGTATAGATTTTAGGTCCGGTACAGATTTTAATCTACACTCAGACACAAACATAAATTTTCACGCGAAAGGTAATATTAACTTCACTGCGGAGCAGGATGTACAACTCAACGCAGAGGCCAACGTTCACACGATGGCCAAGAATTCCATACGTAATTCATCACAAGGTTCCTTGAGCAGTTATGCCGGCACGGTGCTTTCATCATTTTCAGCAGGGACACAGATGCACGGATCTGCCAAAAACTTTGACCTGGCAGGAGCAGAGGTGCACTTCAATTCACAACCACCGAGAGCAGGATGGGGACCGTCATGGTTGGTACCGGAAGCAGGACAGGTTGGAATCAAGGTAACGGGAGGTCCTGGCGGCTTTATTGACATAGATGATAATAAGCCGATAGTGAACGGTTCAGTCAACAAGAAAGAGAACAAGACAACTGTTACGGACTTCGTCACCCATGAGCCATACGACAGGAATAGTAGTCAGGCCAGGAAGAAGAAATTAATAAATGAAGCAATAGCAGAGATACGGAAATCCAATCCGGAAATGTCGGCCTCAGATATACAACAGATCAAGACTGAACTTTTAAAACAGCCATCTGTCAAGGCAGTGGCAGACAAACTGGGCAAAATGGTCAAACTCAACGACAAGATAAAACTGCCCGTGAAGAATCTCAACACGCTTGTGAGCAAGGCAAATGACATACAAAAGTTGATAGATGATCCAAAAGGTGCGGCGATGAACTTCGTGTATGGAAAAATAGCATCAATCAAGACCCAAGCCATCTCGGCGGTGAGGAGTTTCTTTAGATTCTAGGGAGTAAATATACATATGGCATACGGAGATTCAGGATCAGGAGACCTATCAAACAAGACGGTGACCTTCAAGGGTTTCAGTTCACGTGCGGACAAGCAGAACTTCAAACTGTACGACTTCGAGGTGGCCAAGCAGGACCTGATCAACAGGCTTTCCGTCAGGAAGGGCGAGAGGGTAGAGAACCCCGAATTCGGCACCATCATATACGATGCCATATTTGAACCATTCACAGAACAACTCAAGGACGCCATAGTGGAGGACATAACGGCAAATCTCAACGCAGATCCGCGTATCAGCACGGAAGAGATCTTGGTCACGGAAGCG
>Ga0208785_1001428_pt1 | contig 10465 bp, 15 predicted proteins | sample DEB08_DNA_2_FD_185499 | JGI IMG/M metagenome (GOLD analysis project Ga0208785, IMG submission 185499) | Aqueous microbial communities from the Delaware River and Bay under freshwater to marine salinity gradient to study organic matter... | ecosystem: Environmental > Aquatic > Marine > Coastal ...
TTTAGGTTTTTTGATGTATCAAAGGTGCAAAGCCTCTACATACCCTACAAGCATTTTAACATTTGCGCCCAGACTTTAACATTTGAGCATAAAAAAAGGGGACCGAAGCCCCCTTAGTTAGATACGCACTACCCTACTACGATGGGGTAATAAATGGAAGTACGTTAGCATAGGTAGCAGTAAATACCGCATCGTCATGCTTGCGAACGTGCGCCAGACGCTCCTCTACGCGGACAGTAACCAGGTTTTTCTGAGCATTGTCAGAGTCCTGAGGGAAGAACTGTACGGAAGGTGCAGAACGCTGGAACAGCTGAGAAGCTGCGGCCTTGTCAAACACGAAGAAAGAACCTTCAGCTACTGCGCTGCTGTGATACACGGGCATACCGAAAAGGGTATAAGTGTTCTGAGCGGCGTCAAAGTAGAAAGGCGCTACATACTGACCGTTGGAGCCTTTAGATCCTACCATAGTGTAGAAGTCCGCAGGGTTTACCATGATGCAGTCGGGCATATAGTCCTGAGAAGCCAAGTAACCGGAAGCCGCTTGGATGCAATCCCACTTGTTAGGCTCGGCAAACTCAGTAGATACGCTGAGGTCGTTTTCATCGGCAGCATTTGCAGCAAGTCCGTAGAGGTTAGTACCCGTTCCGTCCCCGGTCAAAAGCTGGCTGTCTTCCTGGTTCATCAGCAAACGAGTAAGCTCGTAAGAAAGGTAGGAAGTCATGCCGCTGATGTCGTCAAGCATCTGAGTAGAGATACGAGCGAAAGCAGCAATTACCTGAGCGTTGAAAGTCTGCTCGGCCATGTCCTTGTCTACCTGGCTCTTTGCGTTGCCTTCGGTCTGGTTGCCGGCTGTGCCTTCGCCGCCGGTTACCTTAGCGTAGCGTACGCTGTCCCCGATCATTGTTCCCTGAGGAATGAAGTTACGGACACGGTTAGGGCGGTCTACGTCTGGAAGGATAGGCAAACGAGTTTGCTCGGCTACGTCTCCAGTAGTGGAAGCGCTGAAGGTCATAGTACCTACAGCCTTAGTCAGCATACCGGGAATACGAATACCCTTATGAATTGAAGGATCATTCTTGTAAGCCTCGTACTCTGGGTTCTCTACGATGGACTTAGCCATAGCCTCGGAAGTAGTCAGCTCGGCCGCCTTAGTAGTAGCCATACCGTTTTTGGTAAGCTCCTTTAGACGAGCGTCCAGCTTGTCGCTGTGCTTCTGTACTTCTTCGCTGTTGCCTTGTACCTCTTTAACCAGGTCGGTCAGCTTGTCGATTTGGCTGCTGTAGTCAGCTTGGCCCTTTGTGATTGCATCAATGCGGCCGTTCAGCTCTTCTCTGGTCTTTTCTACAGAGCTGGAAACGTCGGAAGCAATCTTGTTCAGTTGTTCTTCTGCGTTCATTTTAGACAGATTTAAGAAACATTCATTTATTCAGATTAATGCGGTTCCAAATGTCCAGCAAATTCGGCTCGGTCTCTTCGGAGTGCGTGTGCGGCTCCTCTGTTACGAGTGAACTAAGCGCCTTCTGTATTTGGGTGCATTCTATCTCTAATTGGGTGAAAGCCTCGTCCGTCAGGGTAGAACCCGAACGAAGTAGCTTTTGCATTTTGCCCAGGCGTTCTACAAGGTTACTAACCTCGTCCCCGGACTTTACGGATACGGTAGGCGTCTCGGCGTTGGCCCCTATGACCACGCTGGAACCTTCCCACAGTTTAGCCTCGGTAATGGTGCGGACCCGCTCATACTTGGGCTTGTCCTCATCGTCCATTTCGTAAGCCATCTTAACAATAGAAAAGCCTACGGAATGCTCGTTAATAATACCCGCCTCATAGTAGGCCATAACGTCCCGGCCCTTTGCACTATCGACCAGCTTACTAACAAAGTATAGGCCGTAGTCATCTTCAGCCAGTTCCATTAGCTTACCGATAGGCTCGTAGCTTGAATGGCTCCAAAGGTGAGCTATACGCCCTTTACCGTTAGGTCCGTTCTCGGCTATAGACTTAGAGTACGCGCCGCGGGCCATTACATCGTTATGGCTGTCCACGTTCCCGAACTTAGAGAAGTAGCCAGACACTACGCCCTTTTTTCCGTCCACGTCTTTGACGATCATTGACGGATCATTAAAGCCCTTATGTAATAGCGTACCGCTCATACTCTTTTCTTCTTCGTCTATTATACTCTTTGCCCATCGCTTCCCGGCCAAGCCGCCCCACAATAAATACGAAATAGTCCCGCAGGCTTTCGTATCATTCTCGTCATAGTAGGTCTCTGCCCTGCTTAGATAACTGTACATCCGTTTAACGGTGTCGTAAGTTATCGCCTCTCTATTGGCCAGCTGCTGCGCTCTGACCTTTCCTACCTGAGTGGCGCACCTATTATTAACTGCTTCGTTAAGCTCTATCCCCCTCTTCGCATTGTTACTTACCGCCTCCGGATAGTTCTTATAGGTCTTAGCCATTTCGATACAAAATTACATAGAGCGAAAAACTACATTTCGCTAAACATAGGCTGCCCATCGTCCCGGACAAATGCAACGGTGCAGCGACAATTACAGCGATTCTTTGCCCCTCCGCTCGGGTCCCCTGGTCGCATCATTTTAAGGCCTTGCACGTTAAAAGGTTTGTCGCGGTCTACGGTCTGTCCGTTCATTACTACATGATCGGCGGCATCCGGCGGTATAGTTCGGGTCCGGCTATCTATCCGGGCTATCCAGACCTTTTTAAGTTGTAGCCCTAACTCATCCGCTATGCTTTGGCCGCCCGTGTCTATTCCGTAGTTAGATGCTGTTAGAACCTCGGTCCGTGCTATTAGTTCGCTTCGCCACTTAGATACATTCCGCCACTCAATAGGAACGCGCTTATTTAGGCGCTCCATAGTTTCAAAGATGCTTAGACCCTCGTCTAAACTTTCGGCTATGATCCGTTGAATAATGCGCTTTGCCGCTACTTGACTGCTGCCTATTATAGAGGTTATATAAGTGGCCGCCTCGGTGTCTACATACTCTAACATCTGAGCGGTCCAGATATATTGAAAGTCCTCTAAGGTCATTTCCTTAGAGCTGTCTACTTCCCTTTTTATCTGATTGTAGGAACCGGTCGCGAAGTCTACGCCTACTTCTTGATATAAATCAACGAAAGCCGCTTTAAGATCGTCCCTACGCACCAGGGTAGTAACAGCGCTTAGAACGGCCTGCGGGTCAGTAGCTAACTTCAGATACTCTAAAAGGTTTGCTATCTGGTCGTTTAGCGCCTTGTTGAATACCTTGTTATACTTGCGGACATAGCGCCCCCGCTTGCGGTCGTTACGGGTCCAGTACTTGGCCCCTTCGCGTTTAGTCATTCGGCAAGCTATCGCCGTTTATCTGCTCGGCTATTTGTGGGGCATCTAACCCACTCAGCGAAATAGGAACACGGCCAGCGGGCATATATATTTCATCCATCATCGGGTCGGCCTCCCTTTCGTAGCCCATCTTTTCGCGGGCCTCGTTAGGTGTCAGCCAGTAGGAAACATTAAGCCAGTTAGCCAGTTCCTGCATATCCGGCTGTAGCTCGTTTATATTGCTTTGGTCTACCTTGAAATAGACATCGCGCCCTTTAAGGTCTGGGTACTTTGGTAAGAGCTTCCGAGACAGTTTGCCGTAGATGCGGTCAGCCATAGGCAGCACGGCGTCTGTATACATCTGCTTACGCGCTTCCTTTAGGTTGGTGTACGTCTTGCCTATCTCGCTATTAAATAGCTGGCTCGGCACATGGTACACGTTGCAGACGTCTACTAACGTCATTTTAAGGGTGTCCATTATAGCCAGGTCCACGGCGGACAGTCCGAAGTTGATATACCCCAAGTTACCCGAAGTTACCGCGATCGTACCGCTGTTCTTCGTGCCGCTCATCTTTCTGAACTTGGCTTCTAAATTCCTTTGCTGTACCTCGGTTAGAGTATCGGTTATACCCTCCATACCCTTATCATACAGTACGCCCGGAGGTCCTAAGTTCTCCAAGCCTTTTTTATTGGCCTCGTAACCGCTGTTCCCGGTCTCAATACTACGCCAAGCCGAACGGATCGGGGACATTCCGTAGCGCTCTTGCCCATCGCCGTAGATGTATTGGGCGTTCTTGAAATGTATAATCTCGTCAGTAGTAAACTCGGCCCCCTCTACATTCCCCCACAAAGACATAGTATAACCGGCTACGGGTGTACCCATATCGCCGCCTACTACGTCCATGAACTGAGAAGGCAGCACGTACATATTTATCGGCCGCCCCGCGTTTGGTCCATCGGCCGGGGAAGTGCAGTAGTCGTAAGCGTTTCCAGTAATTAAAAGATAGCCGGCCAGCTGCTCCATAAAATCGAACTTGCTTTGCTCTTCGTTGGGTTCGTATATCAGGTCTAAAGCCGGGTGATCTAATTCTACTTTTTCGCCGTTTACGTTCTCTATTAACTTAACATCCAGCGCGGCGGTCTTTTGGGCTATCGCACTAACTACGGCGAATACATCGGGGTTACGTGCATACCCTTGTTCTACGTAGTTCTGTACATTATCATCGTTCCAAATTGGCCCCCTGCCCAGGTAGGAAAGTGCGGCAAAATACTTGTTAGTGATTCTTTCGGCCTCTTCAATTTGTTGAAGGGTTCGCGCTGGTGCGAATCCGATAGCCTTCTGTAGCCGTTCTAAAAAGGTCATATATATACTTCCCTGGGTTTAACGCTGTTTGCGTATAGTATCGCATCCATCGAATGGTCGAAGGCATCTATAGGCCGCTCTGGACTACGGGGCTTACCGTCCTTATCCATCTCCCAGGCATACCAAGTTACTTCCTCCCAAATGTTGCGGCTATTCGCAGTTACAAAGATAGATAACCTCTTAAGGTCTAAAATCGCATGACGTTTGTAGTCTTTACTCTTCTTTACGCCAATCGCTTTGAACCCGTAGCGCTTCAGCTCGGTAATACTTCGCGGCTCGGCTGAATCGCATATAAGGGTATCGCCCCCATCTATCCCTGCCTTTCGCATCCGGTCCGCTAATAGGTCCAGGGTTAGGCCCTTCTCGTATACTATCTCTTCTACATACCGGCGGTCGTTCTTCCTTCCCAGCTTGACTACGCAGGTAGGATCGTTGGTAAAGCCGAAGTCTACGCCGTAGGTAATTGAACTACATTCCGCCCAGTCTATTTCTTGGACCTTCTGCCAGGTAGTGTATATCTGCCCTTTCCTACCGGCGGACCGTTTGCCTTCCCCATATACCTTCCAGTAGTCCGGGTCTATGTCCTTGAATCTTTCTATTTCGGCTATAACTACGTCCGAAAGGTGCGGATTGTCCTTGTAGGTAGTTATCAGCGTCTCGCAGTCCTTACGGGTTTGTACCTCATCGTATATCCAATGCATAGGATCGGACGGGTTAAAGTCTATAACAGCGCAGGCCGTGGTCCTAAATAACATTTGGTTCCAGCCTTCCAGGGTTATCTCGTTGCACTCGTTAATAAACAGCAAGTCCCTTTTACGCCCTCGGACCTTTTGCGGCTGGTCTAAGCTGATAAACTCTATTAGGTTTCCTTCAAGTAAATAGGTACTCTCGGTCTTGTTGTGGTTCTCTACCCGGTAGGCGTCAAAGCTGTTTAGTATGTCTATGAAGTCCCTTAGTACAGACCCACGGATAGCCGGATACGTTGCCCTGGCTATGGTTATGACCATGCCCGCGTTAGGGTACTTGTAGCAAAGCTCTATGAGAAACTGTATAGCGCTGAAGGTCTTACCCGATCGCGTACCCCCTTGCAGAACCAGTATACGCTTGCTTAGGTAGTTGTCCCGTAAAAACTTAAGGTTAGGGTTTGTCTGCATTGTCAAGCATCCAAGGCGGCACTATCTTTTCCACGCTGTCTATGTTCGCCTCTATCTTCTGAGTAGGTAGCCCCAGCCTATACTTAGCCCAAAGCTCTATAGCCCACTTCTCGCCCTTCTTTACCGCCTTGCCTAATTGGTCCAGCGCCTCGTCATCAAACAAGCCTACGCGCTCTAATAGCCTTTTAGCATCCGGCTTCTTACGGCCGTCTACTGGCTTAGTGCTTTTAGTGCTATGGCCTCCGTTGTATTTGCGCTTGTCCATTTATTTAAGGTCCGCTGGTATAATCTCGTCTGGATCTGTTCCTTTTACCGGAAAGTCTGCTCTTTGGTCAAGGTCAGGCGTACTGAAGTAGTACCGGCCTTCATGCTCAAAGTACATTAGACCAAAGGTGTTGACCTTCATTTTTGTATTTTCAGTAACATTCATCTTACGTTATACTTTGGTTTTAAGTCTTTAATTAAGGCAGCTTCTATAAGTAAAGCGTTTGGTTCGGTCAAACTGTTAGCCACTATCTCAATGTTTATATGACCATTTACCATTAACTCGCCATGCTCTTCGTCACGACTTGCCCAGTGCATCGCCCTTTCCCCTTTGCCTTTACCCACATAAACTACCTCCTTTTCTATCTTGTGAAGATACACATAGTAGAGACCGTGCCTTATGTGCTTGTCTAAAAAGTCCTTGCGTACACTTTCATAGAAGTGGTACATCTGCACTTTAATCTGCTTAAAGAAAAATTCAAATTGCTCAGGGTTTTCAAAGCTCATACGCTTACGCCTATCTATTGGCTTCTTGCTCTTTGTGCTATTACCTCCGTTGTTTTTTCGTCCGTCTGGCATTTTATTAGAATTTAACAGTTATTCTCAGGCGTAGTCTTCTACTATCTCTAACAGCCTCGGTATACGCGCTGCCCATCTATGGTACTCGTAGGTATAGTCCGCTACTTGTTTAGGGTTCGGCATCTCTTCGGACCAATGGCCTGGGTAGCCTATAAAGCTCAAAGGGTGTTCCGCTGTTATGTCGGTTTCTCCCATCTGGCAAATAATAGCCCCGCAAGCCTGCGCCCTTATTACCCTATCGCTATAGAATAACGGCCGGTCGAAGTGGTCCAGGTTCAAGGCCCAGCGGTTTGTATTGTAAATAATGCGCTCGGTCTTGGGTGTAGTTCGTCCGTTCTTGTTCTTTGGCCAATTACCCCCGAACACTCTTAGGCCCTTGTCCATGTACTTAAATACTACCTCTTCGCGCCTTGCACTCTCTGGGAATCTGTTTCTGTAGTTATTGCCTAAGAATACTACGCCCTCGGTCCTTCGTTCCCTTCCGTCCAAGTAGTATACATCAGGATCGTAACCTATTTGCAAGTAGTCGGCCGGTAGTCCTTTCTCTTTGAACTTGTCTATGTCGGTCTGGTTAGTGAACAGCGTTACGTTGAAAGCGTCCCCCAGTTCCAGATACCAGTCTATATTCTCCCTTACATCGCCGGTCCAGTTAATTACTACGCAGCCCATTTCTCTAAGGCTCTCTACTAACCGGGCTTCTACTATTCCGGGCGTCTGTATCTGCATGAATACAACATCGGGCAGAAAGCTCTGGGCTTCCTTTAAAACCATCTTAGTAAGGTAGATCAGTTGGGCGCTCGGTATCTCCCGCCAGTTTATCCGGTGGACGTCATGGCCTAACCCTCTCAGGGCTTTGTCGATTTCGGGGCCTCCCAGGCCTACGTGTAGTACTCTCATAGCTGTATTGGTCTTAAAAGTTTGTACGGTCCGGCTATCTTTTCCTTTTCTCGGTCGTACGTTCTGAACTTGGATTCGTGTTTATGGTAGGTCTTAATACTTACGCAGGGGTTTGTTATCGCGTACCCGGCCTCCCATATCTCGTACGCTATTCTATTGTCGCATCCAGCAACGCCCAGGCGGAAGTCTATTGGCTGCTTTAGTAGTCGGTCTTTTACAGATCCCTTAAATATCCAAACGTCTTGCGACCACCAAGGCCGGCCCCATAGTTTGCCCCTCTCGTATCTGGTTAGTGCGTAGCAGTCGTTAGGCTGCATCTTGTCGCATAGCCTTATAGAATCGTCAAAGTATATATCTGAATTGGCCACTATGTTAATAGCATCCTCAGCGCAAAGGGTAAAAAGGTCCCTATACGTTGGTCGGCCCTTGGGCATTATTACCGTATCGAACCGCTCCCGGTTTAGGCGTTCGCAGTATCGCAGCTCTTCGTTTCTTCTCGGCTCTGGTGCTTCCCAATAGGGTGTGATTAGTTGGTATTTCATATTACCCGTAGACGTTTACAGCCCTTCAGATAGTACCCGCCCTCAAAGAGTTGGGCTATAACCTCAAGCCTCCGTATTTGGTTTACGCTTAAATCGTGCTGGTCCAGGTCCGCTAATCTATCGTCCGTTTTACCCGGTCCCTTAAATAGTGCCGTATGTACTTCTTGCCGGAAGTCCTCGTATAGCATTATATGAGATATCGGATAGGTTAGAAATTCTTTAGGGGTCATCTTGAAGGCCCGCCAAGCTCTACACGCTGTTAGGTACATTTGAAGCCTTCTATGTTCCCTAAAGTTCACAGAACTAAGCTACTAATTTCGGCGGTCGTATAAGCTCAGTGTAGGAAGATTGCCTATTTGGTCATAGTAGGCGCACATAATAGCGGCCTTATTTATTACCTCCGGGTCCTCTTTTACCTGGCCCCTTGTATTCCGTGCCTTTATTACTTCTTCCCACGCGCCGGGGTTCATGTTCGCCATGTCCTTAGCGCTTACTTTCTGCACCCAGTAGTCTGTCGGTTCGGTCGGTAGGCTTATACCGTAGTCCCGCGCCGTTACCCATGCGGACCATAGTTTACGCGCTATAATGCTGCTTTGCTTATTCCCTTGAATCGAATTGCGGAAGACGTTTAATCCATTGGCTAAGGCTTGGACTGCCTCGGTGTGCTTCTCTTCCCTTGTAAATTCTTTCTTTACTGCCTTCGGTTTGTCCTTCTCAAGTTTAACGCCCGATCCTTTGAATTCCTGGAACTCTCTTAATACCTCGCCTATAAAGTGGGCGTTTAGGTTCCGAGGTCTGCGCAGCTGTTTAAACATTCCGTTAGACCAGTTTCTAAAAGCGTACTGCAGGTCTGCATAACTAACCGAGCCATGGAACTGCTTAAGGTCTACAATGATCTCGGCTACTATATCCAAGTTAGGCAGGGTAATGTCATTCTTTCTGCATACCGCGCTAAAGAACTCGGTAAGCTCGCTTACGCTTTTGCCTTGTATTCGTTCGTTCATTTGTCTAAATGTTTTTCCAACACTCTAATGGCTTCGGGCATTTCTTTTCTTAGCTCTTCCAAATTTCGACATCTCCCTGCTAAGACTTCATGGGTTTCATTTTTCAATCCTTGGATTTCAATAAATATCAGCGTTTGCTGCATTTTTAAATACTCTATTACTTTTTCCATCTGTCTTTGGTGTTTAGGTCTTTTAAGGTCTTAAGTTTTGCCGCTGCTAATTGCTTCGCATCCCACTTTATAGGCAGACTGACTAAGGACCGTAAGTTACTTTCTTCAGTTCTTAGCTGCCTACGGTCTAATCCGCTTAAATAAGCCTTGTATTCGTCTGTCATGGCTGCGCTTGTCTTTCTCGTTCAATGCGTTCGGCTATGGCCGCTACTTGGCTTATCATGTCCGCCTCTTTTCTCTGCTCTCTATTGTCCTCCCTCCAACGTTCCAGCTGCTGAGGTCTTAGGATGAAATCTAAAGTAAGCCATTTATACCCGCTCTCTGAGTGGTGCGGATCTGATGCAGCGTTATTTATCGCGGTCGTTATCTCTTCCAAGGTGTAGCCCTCCCTTATTCGGGCGTTAAAGTGCTTTATAGCGGTCTTTGCTACTTCGCTGCGCTTGCTCTTTATGGTTCGTCCGGTAGCCTGGGTCCATGTCTTTATATAGCTATCGAACCCTTCGAACGAGGATAACTCTTTAGAGTTATTATTATTTATATCAGTTACAGTATCATTATCAGTAACAGTATCAGTATCGGGTTTTTTGGGTTTGCCAGATAACCCATGGGTTTTTTGGGTTTGTTTGGGTCTGCCTCCCTTCTGACCGTTTCGGGTTTGGCGCTCTATGAACTCCTTGTACTTCTTAAGATCGCGTTTTAGCTGGTTCTTAATGTTCGCAAATACCGCATTTATTAGAACGTCCTCGGTCTGCGGGTCCTCGTCATTGACGTACTTAAAAATATGTTTAATCAGTTCGCCCGCCTTGTCATCTGGTAGGCAGTTAAATGTCTCTGCCCAGTCGCAGTACATTATAAAACTCTTCTTATTCTCAGCCATTGCTAACAAAAAAACCCCATAAGCTCGGCACGCTCTCCACTTCGCGCTCCGCCTATAGGGTCAAATAAATAGTTCATGTTCGTAATGTGGAGAGGAACACTATACAAATATACTAAGAGTCCTGCTCTTTTAACAGTTTCACCCATTCAATATGCTGGACCAGGGCCAGGCGTTCCCATTCTTGGAACCCGGCGGCGTTGATTTGCTCTATTAAGTGGTCCAGCTCTTTGTTCGTGCGCTCGCTCAGCCCGTGGCTAATCTCCGTGCGTAAATCGTGTCTTATCGCGCTTATCATTCTTCCA
>Ga0208785_1001441_pt1 | contig 10423 bp, 19 predicted proteins | sample DEB08_DNA_2_FD_185499 | JGI IMG/M metagenome (GOLD analysis project Ga0208785, IMG submission 185499) | Aqueous microbial communities from the Delaware River and Bay under freshwater to marine salinity gradient to study organic matter... | ecosystem: Environmental > Aquatic > Marine > Coastal ...
ATCCGCACTCACATTTTGTTCGCTTTGTCGCCTATGGTGGCCCAGATGCCTAACGTGGCGACAAGCGTGATGAAGCACTTGCTTGACCACGTTAAGCTCAAAGCTGAAGAGGATGTGGAGGCTGAGTTGTTTAAGCAATATGGCACTGATCCTGACCAAATGGTTTCTGCTTTGCAGCGTGAGGCCATGGTGGCGTTGAAAGTGGCGCAGTACTACGAAGAGATGCGCAAACTACAGGATCAGTTGTCTGGCGCAGACCAGCAACAACCGGATCCGGTGGTCGAGCTTAAGAAACAGGAGCTGGCGCAACGTGCTCAGCGTGATGAGACGCAGGCTCAGATTGACCAAGCTAGGATTCAGTTGGATATGCAGCGCGAGCAGAATGATGTTCAGCATGATCAAGCAAAGTTGGCGCTTCAACAAGCCATTGCTGATCAACGAGCAGAGCTTAGCATGAGACAAATGGAGAGTCGCCGTGGCAATTTCCCGCAGTAAGATGGAAAAGCAGGTGGAAAAAGCGCCTGCTAAAGCCAAAAAGTACGCTAAAAAGGGCGAAATGCCGGTAGAAAAGGGCAAAATTTCGTACACTTATCGAAAAGATGCGTTCAAAAAGGTAAAACTTGCGTAATTTTGGTGTATAGTAGGTTTGTGGCCATCGAACAAGGCCCATTTTGTTCGCTTCATTGGATTAGTCCATGCTTGAATTCACTGAAAAACTGCGAAAAGAGCTCCGCCAGCTTAAACGCGAGGCGGAGGAGCAGGTTTTGAGTGGTCGCATAGCGGATATAGCTCAATACAAGCACATGATGGGTCGTCTAGAGGGCTACAAATTCGTGGAAGACGTAGTAAATCGTCTTTTAAGTGAGTATCCCGAAGATTAAGGACCTTTTAATATGGAACTTACCGCGCTGGAGAAGAAATGGGCAGATGAGGCGGCTACAAAGCAGCCAAGTCTCACCGATGCCTATGACAATGACGGCGGATTGCAGGTAGATAAGCTGGAAGGCTCGGTTTTGGACCGAATTCCCAAACCGACCGGTTGGCGAATCATTATTTTGCCCTACAGAGGGGCCGCAAAGTCAAAAGGCGGCATTGCTCTGGCGGACCAGACCATTGAACGGCAGCAGTTGAGCACCACTGCTGGTTATGTTCTGCGGGTAGGTCCACTTGCCTATGCGGATGAGGTGAAATTCCCTCACGGAGCATGGTGCAAGGAGGGTGACTGGATCATCTTTGGGCGCTATGCCGGGGCCCGGATGAACATCGATGGTGGGGAGATCAGAATCCTTAACGATGATGAGATTCTTGCCACTATTCGCGACCCAGAAGATATTCTGCACATGTGAGGTAAGCTATGGGAAACACTACACCAGACGATCAATTAGAGTTTGATTTAGGGGCCGAGGAAAAGGAGACCGAAATCTCCTTGGAGGATGATAATGAGAAGGAAAATGAGGCATCACAGGCTTCGGTTGAACAAGAAGCCCCTGAAGCTGAAGAGAAACAGGCCCAAAAAGACGAGCTAGATTCTGTTAGCGAGGCTGTTCAGAAGCGTATTGCCAAGCTCACCGCCAAGATGCGGGAGGCAGAGCGCCGTGAGCAAGCGGCCCTAGAGTATGCTAAAGGATTACAGTCTCAGGCCCAAGAGTTGCAGCAAAAGCTTGTTAGTACGGATTACAGCCGACTAAGCGAAACTAAAACCCGCTTGGAGACTCAACAGGCTACGCTAAAGGCGATTATCAAGAAAGCCCGGGAAGAGGGCGACATTGATACTGAGACTGAAGCGCAGCAACGTCTGGCTGATTTGGGGTACGAGCAACGTCAGGTGGCGGCTTATTTGCAGCAGCAGGAAGCCGCTAAGGAACGTCAAGTTCAGCATCCACAACAGGCTCAGCAACCGCAACAGGTACAACAACGCCCGAAGCCAAGCCCAAGGGCGGAGCAGTGGGCCACGGACAATCCTTGGTTTGGTCAGGATAGAACCCTAACGTATGCAGCTTGGGGTATTCATCAAACCCTAATTGAGGACGAAGGTGTTGACCCCAATACCGAAGAGTACTATACTGAGTTAGACCGAAGATTGCGTGATGAATTTCCGCGACGCTTCGCCAGCCAGCAGGCTGAACAACCAGTTGCCAGACAACAGCGTCCCGCGTCCGCTGTTGCACCTGCCTCCCGAAGTTCCGGGGTTGCAAGTACGCGCCGTTCTGTCCGGCTATCGCCGAGTCAGGTTGCCATAGCTAAAAAGCTTGGTGTTCCGCTTGAGGAATATGCCAAGTATGTAAAGGAGTGATCTCATGAGCGATCAAAAAGTAACTATCGATAGAGCACCCCGCGCTAGCCGTGAAAAGGAAGCTCGTCGCAAGCCATGGGCACCGCCTTCGCGCCTTGATGCGCCTCCAGCTCCTGCTGGATACAAGCATCGCTGGATTCGTGCCGAAATCAACGGTTTCGAGGACAAACAGCACGTATATGGTCGTCTTCGTGAGGGCTACGAGTTAGTCCGTAATGAGGATTTGCCAGAGGAATACCGCGACACGCTGCCAACCCTAGAGGATGGTAAGCATGCTGGGGTAGTTTCTGTTGGGGGCCTAATGCTTGCTCGGATTCCTGAGGAAACGGTTGAGGAACGTAACCAGTACTTCCAACGTAAAGCGCAGGATCAAATGCAGGCTGTGGACAACGAACTGATGCGTGAGAACGCGCACTCGTCAATGCGGATTCAGAACCCCGAAAGGAGTTCCCGCACAACCTTTGGAAGCCGCTAACGCGGTTTTATGAACCTCTTAGGAGAATCAAATGGCAAACGTAGATAAAGCCTTTGGTTTGCGTCCTGTTGGCAATGTGACCGGTCGTGTTACCGGTGCCCAGTACGGGTATCAGATTGCTGACAACCAAGCCGGGGCGATTTATCAGGGTGACTTGGTTGCCCTATCCGCCGGGTATATTGTGAAATTCGTTGCTGCTTCGCATGCTACTGCTATCGGAGTTTTCAACGGCTGTTTCTACACTGACCCAACTTCTGGTAAGCCTACCTACAAGAACTACTATCCGGGTAGCGTCAACATCACCAGCGGCACCATCCAAGCCGATGTGATTGACGATCCCAACCAGTTGTTCGTGATCCAAGCTGATGACAGTGTTGCGCAAGCTGACATTGGTCAAAACGCTCCGGTTGCAACGGGTTCTACCGGCAGCACCGTCACGGGTGTTTCCAACATGGAGTTGGACGCATCTGCAATTGCAGCTACTTCGACGCTAGCTCTGAAGATTTTGGGCGCTTACAACTCGCCTGATAACACTTTGGGTAGCACGAATGTGGATGTGATTGTCAAGATCAACACTCATAGCCTCGGTAGCGTTGGCACCGCTGGCGAATAAGGAGTAAATAGAAATGGCAATTTCACGCGCACAACTCGTTAAAGAACTAGAGCCCGGGCTGAATGCCCTGTTTGGCATGGAGTATGACCGTTACGAAAACGAGCATGCTGAAATCTTCGCAACCGAGTCTTCGGACCGTGCTTTTGAAGAAGAAGTGATGCTCACCGGTTTCGGTGCTGCTCCTACCAAGACTGAAGGCGCTGGTGTCGCTTATGACTCGGCTCAAGAGTCGTTTACCGCTCGTTACAGCCACGAAACCGTTGCTATGGCGTTCGCCCTGACCGAAGAGGCCATTGAGGACAACCTCTATGACCGCTTGGCTTCGCGTTACACCAAAGCTCTGGCTCGTTCGATGGCACACACCAAGCAAGTTAAGGCTGCGGCTATCCTGAACAACGCCTTTAACACCTCTGGTGCGTACAACGGCGGTGACGGTGTATCGCTGTGTAACGCTTTGCACCCGACGGCTCTTGGCCCCACGTTCTCCAACACGCCCGCTGTGGCTGCTGACCTGAACGAAACCTCGTTGGAGCAAGGTATCATTGATATCGCTGCTTTCACCGACGAGCGTGGGTTGAAGGTTGCCGTGCAGGCCCGTAAGCTGGTCATTCCTAAGGAGCTTCAGTTCACCGCTGAGCGCCTGATGAAATCGACGCTGCGTACGGCTACTGCCGACAACGACATCAACGCCATCCGTTCGATGGGCATGGTGCCGGAAGGCTACGCTGTGAACCACTTCTTGACCGACACGGACGCTTGGTTCCTCATGACCGACGCTCCTAACGGCCTGAAGATGTTCAACCGCGCTGGCATCAAGACCGCCTTTGAAGGCGATTTTGACACCGGTAACGTGCGTTACAAGGCCCGTGAGCGCTACAGCTTTGGCTGGAGCGACCCGCGTGGTATCTACGGTTCGTCTGGCGCGGCGTAAAGCCAAGGAGGCTTCGGCCTCCTGCCTATGAACCTAGGGGGCTTCGGCCCCCTTTTTCTTTGCCTTCTTTTTGCGTCTGCGTTCTTCCCGCAGATTATGGTGGTGGATGCGGTGGCAGTTAGCGCATAACGGTACGCACTTGGCTATCTCGGCAAATAGTAATTCTTCTGCTCGACGACGTACCAGCGTGTGGATGTGGTGTTCTTTGGTACCCGGCGGGTGGTGGAAATCTATGGCTGCTGGGTGAGAGAACCCGCAACTAGCGCATTTGACGCTGGCTTTGTATTCTGCCCAGCGCTTACTAAACGTACGTCTTTGCTGCCGCTGCTTGGCTGCTAGCGCTTTTTTGTTGTTTTGGTAGTGTTTAGCGGAGGCTTTTTTTGAAACTTCTTTTCGTTTCTTTGGGTCTTTATACGGCACGATTTACTTTACATCTCCAGTACAAACAAGAATCGCCTGCCCAAGGGTCGGATGGTTCATATAACTTAAAGCCGCATGTTATCAAACTATTGGAACTAGCTGGATTTTCATACGTTTCTGTCACCGCCCAGTTCATGCCTAGTTTTCTGGCTTGATTCAATCGGGCGCGTATCAATCGTTTCTGCAGCCCTTGGCCTCGGTGTTCAGGCACCACGCCTGCTCGACAGAAGTAGACGCAATCTGTCCAACGAGCAGACGGCACCATTCCAGCAAAGCCGACTGCCCCTGCTTTTCGTTCAAAAGCCACAAACCACCACCCTTCAAGCGGAGGATAGATCTCGTCATAGGGCAGGGATTGGAGCTGTAAGCCGCATAGGATGTTCCTCCAATATATCTTTGAGATATCTACGGAACGTATTTTGTATTCCATGGTCTACCAAAAAAGGGTTGACTTGTAGTTTAATTGGTGTATATTACGGTAGCAAGTCCGGGGTTCCCCGGTATTACTGACAGTCCCGGCTGACGACATGCAGACAGTAATACCTACGTTTTAACTCGCATGTGAGGATTAAAAATGGCTAATACCACTTTTACCGGCCCAGTCATCTCAAACAACGGCTTTCAAGGCGCTGTTGATTTGGGCGCTTCTGGTACCTTGACGACCGCTACGCCTACGGCTGCTGCCACGGCTGGTAACTTCTCGGCTGATAACTACATCGCCATCGTCGGTCAAGACGGCACCACGTACTACATCCCTGTCGCCAACGCAGTCTGGTAATTTGTCTCCCGCAAGGGTTTTTAACTCAAGGAGCAAATTATGGGATTTATGAGCGATGTAAAAAGCACCCGTCTAAATGGTGCTGGAGGGGCCATTTTTGGCGGTCCTGCCCGTGTTAAGGGCATTTATATCGTCTCTACTGCTACTGCAGGCTCGGTGGTGATTAAGGATGGGGGTTCTGGCGGAACCACTGTTTGCACCATTGATACTCCAGCTGCCGTAGATACGATGTATATACGCTTGCCTGAGGATGGTCTTCGGTGTGCTACCGACGCCTATGCCACCCTGTCTAATGTCACGGCTGCGACATTCTTCTACGCTTAAAGGATTGATATGGACCAGAAGAAAATGGCTAAGTTAATGAAGCCTTATCGGCCTCGCAATCCTGAAGCTAAGGCGGGGGATGAGCAGGTTTATACTCCTGAGACCCGTCGTCGCATCAAGCAGATGGAAGAAGAGCGCAAGGACAAGAAGTTTTTGCAAGACTCTGATAAGGCGTATCGCAAGGCTATTGGCATGAAAAAAGGCGGCATGGTGACCAAAGGCTGTGGAATGGCTCGTCCCCAGAAGTTTCGGGTGATGTAATGGGGTCTGCGGCATGGACACGCAAAGAGGGCAAAAACCCGAAGGGCGGTCTGAACGCCAAAGGCCGCGCCTCTTACAAAGCCCAGACCGGTGGGACGCTAAAGCCGCCCGCGCCAAAGCCAAAGACGAAGAAGGACGCCGCGAGGCGAAAGTCTTTCTGCTCTCGCATGGAAGGCATGAAGAAGAAGCTTACTTCAGCCAAGACAGCGAAAGACCCGAACAGCCGTATAAACAAGAGCCTTAGAGCATGGAACTGCTGATATGAGTAGCGACGTAAAAAGCATAGCTGACGCCGCCGCTGCGGCTACCGCAGTTGGCACAGTGATGGAAATCATTCCTTCTATCGCTGGTATCTTTACTATTGTTTGGCTTGGTATCCGTATTTGGGAAAGTGATACGGTGCAGGGTTTAGTTGGCAAAATTAGGAAGAAAGATGCCAGCGAAGAGTAAAGCCCAACAAAAGCTCATGATGGCTGCGGCGCATAACAGGGCTTTTGCTAAAAAAGTCGGGGTGCCGCAAAGCGTAGCCAAGGAGTTTATTGGGAAAAGCAAGGGCGGCTCGGTCAATCGCATTGGTCGAGCTGTGATGCCTTCTCGCCGCGATCCTGACATTGGCAAAATGATTAAGCAGGTGAAAGTGCCTACTAAGAAACGGAGAACGTAGATGGCTACTTCAGGGACGGCTACGTTTAATTTAGACTTTGACGATATTATTGAAGAGGCATATGAGCGGTGTGGCTTAGAGACCCGTACGGGCTACGATATGCGCACAGCTCGTCGTTCCCTGAGTATTATGTTGATGGAATGGGCCAATAGGGGTCTGAATCTGTGGACTATTGAGCAGCGCTCGGTTACCTTGGTTGCGGGCACAAACAGCTATAACTTGCCGCAGGATACCGTTAATATCTTGTCCGCTGTTGTAAGAACAGGCTCAGGCTCTACCCAACAGGATATTACTCTTGACCGCATAAGCCAAAACGAATACTTACATTTACCTGACAAAAACACGCAGGCTCGTCCCGCTCAGTACTTTCTGCAGCGTACTACGACGCCGGTTTTATTTGTATATCCTGCCCCCGATGCTTCCAGCACCTACACTTTTCAGTATTACGCAGTGCGGCGTATTGAGGATGTTGGAGCATTCACTAATACAGCGGATGTAGTATTTCGTTTCATGCCCTGTTTAGTTGCAGGGCTTGCTTACCATATTGCCTTGAAAAAGGCTCCAGACCGCATAGTTGTGCTAAAACAGCTATATGAGGAGGAGTTTGCTAGGGCGGCTATGGAAGATAGGGATACGGCTAGTGTCTATTTGACGCCTGAGATAAGTGTAGGGTAAGGCATGGGCAGCGGCTTTGCTCTTGGCAAAAACGCCCTTGCAATATGCGACAGGTGTGGCCTCCAGTATAGATTCCTTGATTTAAAAAAGGAATGGACCGGTTTTAAGACCTGTCCAGAGTGCTACGAGCCAAAACACCCTCAGCTTGAGCCAAAGCGTAATATTAGCGATGCTATAGCGCTACGTGATCCAAGACCAGACCAGCCCAGCGTTTTGGACGTATATGTGGGGGCTCCTGCTGATTCAGCTTTCTTGAGCATTGGCATGCAACCTGTCCCCTTGAATAAACCGCTGGTGTCGGCGATAATGCTAGGGACCGTCACGGTCACAACGGGGTGAAGTGCTTTGAATTACTCTGAACTCACTACAGCTATTCAGGACTATACGGAAAATACGTTTACGTCCACGCAGCTTGCTACTTTTGTAGAACAGGCTGAACAGCGTATTTTCAACATGGTCCAGTTCCCGTCGTTGCGCAAAAATGTGACGGGCACTACTACTGCAAGCAATCGGTATCTTGGATGCCCGACGGACTTTTTGTCGGTGTATTCAATGTCCTTGGACACCGGTTCGGGGTCCTTTGAGTTTTTGCTGGACAAGGACGTAAACTTCATTCGTCAGGTGTATCCCAATCCGTCGTCCACCGGCACCCCAAAATATTATGCTTTGTTTGGTCCTCAGTTTGGGGATGAAAAGGAGCTGTCCTTTATCTTAGGGCCTACGCCTGATGCCAACTATTCGGTTGAGCTGCATTATTTCTACTACCCCGAGTCGATCACAACTGCTGCTTCTGGTCAGTCTTGGTTAGGCGATAATTTTGATCCAGTTCTGCTTTATGGCTCCTTAGTAGAGGCATATACCTTTATGAAGGGCGAAGCAGACTTGTTGAATTTGTATAACGGCAAGTTTAGCGAAGCATTGCAGATGGCTAAACGTCTTGGTGATGGCTTGGAGAAGCAGGATGCTTACCGTTCAGGCCAACCAAAAGTACCTGTGAATTGAGGTAAAAGATGGCCCTAACTCAATCAGTCGCTACAAGTTTTAAGGTCGAGTTGATGAACGCAGTTCACAACTTCACCAGTGACACGTTCAAAATTGCTTTGTACACCTCTTCTGCCACATTGGACCAAACTGTAACCGCGTATAGCGCTACCAATGAAGTGAGCGGCACGGGGTACACGGCTGGCGGAAACACCTTGTCTGTTTCTGTGGTTCCGACTTCAGCTAATAATTCTTCGGGTATTGGCACTGCTTATATCTCGTTCAGCAACACGACATGGCCCGGGAGTACGATTACTGCCCGTGGCGCACTTATCTACAACAGCAGCAAAGCCAATCGTGCCGTTGCTGTTTTAGATTTTGGGGCCGATAAGGCTACTTCAAACGACACGTTCGCGGTCAATTTCCCGACTGCTGATGCCAATTTCGCCATCGTGCGGATTTCTTAACAGGAGTTCAATATGTACTCAGAGCATAACAAAGCCGCCGATACCACTGATGCGGGTTTGATTCGTAATACTCAAGCTGCGGAGCGGATGGGCGCAGGCGGTGTTTTCACCGTCAAATGCCACGATGCTGAAGGCAATTTGAAGTGGGAAGATTCGTTCCATAACCTCGTAGTCAATGTTGGCCTAAAGGACATGAACGACAAGTATTTCAGCGGTTCAAGCTATACCGCTGCATGGTACTTGGGTCTTGTGGATAACGCCGGTTTTTCTGCTTATGCTGCAGGGGACACCTTGGCTTCTCATGCAGGTTGGGCAGAGGAGTCCTCGTATTCTGGCAACCGTCCAGCGGTGACGTTTGGTTCGGCTACCACTGCTGATCCTTCGGTTATCACCAACTCTGCTTCGCCGTCGTCGTTTTCTATGACGGGCAGCGCGACCATTCGTGGGGCGTTTTTGGCTAGTGCAGCTACGGGCACCTCGGGTGTTTTGTTTTCAGCGGGTGACTTTACGGGCGGCAGCAAGACGGTTGCAAACGGCGATACGTTGAGCGTCACCTACACCTTCTCGCTTGATGCGGCATAAGGGGTAATTTATGGCAGCTCAATTTACCAGAGGCCAAACGGTCCAATATAACGGCGTGATGCCGGTTGGACCTGTGCTGGGTTTCCGCATGGAAGAGGATGGAACCATCTTCTGCCTGATTGAATGGACGGATGCTAACGGCAACACTCAACAACGCTGGTTTCCAGAGAGTGAACTGATCGCCGTTTCTTAAGCTAAAAGGAGGGTTTGGTGTTAGGAATAGCCCCGTTTTCAGCAGCGCCATTCTCCTCTTTAGCGGGGAATACGTTTACTGCTGACATCTCAGAGTCTGTGTCCGCTACGGCGGCTCAGGCTGTGTCGGCTATTTTTGCGCCATCCATTTCTGAAACAGTAAGCGCCTCAGTGACTCAGGCGGTGCAGGCAGATTTTGTTGCTGCCTTGTCTGAGACCGCGACAGGTTCGGATAGCTTAGCCGCTACGGCTGACTTTGTTGCTGCTTTGTCAGAGCTTGTTTCTGGCACGGCCACTTTTTCTGCTCAAGCAGATTTTGTATCGGCTTTTGCTGATTCTGCATCGGCCTCTTCTTCTGAAGCTGCTTCCGTTAATTTTGTTGCTGCATTGGCAGAAGCGTCTACAGGCAGCGATGCTCAGACAGTTTCGGTGGTGTTTAGTGCCGAGGCTGCTGAGTCTGTTTCTGGGGATGACATACCGACGGCCACGGCGGACTTTATTGTGGCGCTGTCTGAATCGGTTACGGCTCAGGATGTCATATCTGCGGTAGCTACCTTTATTGGAAGTCTGAACGAGAGTGTGGCGTCTGACGCCACATTTGCCTGTAGTGCTGCTTTTGTTGGTTTGGTATCAGAAAGCGTTACGGGTTCTGATGCCTTTACTGGTGGATTTTTGGCTGTTGCGAATCAAGATGAAAGTGCGGATGCTTCAACAACGCAGACTGTAGCAGCCACCATAAATGCTGCTAGGTCGGAAGAAGCGGACGC
>Ga0208785_1001449_pt1 | contig 10391 bp, 6 predicted proteins | sample DEB08_DNA_2_FD_185499 | JGI IMG/M metagenome (GOLD analysis project Ga0208785, IMG submission 185499) | Aqueous microbial communities from the Delaware River and Bay under freshwater to marine salinity gradient to study organic matter... | ecosystem: Environmental > Aquatic > Marine > Coastal ...
GCCGCCCGACCTCCGCGGCGCGCTGCGCCGCATCACCGCGCCGTCGCTGGTGGTGACCGGCGCGCACGACCGGACGATCGCCCCGCGGTGGGGGCGGTGGGTGGCGGAGCGGATCCCCGACGGCCGGTTCGTCGAGCTGCCCGACGCCGGCCACGTCCCGCACCAGGAGCGGCCGGCGCAGCTGGTCGAGGTGATCCGGCCGTTCCTCGCCGAGGTGCTCGGCGCCTGAGGTCGGGTGCGTCAGCCCTCGCGGACCCGGCGGGCGACCTCGGCCCGGTCGAGCGCACCCGTCGTCGCGAGGGCGTCGGGGACCCAGCCGGCGACGTCCTCGTCGCCGGCCTCGTCCTCGGTGACGAGCTGCTCCTCCTCGGCGCGCGGGAGCACCTCGTCGACGTACCGACGGGCCGCCTCGAGCAGGTCGAGGTCGCTCCCCTGTTCGGCCGACCACCGCTGCCACAGGCCGAGGACCTCGACGAAGACCTGCGTCGGCTCGCGCCGCCCCCGCAGTCCGGACGGGACGAGCGCCAGGACCGGCTCGAAGGACCGCTCGAGCCACCGGCGCGCGACCAGCGCCTCCGGGAGGGACGTCCCCTCGGTCCGGGTCAGCCAGGCGCCGAAGTTCCGGACGTCGTTCAGCAGGACGCGCGCCTGGTGGTCCTGCGCCTCCAGCCCCGTCAGCTCCCGGAGCAGCCGCTGGTACCGGCCGGGCTCGAGGACCGAGGTCCGGAGGTGCAGCCGGGTCCGGTCGCCGTCGCCACGGCTCAGCTCCAGCTCCTCGACGTCGAACCCGATCTCGTTGATGCGTCGCAGCCGGTCGTGGATGCGGTGCTGCTCGTCGGGTCCGAACACCTCGTCGTGGGTCAGCTCGGCCCAGAGCCGGTCGTACCGGTCGCGGAGGTCCACACCGAACGCGACGGGGTCGAACGCGTCGTCGAGCACCCCGGCCGCCTGCAGGTCGAGCAGCTCGCCCGCGGCCCGCTCGGCCGCCAGCTCCAGGTCGGCCCCGCGCTGGCCGGACGTGAGCTCGCCGTGGAGCTCCCCCGTCTCGGTGTCGACGAGGTACGCCGCGAGGCTGCCGGCGTCGCGACGGAACAGCGTGTTCGACAGCGAGCAGTCCCCCCAGAAGAACCCGGTGAGGTGCACGCGGACGAGCAGCTGCGCCAGCGCGTCGATCAGCGGGTCGCGCAGCGCCTGGTGCTCGCGACGCAGGAACAGCAGCCGGTACGGGACGCTGAACTCGAGGTGCCGGGTGATGAGGCAGGCGTCCAGCCGGTCCCCGTCCGCGTCGTCGCGCAGGGTCGCGACCCCGACGACCTCGACGACCGGGACGCCCTCCTCGCGGAGGTGGCGCAGGAAGGACCACTCCCGCAGCGCGTACCGCCGGGGCAGCTCCTTCAGGTGGTACAGCCGGTCCTCGTACCGCACGGTCCGGACGACGTGGCGGTGGATGCCGAGCGGTGTCTCGACGATGCGCGGATGGTCCCACGCCGCCAGCGGGACGTCCCACGGGAGGTCGAGGAAGTCCGGGTGACCGGTCCGCGCGGTCAGCTGCAGTCGCACCGGACCCTCGTCGGCGGCCCGCGGAGCGGTCGAGCGGGGCCGCCGATGACGCGAGGCTAGCGTCGCCGTCGCGGCGACCCCCGGTCGACCGCAGGGGGACGCTCGATGCGCGCGCTGCCGGACGGGTTCCTGCTCGGTGCGGCGACGTCCGCGTTCCAGATCGAGGGCCTCGGCCCGGGCCGCGGCGAGACGATCTGGGACCGGTTCCTCGCCGCGCGCGGCGGGGACGACGGCCGCGTCGCCTGCGATCACGTCACGCGATGGCGCGAGGACCTCGACCTGATGGCCGAGCTCGGCCTCGACGCGTACCGGTTCTCGGTGTCATGGGCCCGTGTCCTGCCGGAGGGGACCGGCCGGGTCTCGGCGGAGGGGCTGGGCTTCTACGACCGGCTGGTCGACGGGCTGCTCGAGCGCGGCATCCGACCCTGGCTGACCCTCTACCACTGGGACCTGCCGCAGGCCCTCGAGGACCGCGGCGGATGGCGGACCCGTGATGCGGTGGGCTGGTTCGCCGACTACACCGCGGTCCTGGCGGACGCTCTCGGCGACCGCGTCGACGTCTGGCTGACGCAGAACGAGCCCTGGGTCGCAGCGACCCTCGGCCACCGCGAGGGCGAGTTCGCCCCCGGCGGGACCGACGTCACCGAGTCGCTGACCGTCGCCCACCACCTGCTGCTCGGCCACGGGATCGCGGCCCGGCTGCTGGCCGACGACGCCCCGGCCGGCCGCGTCGGCGTCGCCCCGGACGTGCGGCCCGGGTTCCCCGCGACCGACCGGCCGGAGGACGTCGACGCCGCTCGGCACTTCGACGGGTTCCGGAACCGCTGGTACCTGCACCCGATCCTCGGGCTCGGGTACCCCGAGGACGTCGCCGCCGAGTACCTCGAGCGCGGTGTGTTCGACGCGGCCGAGGGTGACGGCGTCGTCCGCGAGGGCGACCTGGCGCTCATCGCCGCGCCGATCGACGTGCTCGGCGTCAACTACTACACGACGCTGCCCGTCGACGCGGCCCGTCGCGAGGACGACGCGCCCGAGCGGCCCGAGGGCCGCGACCAGCCCCCCGGGTACACCGAGATGGGGTGGGCGATCCGGCCCGAGGGGCTGCGGGACCTGCTGCTGGATCTCGGCGACCTGGTCGCCGACTCCCCCGTCGGCCGTGCCGGCGGCCCGCGGGGCCCGGTCCGCCTGGCGGTTACCGAGAACGGCGCGAGCTGGTCGGACGGGCCCGGCCCGGACGGCCGTGTCCGCGACGCCCGCCGCACCCGGTACGTCCACGACCACGTCGACGCGGTGCTGGCGGCCCGGGAGGCCGGCGCGCCGGTCGACGCGCACCTCGTCTGGTCCCTGCTCGACAACCTCGAGTGGACGCAGGGCTTCGCCCAGCGGTTCGGCCTGGTCCACGTCGACTTCGCGACGGGGACGCGGACGGTCAAGGACAGCGGCCGGTGGCTGGCCGCCGTCCTGGCCGAACGCCGCCTCGTCCCGCCGGGCGACCCCGAGCGGGACTGAGCCTCAGCGCAGGGCCAGTCCCGACTGCGCGTCGAAGAAGTGGATGCGCTCGGTCCGGACGCCGACGTCCACGGTCTCGCCGTGACGCGGGGCCCGCGACGGCTCGTACCGGACGACGAACGGCTGCCCGCCGGCCGCGGCCTGGCGCTTCAGCTCCTCGAACGCGTCCTCGTCGTCGATCGCCGCGCGCATGTCCTCCGAGACGATCGGGCGGGTCCGCGTGTCGACGTGGACCAGCGACTCCGACCCCAGCGCCTCGACCAGCGCGACGGGGAGCCCCCGCATGACGCGGTCGTCGGCGACCTCGGACGGGGCGGCGAAGTGCTCGGGGCGGATGCCGACCGCGACGCGCTGTCCGACCCGGTCCCGGACCTTCGGGTACCGATCGGTCGCGGCGGGGTCCACCGCCAGCGTCATGCCGTCCTGGATCGTGATGCCGATGCCGTCGCCGTGGCGGACGACCTCGGCCTCGGCCAGGTTCATCGCCGGCGAGCCGATGAAGCCCGCGACGAAGAGGTTGTGGGGACGCTCGTACAGGTCGGTCGGCGACGCGACCTGCTGGAGCACGCCGAGCTTCATGACCGCGACCCGGTCGCCCATCGTCATCGCCTCGACCTGGTCGTGCGTGACGTACAGCGTCGTGACCTCGAGCCGGTCCTGGAGGGCCGCGATCTCGCCGCGCATCGCGACACGGAGCTTCGCGTCGAGGTTCGAGAGCGGCTCGTCCATCAGGTAGGCCTGGGGGCTGCGGACGATGGCCCTGCCCATGGCGACGCGCTGCCGCTGCCCCCCCGAGAGCGCCTTCGGCTTGCGGTGGAGGTACTCGGTCAGACCGAGCATCTCGGCGGCGTCGCGGACGCGGCGGTCGATCTCCTCCTTCGAGACCTTCGCGAGCTTCAGCGCGAACCCCATGTTGTCGGCGACCGACATGTGCGGGTACAGCGCGTACGACTGGAACACCATCGCGATGTCCCGCTCCTTCGGGGAGAGGTCGTTCACGACCCGGTCCCCGATGAGCAGGCGGCCGCTCGAGATCTCCTCAAGGCCGGCGACCATGCGCAGCGCCGTCGACTTCCCGCAGCCCGAGGGGCCGACGAGGATGACGAACTCCTTGTCCGCGACCTCGAACGACAGGTCGAAGATCGCCTGCGTCCCGTCGGGGTAGATCTTGTTCACGCCGTCGAAGACGATCTCAGCCATGGTGCCTCCCCGGGCGGACGTGACCGCCCCTCACGATGCTCATCCCTTGACGCTGCCGGCGAGGATGCCGCGGACGAAGTACTTCTGGAGCGCGAAGAACACGACGATCGGGAAGAACGCCTGCACGAACGCCCCCGCCGTCAGCAGGTGCTCGTACCGACCGAAGTCCCCGGCGATCGCGGCGATGATGACGGTGGCCGGCATCTTGTCCGGCGCGAAGGGTCCGATCATCGTCAGCGCGATCAGGTAGTCGTTCCAGGTCCAGAGGAACTGGAAGATGGCGAACGCGGCCAGGACCGGGATGGAGAGCGGGAGGACCAGCCGGACGAAGATCTGGAAGTGGTCCGCCCCGTCGATCCGCGCCGACTCGAAGATGTCCTTCGGCAGCCCGCTGATGAAGTTGTGCAGCAGGAAGATCGCGAGCGGCATCGCGAACCCGGCGTGGGTCAGCCAGACCGCCGTCGTCGTCCCCGTCAGATCGAGATCGGGGAAGATCGAGAGGGTCTTCCCGATGAACGGCAGCGTCTGGTTCGCGCCGCCGTTGTACAGCTGGAGCAGCGGGATCAGCGCGGTCTGCAGGGGGACGGCCAGCAGCGAGACGGTCCCGATGAAGATCCACTCCCGGCCCTTGAAGTCCATCCAGGCGAAGGCGTACGCGGCGAACGCCGCCATGGCGATCGGGATCACCGTCGCGGGCAGGGCGATTGCGAAGGAGTTGATGACGCCCTGGACGAGGCCGCCCTGGACGTCGGTCCCGAGGACGGTGGCGTAGTTGTCGAGCGAGAGGTTCTCGTCGCGGAGCAGCAGCCACCACGGGGTGGTGCGCTGCTCGGACGGTCCGCGGAACGAGTTCGCGAACAGGCCGAGCGTCGGGAGCGCCCAGATGACGACGATCACCCAGAGGGCGCCCGTCGGGATCGACGAGATGGTCCGGTAGACCGCGCGGCCGACGCCGCCGGCCCGGACGGTCGGCGCGCTCATGCGGCCTCCTTCTGCATCCGTCGGATGTTCACGTACATCACCGGGAGGACCGAGAGGAACAGGACGGTCGCGACCGCCGACCCGACGCCGAAGTTCGCGTCGATGAAGGCGCGGTTCCACATCTCGTTCGCGAGGACCTGCGTGCCGAAGTTCCCGTTCGTCATGACCTTGACGATGTCGAAGACCTTCATGACGACGACGATGATGGTGGTGATGACGACGCCGATGGTCGGACGGATCTGGGGCAGGACGATGCGCCAGAAGGACTGGGCCTCGTTCGCGCCGTCGACGCGGCCGGCCTCGAGCAGGTCCGCCGGGACGCCCTTGATCGCCGCCGAGAAGATGACCATCGCGAACCCGGTGTAGACCCAGATGAACGGGATCATGATGAAGACGTTGTTGTACGCGCCGAACTGCTGGGTCCCGGAGATGAACAGCAGCGCCGAGGTGACCGGTTGGCCGTCGACGACCTGGACCCCGGCGACGCCCTCACCGGCGAGGAACAGGGATCCGAGCCAGCCGAGGGCGAGGGCGAGGAACCCCGAGGTCCAGCCCGTCCCCAGCGAGCCCTGCCGCAGGGCCAGGACGGCGAAGACGGCGACCAGGCCCGCGATGACCAGGGTCACGACCCCGGCCGTCCCGGCGCGGTCCGAGACCGCCAGGTTCCCGAGACCGACCCAGAGCGCGTTCAGCACGCCCGTCTGCGGATCCTGCTGCGGGCGGGCCAGGTACATGAACCGCCAGATGATGCCGGCCCCGACGAAGCTCAGCGCCATCGGCATGAAGATGATGGACTTCGCGGCCGACTCCGCGCGGGCGCGGTCCGCCAGCGCCGCGATGGCCAGCCCCAGCCCCGCCGCCGTGGACGTCACGAGCACGACCCACCACAGGTTGTTGAACAGCGTCCCGCGCAGCTGGACGAAGACGGCGAAGGACAGCATCAGCGCGGCGACCCCGAGCGCACCCCCGCCGGGACCGCTGAACCCGGAGTTCCCGGGGTTGCGCCGCAGGTAGTCGACGAGGAGGACCACGAGGGCGACCGCGGCCGCACCGGCCGCGACCGGCCAGGCGGCGCCGCTCGACCCGAACGCCCCGGCGCGATCGGCGAGCACGCCGACGGGCAGCGCGGCCGAGACGCCGGCGGCCGCGACCAGTCGCGGCGGGACGACGCCGTCGATGTTCCGGCGCTGGCGGATCGCGAGGACGAGGCCGATGGTCAGGGCCAGCGCGAAGGCCAGGAACTCGGTCGCACCGAAGATCCCGCGCCAGGCCGAGACGTCGTAGAACGACGGCTGCCCGAAGATGAAGGCGAAGTTGTCCATCCCGACGAACTCGCCCGACCCCTCCTCGAGGAACGAGATGTAGACGGTACGGGCGGTCGGGACGATGAGGGCGGCCGAGAGGAACGTCAGCGCCGGCGCGAGGAAGATCACGGTCCGGATGCGGCCCTCGAGACGCAGCCGCTCCCCCATCTCGATCGCCGGGGTCAGCCCGAACCGCAGTCCGAGCAGCGCGCCGAGGACCGTCGTGCCGACGAGCGCCTCCCCGACCGTGCCCGCCCCGAGGGTCGGGAACCCGAACGCGCCGAGGAGCCATCCCACCGCGGCGCCCAGCAGGGCCCCACGCACGACGTCATGGCCCCGCAGCCGTGCGACGCCCGCGCCGACCGCGGCCAGGACGACCGTCGCCGCCACGAGCGGGCCGACCTCGAGCGACGGGAGGGCCTGGGTGCGGAGGAAGGCGCCGACGAGCACCCCGTACCCCGCCCCGCCACCGACGCCGATCAGCAGCCGGACACGACCCCGGGTCCCACCGAGCGCGACCCCGAGGACGGCCCCGAGGACCGCGAGGACGGGGACGAGCCAGATGCTGCGGTCGACCCGTGCGCCGGCCGTGCCGACGAACAGGCCCATGACGTCGTTCCCGACGAGGACGCCGCCGACGACCAGTCCGAGGACCGCCCCCGAGATGCCCATGAACCGGGCCCAGGCCCGAAGGGACTGGTCCAGCCAGCGGTTCGCGAGGACGAACAGCGTCGCGCTGAGCGCCAGGGCGAGGACCACGCTGTGGATGGCACCGCGGACGCCCTCGCGCTCGAGGTACAGCCACCAGACCAGCCCGGTGGCGGCCAGCGCCAGCCCGGCCCGACCCGAGCGCCGGACCGCGGTGGTGCCGGGGCTGCGGAACGCTCGGAGGGCGCCGAGCACACCGATGGTGCCGAGGGCGGCGGCGAGCACGAGCTGCAGGGACCGCACCACCGCCCCGACCTCGGGGGCGTCCGGCGCGACGACGAAGGTGGCCGCGAGGAACGCGAGCGCCACCGCTGCGGGGAGGACGAGCGCACGCCGTCCGGACGTGTCGCCCCCGGACGGGCCGGCCGTCTCCGACCGGGTCCCCTCAGGGCTGTCGATCGTCGACACCGACACCGTGGACCTCCCCCGAGCTCCCCGCACCCCCTGCGGACGGGCGAGGCTAACGCAGCCGCCGGGGTGTGTCAGAAGGGCCCCTCCGCGCCGCGGAGGGGCCCGGACGCCGAGGTGCCGGCACCCCGGAGGGTGCCGGCACCTCGGTCACTGCCGAGCAGCGGATCCGGTCAGGACGCCGCGTCGATCGCCGCGAAGGCGTCCGCCACGGACTTGTCCCCGTTCACCGCGGCCGTGCCCTCGTCCCAGAACGCGCGGTTGCGCTCGGGGATCATGAGGTCCGACGCGTCGAACCGGGCCGGCGAGGCGCTGGCGAGGGTCTCGTACCAGGTCTGCTCGACCGGGTTGAAGACCGACGGGTCCAGGTTGATGTTCGAGGACATGAACCCGGAGGCCGCCCCCGCACCGCTGGCCGCCGCCGCACGCGCGGCCTGGGCGCGCTGACGCGCCTCCTGGCCCTCGCTGTCGGTGAGCCACGTCATGAGCGCCCAGACCTCGGGAGCGTCACGGAACGCGCCGACGGAGTTCCCGGCGGTCAGCACCGGGGTGCGCCCGTCGCCACCGGCCGGGAAGTACGCGACGCCGACGTCACCGTCGGGGCCGATGGTGCCGCCCGCGGTGTCGAAGAACGAGGCGAAGAACTGCGCCTGACGGTGCATCGCGCAGTCACCGTTGACCAGCGGCTCGGCGTTGGCACCGAACGGCGTGGCCGCGATGGTGCCGCCCGAGGCGTAGACCATGCCCGGCGTGTTCCAGACGGAGAGGATCTCCTCGGCGACCGCGACGATGCGCGGGTCCGAGAAGGTCACGTCACCGGCGGTCCACTCGTCGTACAGGTTCTCGTCCTCGAGGCGGAGGACCATCTCCTCCATCCAGTCGGTGAACGGCCACCCGGTGGCGCCGCCCGACTCGATGCCGACGCACCACGGGGTGATGCCGTCGGCGATCATCGTGGCGCTGAGCTCCTTCAGGCCGTCCCAGGTGTCCGGGATCTCGTAGCCGTTGTCGGCGAAGATCGCGTTGTTGAACCACAGGATCGACTTGAGGTCCGTCTTGTAGCGGAGCGCGTAGGTGCTCCCCTCGTAGACGTACGGGTCGTTGGTGCCGGCGGGGAACTGCGCGTTGGTCCGCTCGACGACCGCGGCCGGGACGGCCTGGATCGAGCCGGCCTGCGCGAACCCGACGACGCCGCCCGGCTGCGGGATCAGCGCCATGTCCGGCGGGTTGTTGCCCTGGATCATGACGTTGAGCTGGGGCTCGAAGTCCGCCGAACCCGTGTAGACGGCGTTGATGCCGGTGGCCTCACGGAACAGCGCGAGGGTGTCGTTGAAGGCGCCGGCCTCGACCTCGGAGCGCTCCGAGCCGAAGACGCTGACCGAACGGCCCTCGTAGGCCCCGGCCAGGGCGCGGCCCAGGAAGTCGTCCTCGGCGAGGTCGTCCCAGGGGTTGCTCTCCTCGGCCTCCGGCGCGGGGGCCGGCTCCGGGCTGGCGGCCGGCTCGTCGGCGTCCCCGGCGCAGGCGGCGAGCACCAGCCCGAGCGCCGCGAGGGGAGCCGCGAACCGCAGCTTGGTCCTCTTCATCGTGTGTCGTCCTCTCCTCAGTGCTCGTGCCGCGGAGCCTCCGCGGCACGTGTCGTGCGCACCACCCCTGAGCCGCCCCGGGGTCCGCGCGGACGCGTCCGCGCCGAGACGGGGAGGGGTCCGACCCTTCCCGGCGGGGCGGCTCACGTACGTGCCGAGCGTACTACGGGGGTCGCACGTCCGCTGAGGGGCCCGGGTCGGCCCCGGGGCGGCCCCGGGCGCGCGGCCCCGGTCGGCTCAGAGCGGCAGGACGGGGATCCCGAGCTCCTCGGCCAGCGCGGCCATCACCCCGCGGACGTCGCCGTGGACGACGCCGTAGTGGTGGTCCAGACCCTCCGCCATGACGGTGGCGACCAGGTCGTCGGCGGGGGTGTCCGGCCGGACCACCATCGAGGTCCCGGTGTAGGGCCGGGGGGCGTCGAGGATCTCGCCGCCGCCGAGGGCCAGGCGCAGCCGTCCACCGGTGTGGCCGAACCGGGCGATCGTGACCCGTCCGGGGCGGAGCCGGAACTCGTGGAGCAGCGGGGCCCGCCGGTTCGGGTGGACCGTGACCCCGACGGGCTCGTCGGGGTGCGCCAGCGACGGCGCGGCCAGCCCGCAGTGCCAGAACGCGACCGTGCCGTCCGGCGCCGCGTCGACGAGATCGGCGACGAACGCGGTCCGACCGGCCGCGGCGCCCAGCGCCACCGCCGTGACCGCCCCCAGCACGTCGGCCTCGCAGGTCGCCGGCAGGTCGTCGTCGGCGAGCATCCCCTGCGCGGCGCAGGCCGCGCCCCCGGCCTCGGCGAAGCACTCGGGCCAGCACCGCGTCGCGACCGCGGACCAGCCGCGGTCGTCGGCGAGGCCGCGCAGGGCGACGTGGAGCCGCAGCGTCGCCTCGACCCCGACGGGGTCCAGCGCGTCCGCGCCCCGGGCGTCGACGACGGCGCGCAGCGGTGCCAGCGCCGCGGCGTCCGCGGCGGCGGCGCGGTCGAACATCGCGGACAGCTCGACGCGGTCGAGCCCGACGCCGAGCGCGGCGAGGTCGGCGGGGTCCGCGACGCAGGGGTCGAACCCGTCGGGCTGATCCCCGACCTGTCCGACGGTCAGCCCCGAGAGGCGGGCCCGGACCGCCCCGGCCCGGACCCGGTCCTCGGCA
>Ga0208785_1001450_pt1 | contig 10382 bp, 13 predicted proteins | sample DEB08_DNA_2_FD_185499 | JGI IMG/M metagenome (GOLD analysis project Ga0208785, IMG submission 185499) | Aqueous microbial communities from the Delaware River and Bay under freshwater to marine salinity gradient to study organic matter... | ecosystem: Environmental > Aquatic > Marine > Coastal ...
GTTAAAGATTCATCAAAAAGATTATTTTTTGACATTACATTTGTACTATCAAAAATAGTAAATGGATTAGATACTCTTAATCTTCCAAATGCATCATAAGCATTTGATCCATTTCCACCACCAATAACTGTTGGTTCTACATTTACATTATTACAAGACATTATTTTAAATACCAATTCATTCGTTCAACTTCTTGTTTCAAGTCTTCTTGAAAAGAAAAATTAAGTTGATTTTTTAATGTATCGATTGCAGCTACAATCTGTCTTTGATTATCAGGCTGATAAGTTTCTTTAGGATCTGGAATATATACTGTTATTTTTGCCATTATCTTCTACCATCAGGTCTAACATCAAAACTGAATGTACCATATCTCCAACTTTCATCCAACCCATCAGTAGCTATCTTAACAGCAGCTAATCTTCCTCTAGCTCTAGTGTCTATTTTAGTTGTAGAAGAAGTAACAGTAAAAGGCCCTAATGGTGATGAAGTAGCTGTTGATTGAGGATATCTATTTACAAATATGGTTACTTGAGCATCTCCACTTAAAGATTTAAAGTCAGGTATAAATCTAGATACACTCATAAAATATTGTCCTTCTCCTTCAGCTCCTATTTCAAATTCTCCTGATTGTATGTAAGATGAAATAGCTGTTTGCGTACCATCTACATTAACTTGATTTGTACCTGTCTCATGTTGGTAAAGTATTGAAGCACCGTTTGAAACACCATTAACAGTTGGATATGTAGGAGCTTCAGATGCTTGGTAATCTGTTGCAAAAGGTGCAGCATAAACTGTTGAGCCTTCCCAAGTTGTTCTATCTAATGAGCTAGTAGTCCAAACATTTTCAGCATAATTATAAGTTACGCATCTATCAATTACCGTAGAATTAGCTGAAGGATAAAACCAATTAACTTCAGAATATAATTCATTAATTCCTGCATAGATAATCTCACCTGAATTAAAGTTTAAACCTAAATCTCCTGCTCCATTATTTGTAAATACAAAATCTTCTACTAAGCAAGGAACAGCTTTTACAGTTCCATCATAAACATAAAATCCTCCTGTTGCACCTATCCACCACATTGCACCGTTAGTGTAAACAGCAGCGTGCTGACCAATGAGTCCAGCGTTAGAGGCAACCTTACGAATACTAAATGTAAATGGTGGACCAACAAAGTCCATTCTATAAGTTGCAGTATCTGTAAATACCATAATATAATCTTTACCTTTACAAGCACCTACAATTTTTGTGCCATCATCTAATTGAAACGTACCTGCGGTATTCACTGAAGTTGGTGCATACACGTCATAATCTTCTTGATTAGAAAATCTAATAAACATCTTATCTTGTGTAGATGGTGAACCTAAAGTAGTTTCTGTACCTAAGTGAATTAAATGTCTATCCCTATCAGATACTATGGACATTACTGATCTACTAGGCATGTTAGTATTTAATACAGCTCTAGTAGTTAATGCGTTTGATGAAGATGGATCCCAAGTAAATGATCTTCCATTGTGTATAGTTGCAATTAAAATTTGTCCCCAATTATCTAAAGACCAACTTGCAGGATCTAATACAACAGTTGATGCAGTTGATGCTGAACCCCAAGTTAATCTTGACCAAGTTCCAGTACCCCACCCATAACCATAAGTTTGATTTAATGGTCCAACAGGTTCATAAGGATTTACATCTAAAGTTCCGTCAGCCGTAGCCCCTGTTCCTGTTTCCGCTGTTGGCATTTGTATTGTAAAAGTTGTAGCTGATGGAACAGTCTTTACTTCAAACAATACATCGTCAAAATCTGTAGCTGTGTAGTCTGTGTCAGGTGAAGTAAACGAACCTGCATTTGCAAAAGTTATAATATCTCCCGCTAATAAATTATGACCAGCTATTGTTGTAATAGTAACGGTTGTTGATCCGTTAGTCGTTGTTATGTTTGCACCTGTAGAAAAATTGTCTGTTTGTAAAGGTGTAATATCATAAAAGGCACCTTCGTAATAAATGACTAAAAGTTTGTTTGTACCAATGGCTGAATATTTACGTCCATCAAGGTCTGACCAAACGTGTTGATCTCTAGCTGCACCTACTAGCTTTGCTTGATTTCCTGAAACCAAAGATTCCCAACCACCTATTTTTTCAGGTTGACCATATCTAAATCTAACAAAGTCACCATCGGTCCACTGACCCATAGCCTCTGATTCTGTGGCTTGTTTATTAAAACCTGGTTTTATTCTATATTTTGTTAATGGCATGTGGGTATTATACCACTACAGATTTAATAAATACAGATTAAGTCTTTAATTAGTATGTTGCATAATTACCATTAAACTCAACCAAATCCATAATGTATTAAATCCTACTAGTGTAGGTAAAAGTTTTTTATTACTAGCCCAAATTAGAGTAATTGAAGTGAGTAATGATATAAAGTAAAGCTGCCATATATTAATACCAAAAATAAGAGCAGGTATTATAATGATAGCTTTAGCTATCCAGCTAAGAGCTTCAATTATATTATAATTTGTCCAATATTTTTTTGTGAACCAAAGTTTATAACAATCAAATATATTTTTCCAACCTGTGTAGGTATAAATTACACTTGTTACGAAAAGCCATAGTAATACAGCTTTAATAATTTGATCTTTGTCCATAATGTAAAAAATTGTTTCTAATTAGTTTTAGGTATTCTTTATGTTTTATTGTATACTTATTATAAGTAGTTTTTTCATGTTTAATTAAATCTTCTACTGCTTTTCTAAATTCTTGCGAATAGCTTAAATATTCTTTTTTTATATTTTCTTTATTAAATAAATCAAGACCGTACATTATATTAATAAAGTTTTGTGGCCAAAAAACATAGTATTTAGTTTCTTGAAAATCATCTTCAATCGGTAATCTATACTTCCATTTATTCATTTTAATTTTCAAAGAGTCAGGCATTTCTAGTGTGTTAACTTTTTTCCAAAATTCTGTGTTATCTTTTTTTGTTAAATAATGTAAAAATACAAAATCTCTAATATTTTCCATTATGTGATTTGTTTTTATATTATATTCTTCAATATCTGTTTCATTATAATTTTCAAATAGATGTATAAATAAAAAAGCTTGGGATATAGAAACACTTATAGTAGAGGCCTCTAAAGGCTCAACAAAACTAGCACTTAACCCTAAAGCTAAACAATTCTTTATCCAAGTTTTATTTAAACAACCTGGATCAAATTTTATGTTTTTAAATATTTCAATTTTATGTTTTAAAAAACTTTCTACTTCCCTCTTAGCTTCTTCAGCATTCATATAATTATTATCAAATACATAACCATTACCCCAACGTCCCCAAACAGGCGTTCTCCACATCCAACCATTATTCATAGCAGTTATGGTAGTGTAGATGGGATATTCATCTGTATCTCCTGTTGGAAAAGCTATTGCTTCGTTCATTTTTAAATATTTATTATAACTATTCCAAGTACCTCCTAGTTTTGAAATTAATAATTTTTTAAATCCTGTACAATCAATAAAAAAATCACCATCATATTCATTATGTTTACTTTTAACTTTTTTTATATAGCCGTTTTCATTTAAGATTACTTCTTCTACATCGTCAGTAAAAATAGTTATATTTCTTTTTTCACATATTTTAGTTAAATATTCATTTAACTTAAAAGTATTAAAATGAAATTGATTACAAGGAGGTTGTTTATTTTTAAAATGATCTTCCGAAATTGTGCTATTTAAAATATTAGGAGGTGCTAAATTTAATGGGTTGTGATTATTAATTATATGATACGCATAACCTGCATAGTATTGTGATATTTTTGTTTGATTATTTAAAACATCAGTTACACAATGTGCATATTTTTGTTTTGTAAAATTTTCATAAACAATAGCAATTTTTACTGTTGCGTCACATTCTTTTATAATATCTATAAAAGATAAATCACAGTAACGTGCAAATTCATTCCAATGTTCTGTAGCTCCTTCTCCAACACCTAGTATTCCAATTTTTTCTGATTTAATTAAATTAATTTTAATGTAAGGAAATCTTTTTCTTAAAATTAAAGCTGTTGTAAGACCTGTAGTGCCTCCTCCTACAATATTTATCGTTTTGTAAGAATTCACAAAAATTTATTTTTTGTCTTTTTTTAATTTATTATTTTCAAGTATAATTGTTAATATCACCGTACTTAAACTTGCAAATACATAAGAATTAAATTTTAATTTTCTTTTTCTAAAAAGAGTAAATATTTCTTTCCATGAAAAAGTAAATGCTACTGATCCGTCATTTCTGTTATGTTTTATTTCCATAATTTAATTTTTTTGTTCTCCCCACAATAATCTTTTGTCTTTAGCATATTCTATATAAGGTCCATTTACATCTACATAATGTAAAAAAACTTGAGAGTGCCAATCTCCTTCAAAGTGATCTCTAGAATGCTTAAGATCACATCCTCTATATAGTATAGCATCACCTGGTTCAAGGTCTATTGGAGTATCCTCCATAAAAATTGGCCACGAAGTACCGCATGAACCAAGCATAACCGTAGCTGAAATTTCACACGAAGGTCTGTCTTCATGTTCTTCTAAATTAGCATTAAAAGTATACATTCTCCAAAAAGCATATGTTGGGTAAATATTTAGACTTATTTCTTTAGAAATAAAATCTCTTTTTTGAATCATTAAAGATTCCATAACAGGATCACCGTATAATTTAGTATCACAATTATTATTTTGTTTTTTATCAAAGTTATGAAAATTTAATCTATGAGTTATTCTTGTATAATCTAACAGTAATGCAGTTTCTTCTTTTGTTAAAAAGTTTTTAATTTTTTTATATTTAAATTTGTCTTTTAACATATCCATGATACTATTGAAAATCTTGTACCTTCTTCAACGGGTCGCACACTGTGCGGAAAAAGAAAATTACTAGGCCACATTATTAATCTACCTGGTTGAACTGGAATGTCATAAATTTTTTTATCAGAAGATGGATCGTCCAAAAACGAAAGATTACCTCCTTTATAATCATTATTTAAAAATAATATAGAGCTTAAAACTCTATCAAAACCTGTTCCACCATCTACATGAAAATCGTAATGACCGCCTTTTTCATATCTTAATGCGTTTATTTGATTAACTTTACTACATCCAGTTAAAAATGGAAATTCTTGTTTATACTTTTCATAATGTAATATATTTATATTAGATAATAAATTATGATAATGAACGTTTGTTAAGGATTCAGAAAATTGGCTAAATCCGTAAATTTCAGTATTTCTTATTTTCTTAGAAATCCTTGCGTGTGTTCCATTACCAACTTCTCCGTCCTCAAACAATTTATTTTTATATTGTTTATTTAAAAATTTTATTAAACTTGAAATAGTTTTTAAAGGCAAAACATTATCGAATGTTTTTATATATTTTTCTAATATCACTTAGTTTATATATACTAAGAATATTAAAATTGCAAGGGATTTATAGGAGTTATTAAACTGTTATCAGCTAAATATTTCTCTACAGTAGATGTCATTGGAAGAGGCACAGTTGAAGTGTCAAAGTTTTCAAGAAAAACTTTGTAATTTTCTAATTCGGTTTTAAAATTAGCTTCATTACTGAAATTTCCATTTTGTAAAGTACGATTAATGCTTTCAATTATACCATTAATAGTTGAGTTAAGTTTATCTTCAGTGTCAGGGTACATTAATGGGTGTACCGTTCTATCTTGAAGAACTACAGAATTATTACTAACACTTTGAAATTGTTTTGTTGCTAAATTTAATTCATCAAATTGTTGGTCAGTAATTGAAAAAACTAAATTTTGTTCTTCGTAAGCGTGTAAATTACCTAATGTTGTTTTAATTCTTTCTTTTGTTTTTCCTATTTTGAAAATAGATATTAAATCATGATGTAGTACTAAATAAGCCATTTAAATTCCTAAGTTAATATATTTTCCCAAACAAATATTGCACCCGTACCTCCGTAACCAGCAGGTTTAGTTGGACTTACACCACCACCTCTGAATAACACTCCTGGAGATTGTCCTGTAGGTGGTTTATTAAACCCTGAAATATTTCTTAAAACAGTCAATTGTTTATTATATGTATCAATATTATCACTCATTTCTGCTGGACTTGGACTTGTTGTAGCACTTAAATCAAGATAAGAACCTGGAGCAGTTCCTGAAGCTGATGATCCATAACTTCCTGGATTAGTTCCTCCAGATCCACCTGTTACTGTAAATTCAGCTGGGTTACCCCATGTTGTAGAACCACCTGGTTGACCATCATAAGAAGGGTGATCTCCAGACCCTCCAGCTCCAACAGTAAAAGTTCTTGAATACGGTGCTGTAATATTAAAAGAATACCATCCTAAACCACCGTGACCACCGTTGTTTTGATAATTAGGATTTGGGTGTTGACCGCCTCCACCTCCGCCTCCACATGCAAGGATGTTTATTTTTGTTGTAGTTGGCTGTGCTGTAAAAGTAAAAGTTCCTGGGTAAGCCGCACCTCCAGTTAAAATATATTGTTGAGCTGCAGCACTTCCTGAAGAAGCGGCTGTAATTCTTCCGTCAGCATCTACTGTAATAGATGCTACTGTGTATGATCCTGCTGTAACACCTGTTGAAATTAATTGATCAGGGCCAACAGAGTTTGTTGCTAATTTAGCAGCTGTAATAGTTGAGTTTGCAATTTTATCTGCAGTAACTTGTAATGCAGAAATTTTTGCAGTTGTGATTGCGTTGTCTGCAATTTGTGCAGTTGCGATTGTTCCTGAAATATTTGCTGCTGCAACTGTACCACCTAAAGTGTCTAAAGAAATCTCATTTAGATTAGTTCCATCAGAATAAGCTGCATAAATTTTAGCTTGATCTAATGTGAATCCTGTACCACTTGCAGTTTTAATAGTTAAATTTGTTGGACCTGTAATCGCTGAACAATCAAAAATATAAAATTTTTCTATTCCATTTGGAATGGTAACTGTTGTTGCACCTGTTAAAGTAATTGATGCAATTTTGATTACCATGTTTCTAGCATTTGAAATCGCTGCTTGAGACATTACTAAAGCAGTTGTAGCTGAGTCTGTAATTGTTACAGCTTCATAACCTGCAATAGCTTGTTGAATTAAATTTAAATTTGTATTTGTTTTATCTCCCCATGTACCAGCGTTTTCGCCAGTCACCATGAGTTCTAGTTTTAGATCTGTAGAGTATGATGATGCCATATATTTTTATTTTACCATTGTTATGCGGCTAGATCAACCTCGGTCCAAACATTGTTTACACCTAAATCAATCTCTGCCCATGCCGTAATATTAAGCGAACCAATATTAGATGTCAATGCTATGCCTGTTAGACTAATATTAGCCGTACCTGTAATACTTACTGAGCCAATTCCGCTTGTTAATTGTTGTCCCGTAACCCCTACTATTTGATCAGGTATTTCTGCAGGTGTGCCAAGGCCTAAAGTCATAGCCTGACCTGTTACAGGTTCATTAGTAGATTGGACTAATGTAAATGTTCCTAGAGTTAATGAAGCTGATATGCCTGTTACATCTACTTCCTTAATAGTTCCCGCAACTACTTGACCTATTGTTGGAGCTAATTGTTGTCCTGTTGGATATACATTTGCTTCACCTTTTTCTGTTGTTGTACCTTGAGTAGAAGATAATCCAGGTTCACCTACAAATACAAATATATCTGCATCAATTTGTATTGATTCTAGACCTTGTGTAATACTTAAAATTTGTTGTGAAGCAGCAGTTATCGCAGAATCAATTTGTATTGAAACGCTGTTTATTGTAGAAGTTAATTGTTGACCTTGAGCTATAACTGAATAATTATCTCCCCAAGCAAACTCGCCCCACTCTTCTCGTCCCCAACCTTCAGCTACTTGGGCTTCTACATTAATAGTACCTATGGATGATGTAAGTTGTTGACCTTGAAGTAAAGTAGTTCCTGCAATACCCCAAGACCCTGATCCCCACTCAAATCTACCCCATCCTGTTCCTGCTCCAGAATAAGCAAGTTCTCCGATAGATATTGTTGTTGAAATTCCAATTTGTTCTATAGTGATATTATTTTGTTCACCATAGTTACCTAAACCCCAATCGCCTTCATTCCATGCATTAGCCATAGAATGCTCCTAGGGTAAACGGAAGACCCGCTATGTAAAACAAATTAATAATGTTTGCCATAGCAGGCACCTCCTTTTAGTTTAAGATATTCTCAATATAGCTGCACTCGTTGTGTAAGCTGGGAACTGAATTGTAAATGTTCCAGCAGTAGCAGTTTTATCAGAACCAAAATCTAATACAGCAACAGCTGAGTTAGAGTTTGATGTATTGTAAATTAACGCACCTCTTGCAGTTAATGTTACGTTAGTAAATGATAAATTTGAAAACGAAGTAATTGCTACATCAGTTGCAACCGATGTTCCAGTATTTACAAGTGCTTTACCACCTGCAGTGTAACCTGCTGGTGAAGTTACTTGACCTCCAGTTGTGTAAGATGTTGTAGATTTACCTAACACTGCAGTTGAGTTATACATTGCTAATTTAAATTTATTCCCTGTCGGTGCAGCAGAAAAATTGTGTTTTGCTTCTAGTAATTCTTTTTTGAAAGAATTAGCTATTGCGTTTGTTGTTATTGCCATTTTAATGTCTCCTTAATATTAATATTATGGTGATGGTGATTCGACTCTAAGTCTAGGTACACCATCGTCAAATTCTGCTCTTCTTCTTCTGCCCATTTGTTGAACAGCAAAAGCTTGCATACTCTCATCATACCTTTTACTGTACACGCTGTAAAGATCAGTAGGCCCTTTTAAGAAACCGTAAGCCTCAACTAGTACTCCATATAATAATAATTGTTCTTGGTTAATTGATAAATAAGTTGTGTTCGTAGAAGTAAAATGTGGTGGATCTTTTATATAGTTTACTTGAACAGTATAAGCTGAATTTGGAGTAGGAGCTACAATGATATATTCTTCATTCCAATTTGCCCAATACTTAGGCTCTCCCGTTGCACCTGTACTATTGTACTCTGATATAAAACTTGTATCTCTCTTTTCTAGAAAAGTTCTTGTTGAACCATTAATGCTTTGCACCGATCTTATTACGATACAATCATTAGGCATACTAACGGCTCTATTTCCTGATGTAAATGTAGAAGTTGCGTATTTTCTAATATCGTCGTAATCTACTTTACCTGCAATATCTAATTCTATGTTTCTAATAAATTGATCTAGGATAGTATCTGATAAAACATTACTATCTACTTCAGTGTAGTTTCTTACTTGAGTTAAAAAATTTGAATATGATATAGCCATTATGATATTACCACTGTTACACTATTTAATTGCATTAAAATTTGTCTTCTTCTATTTTGTTCTGCTCCATTATCAGGTTGCATACCATTAGATAAAAAAGCAAATTCACCTGGAAGTGTTAGATTAGCTACACCAACCACGGTACCACCTGAATCAGCATAAACACCACTAATGTCAGTAGGTTGTTGAAATTTTTGTGATCTAGTATTTTGTAAAGCAATCGCATCAGGCTTGTGATATGGCGGATCAAGTTGTGGATGCTTAGGTTCGTATTCAGATATATGTACTAAAGAACCATTCCACTCTTTTACCATTTCTGTGTAAGGAAATGCTTGTCCTGATCTATCAGATATTGCTTGTGATCGTTTTCCGCTTGCGTATGCCATTATACTCCATCTCCATAGAAAGTTTGAGGTGAGATATAAGTAGAAGTTCTTTGACCATCTTCTGTTAATGCTCTTTGTAACTCGTCCTCATAAATTAATCTTAATTCTTGTGTTCTTGCCGGTGCTTTTTTCATAGATAAATAATAAGCTAGACCCGCACACATACAAGGTAAAAATCTATAAACAACATTAGCTTGATTTGTATAAGCGCCCGCATCTTCTATTCTACCAATGTAATAATATTTTACATAAGTATAAGTTGAAGCATCAGGTGTTAAATATAAAGTTACTGTAGGATTAGTTTGTCTATTCACATAATACTGTGAAGGTTGTCCTGTAGCACCTTTGTTAGGTAAACCTGCGTAAGCTGATCTATCTATTTTAGTTAATGATACATCTGTGATGGATGCACCAATACCTGCACCTGTAGAAATATAAGCTTCAAGTACATCATTACAATCTGTAGGTGTTGCGTAAGTTGCCGTACCTGCTACAAGTAGTTGTTCTTTAAGAGTAACTTTCCAAAGATGAACACCTCTGTTACCCCATTCGGAAAGTAATAGATTTAAACTTCTTCTTGCTGATCTTAGATCATAGCCACTATTAGTACGTATCCCGCATCTCTCGTATGCTTCTTCAATGATATCATCGATGTTTAAATCGAAGGATGTT
>Ga0208785_1001455_pt1 | contig 10375 bp, 10 predicted proteins | sample DEB08_DNA_2_FD_185499 | JGI IMG/M metagenome (GOLD analysis project Ga0208785, IMG submission 185499) | Aqueous microbial communities from the Delaware River and Bay under freshwater to marine salinity gradient to study organic matter... | ecosystem: Environmental > Aquatic > Marine > Coastal ...
CATATGAACTTTATTTGTGGGCAGAGAATGATGGAAACTCATTTGAAAAAACCTTTGAGTTCACAACACCAAGACCACCACAACCATATCCATCTTGGACTTGGAATGGAGAAATCTGGGAAGCACCAGTACCTTATCCAGAGGGTGAAGATTTTTATGAATGGAATGAAGACAATCAAGAATGGACTTTGATTGTGATTGATAGTGCAGAATAAATACTAGAAAACTTTGTATAATGTCTTTTACCTACAGTCAAGAAACCTTCAGTCCAATCACTGCTACTGGAGGAACTGTTTATGATATTACCATTGATGGTGCAAAGTATCGGATTCATCAATTTACGAGTGGAACTTCATCATTTATTGTGAGTTCATTGGGTACTGGATTGCATCCATTTTCACCAGGAAACAGTGCGAACAGTATTGAATATCTTGTGGTTGCTGGTGGCGGAGGTGGAGGATTAGAAGGTGGTGGTGGAGGTGGTGCTGGAGGACTTTTATATGATCTCAGTGTAATTTCTGCTTCATCTTATACTGTAACTGTCGGCAATGGTGGTGCCGAACCAAGTGCCGGAAATGGATACATTGCAGGTAATGGTGGGAATTCATCTATTAGTGGAATAGCAACCGCAACTGGTGGAGGAAGAGGAGGAGCTGGTGCTTATGGTAATGCCACAACTGGTGCTGGAGGAGATGGGGGTTCTGGTGGTGGTGCTGGGTTGAGTGCGGTAAATTCTCCTGGATCTGGGACCGTAGGACAGGGAAGTAATGGTGGTAATGGAGTTGCTTCTGCAAATCCTCAAGCATATGCGGGTGGCGGTGGTGGTGGTGCCGGTGGAGTTGGATCAAATGCAACGACAACTGGACAAAGATGGGGGTCTGGTGGTTTAGGTGAAGTTTATGATATAACAGGAACAAGTATTACTTATTCTACAGGTGGTAATGGAAATATAGCAACTTATGGTGTAACACATCCAACAACACTCTCAAATTTGGGAAATGGTGGTCATGCCTCAGCATTCCTTGGAAATCCTGGAAGACCTGGTGGTTCTGGCATCGTAATCATAAGATATCCAATAATGTAAAAAATTAAAAACTATGACTTTCCAAGAACTTTTAAACACAATCACAACTCTCACTGATGCTGAAGCAAAAAACTATTGGTTGACTTTCAGCACAGAAGTTTATGAAACTCTTATGAGTATTCAAGAACAACATCCATCACAACATCAAGTTGCACCAGTTCAACTTACAAATGAAAACTGGGCATTATGTGCTGATATTCTTCGTGAAGCATCACTTGGAGGACTTTATGCTGATGGATTTGCTTTGCTTCCACAAGATCTATTTGCCGAAGTATCAGTAATTACAGCAGAAGAGTTTCAAGGTCTTCTTCCACCACCAGAAGAAATTGTAGAAGATGTTGATAGTAAATAAATACTTAAAACAATTCTTATAATGCTCATAGTTAAAGATAGATTCACGGGTATTAGTGAACCAGAAGTTAAAACTTATATTGATGCAGTAGAAGCAGCAGACGGAGAACTAATTGAGTTTGGTGTTGCGAATGCTGTAAATGAGTTTGTGCGTGGTTGTAAGAATGATAATATCTGGGAAGCAATTAAGGCATCCTGTATTCTTGCTGGTGCTAGGACACTTGGAGGTGCTTTAGTTCCTTTGACTGGTACTGCTCCTACTAATAATAATTTTGTGAGTGCCGATTATAATAGAAAGACTGGGTTGATTGGAAATGGTCACGAAGGATCGGGAAATAAGATTATAAACAGCAATCGAGCACACACTGCAGACCCAAAAGGAAACCGTCATATTGCTGTGTATAGAACTCAAACTACATTTCCTGGTAATAGTCAGGTTCTTTTTCAAGGAGGGGAATTTTATAGTTCTTACACTAGAATGGTACACAATCAAAATAATTTATATACAGAAGCTTTTGTAACAAAAAGTTTATTTGTTGGAGGATCTGTAAATTTAACTTTGGGAAACTATTCTGGTTCTCATTTAATTGGATTAGCAAGACCAGATGAATCTACAGTTATAGCAAGAAGAGGAAATTTTAGCACAACATATAGTAATACACCCGTTTCATCTGGAAGCAATTCAACATCATATACTTTTGGACCAACTGGAGGAGATTATCGTCTAAAATTCTATTCTATTGGGGAATTTTTAGACCTCACAAAACTTGATACAAGAGTTACCACATTAATGAATACCTTCTCATCCGTCATTCCATAAGAACTATGAGTCCTTTACCAAATCCAGTTGCGAATAGAATTATATTTAAACAAGAATCTTTCAGTCCAATCACTGCTACTGGAGGAACTGTTTACGATATTACAATTGATGGTGCATCATATAGAGTTCACGAATTTACAAGTGGAACTTCATCATTTACTGTAAGTTCATTGGGTACTGGATTACATCCATTTTCACCAGGAAACAGTGCGAACAGTATTGAATATCTTGTGGTTGCTGGTGGTGGTGCTGGTGGTTTTCGTGGTGCTGGAGGAGGTGGTGCCGGAGGACTTTTATATAATTTCAATGCAGTTTCTGCTACTTCCTATACCGTAACTGTAGGTGGTGGTGGTGCCGCACCAAGTGCCGGAAATGGATACATTGCAGGTAATGGTGGGAATTCATCTATTAGTGGAATAGCAACAGCAACTGGTGGAGGAAGAGGAGGAAGTGGTGGAAGTCCTTATTATGCCGGAGGAAATGGAGGTTCTGGTGGGGGAGCTAGTTATGATGGGGGGACAGGATCGGGGACGATAGGACAGGGAAATAATGGTGGTAATGGAGTTTTATCAGGTAATCCTCAGTCATATAGTGGAGGTGGTGGAGGTGGTGCCGGTGGAGTTGGATCAAATGCAACGACAACTGGACAACTTTGGGGGTCTGGTGGGGTTGGATTGTCCTATGATATTTCAGGACAGAGTATTGTGTATTCTACTGGAGGAAATGGAAATTACCATCTTCCCACCAATTCACCGAATCATCCAACTACTTTATCAAATCTGGGAAATGGTGGGCATGGCGGATCAACTAGACCAGGAGGCAATCCGGGAAGACCTGGTGGTTCCGGCATCATCATCATAAGGTATCCAATATAATCCAATAAATAAAAATAAAAATAAAAGTAAGATGTAAATTATGACGATTGGATATGGACCAACAGTAGTTACCGATGGATTAGTATTAGCACTTGATGCAGCAGACAGAAACTCATATCCTGGTTCTGGTGCTACTTGGACTGATTTGAGTGGTAATGGGAATAATGGGAGTTTAGTGAATGGTGTTGGGTATTCTGGAAATAATGGGGGGTCTTTGGTTTTTGATGGTGTTGATGATTATGTTAATATATTAAATGTTATAAACAATTCAGAAAAAACTTATTCTATTTGGGCAACTCTTCCTTCTTCTGGAGAACAGCAAATATTTTCAACTGGTAATAGTAATTTTCCAGGTACGTGCATAGGTCTAACTTTTAATAGTACTAGAGAAGGCGATAGTCAGGTTGTTGCCTCCAGTTTGCTATATGGAACTGCAGGAAATACAGGGACTTTTGGAGTTACTAGTGGAATAACTTCAAATACTTGGCATCATTTTATAATAACAACAAACTATTCTGGAAATGTTACTGCTTTATACATAGATTCTGTTTCTTATCCATCTAGAACACAACTATCTAGAGTTTACAACGAGGAAAATAACATACGACTAGGTATTAGAACTCTTGGAAATTTCAGATATACTGGAAACATAGCACAAGTCTCAATATACAACAGAGCACTCACAGCATCAGAAATCTCACAAAACTTCAACGCACTTAGAGGGAGGTTTGGAATCTAATGTCTCTTTCTCACGGACCATCAGTAGTCACACAAGGACTCGTATTAGCACTTGATGCTGCTGATATTAGTTCTTATCCTGGTTCTGGAACCACTTGGACTGATTTGAGTGGTAATGGGAATAATGGAACTCTTGTGAATGGTGTTGGGTTTAATGGGAGTAATGGAGGTTCTTTGAGTTTTGATGGGGTGGATGATTATGCTTCTTTTGTTTCTAATCCATCTTTAACGAATCAAATCACAGTTGAAGTGTGGGTACAATTAAGTTCTACATCACCACTTGGTGTTGGTTGGATAATGGGAAGAGAAGGTTCTTATAGAATGTTGTATTCTTCAAGTTATTTTGCTTGGGTTTGTGCTACAACAAATAATGGATGGTATACAACAGGAACTAATATTAGTGCTACTTCTGTAACTCCATATACGCAAACATACCAAGTAGTTGGAACTTATAATGGGTCAAATAATAAGATTTATGTAAATGGGGAATTGAAAAGTACTGGAGCAAATATATCTGGAAATATATTAGCAACGAATAATTATAATCTAATGCGAAGTGATTCCCAAGTAGAGTATGGGAAAGGAAACCTTTATTCACATAAACTTTATAACAGAGCACTCACAGCATCAGAAGTCCAACAAAACTATAATGCACTTAGAGGAAGATTTGGTATTTGATTATTATGCATTATTAGAATTGATGTTTGATAAATTTGTAAAGTGTGCTAAAATAATTGTAAGATTTTAATTGGCAATAAATATTATTTAAAGAGGGACTAATTATAAAGTGGCACTTAGAAAACCTTCACAATTTTTCCAAAAAGAAAGAGTTTCCATTACTGAATTTGAGTCTTCAGTAATGGAAACTTTTAATGAGACTTTTGATAAATTTAAGGGCAATTTATCCATTGTTGAGTCTCTTAATGAAAAGGTTAATTATCTTGCAGAAGAAATAGGTAATAAGATTACTAAGACTGATTTAGAAAATGCAATGCTCTCACATCTAATGATGGTAGATGAGAGTGTTAAAACTCTTGATACTAAAGTAAAAGGTCTGAATAAAAATGACTTACTAGAATTTAAGAAAACATCGGCACATCTTGTTGAGTTAGTAGAAGATTTAACGGGGAATCAATTTCCAAAGTACAAAAAGAAAATTGTAGATACTGAAATAAAAATTAGTGAAAACTTAAATCACTTCAAAGAAGAAGTTATTCACAATCAACAAATTGCAGAAAACAATCTGCAAGAAAAAATAGACAATTTTGCAGAGGTTGTAGATAATAATTTTTCAGTTTTTAATGAAAATATTCAGAAAACAAAAAATTATGTTAATGAAACTGTAGATACATATAAAAAACTTTCTAAGATTTTAGAAAGTAAAGTAGAAAAGGAGAATGAAAGACTTGATGAGTATTCTGTAGTTCTTGAGAATTTTAATCAAAACTTCATAGAATTTAAAAATAATATTCAAGATCAAATTCAAGAATATGAAAAGATTAATTCAGTTATTGATGAAAGATTTGAGTCTTTTGAAACCGACTTAAATGAATGGAAGAAAAATACTAAGAGTGATTTAACTCAATTTAAGTCACAGGCAAATATTACAATTGAAAAATTCAAAGAAGATCTTACTTCCTTAAAGACTGATGTTGTTGTTTATGAAAAACACAATAATACACTCAAAAATAAGTTAGAAGTTGTTGAAGAATACATTCAAAAGAATCACAATGATATTGAAGAACTTAAAGAAGAAGTTTATGTAGAAATTGAAAATCTTCCCTTTGGAAATATCCAAGAGAATATTCAGAGACTTGAGAGTAAGATTGATTTTATTCGTGAAACTTACTCAAAGATTGAACCAGAAGTTATTATTAAAGAGGTCATTAAAGAAGGACTTGCGGAACCAGCATCTACAAAAAATGAAGATCCATTAACTCCACTTGATAAAAACTTTGTTACATTAGATCAACTACAAGAGCATTATCGTTTATTTCTCAATCGTATTCAGCAACAACTCTCCACTTTAGGTGGTGGTGGTGAAACACGATTAAAGTATCTTGATGATATTATTGGTATTGCAACAAATTCAAGTGCTTATGATGGTAAGTATCTTAAGTATAACCATTCTTTAGGAAAGTTTGAGTTTGATAGTGTTGATATTACTAATGATAGTTGGGCAGATGGCATCAATGGTCCTTATACAAATGGTAGTGTTGGTATTGGAACTTCCGTTGCAAATTGTGAATTAGATATTATTGGAAATGTTTGTGTAACTGGTGTTGTAACCGCAACGGATTTTAATTCTCTCTCTGATTTAAAACTAAAAGAAAATGTGGAAATTATTAGCAGTCCCATTGATTCTATAATGAAAATTGAGGGAGTCAATTTTAACTGGAAAGAGACAGGAAAATTGTCGATGGGAGTGATTGCACAACAACTAGAGGAAACACTCCCTCAATTAGTATCAGGTGAAGAAATTAAAACTGTAAATTATAATGGACTCATTGGTTTACTAATTGAAGTTGTGAAGGACCAACAAAAACAAATTGATGAATTAAAAAGAAGGTTAGATAAATAACAAAAACTACCTAGTGTAAACGAGGACGGTAGATGGCAATTAAAATTAAAAATTCTACTATTATTGATGATAGTAGAAATATAGTTGATGCAGGAATATCTACAATTACTTCTCTAAGTATTGGAAGTACTGAAGTTATTAGTTCATCAAGACAGTTAAAGAATATTGATTCACTTGATGCAACAACTACAGCAACAATTGAAGCAGCAATTACAAATGCACCAAATACATTTACAGACTTAAATGTAACTGGTATTTCTACCTTTGGTGATTTTGTAGACATTTCCAGTGATCTTAATGTTTCTGGTATCGCAACATTCCAGAATAACATAAGAGTCAATGGTATTACTGTTGGTGTAAGTACTAGATCATCTACAAATATTGCTATTGGCGATAATGCACTATTAGTAGATTCTACAGGTGCTACAAATAATAATATAGCAATTGGTCAAAATGCACTAAGTAATAATATTGGACCAGTTGGTAGAGCAAATATTGCTATCGGTGGCGATGCATTAAAGAATAATAGTGCAGAAAATAATACTGCTATAGGATATAGATGTCTAGAAAATAATCAAGGATATCATAATTTAGCAATTGGTTTTTGGGCATTAAGAGATACTACGACTGGTCAACAGAATACTTCTGTAGGTGGAAATTCAAACTATCAAAATACTTCTGGTGGTCAAAACTCATCATTAGGTCACAATTCACTAAATCAAAATATATCAGGAAGTTATAATGTTGCATTAGGAAAAGATTCATTATTATCAAATACGACTGGTAATTATAATGTAGGTCTCGGTGTCTATGTTGGAGTAACCACCAATAGAAGTAGAAAAATTTTAATCGGGACGGGAAATGGATCGAATAGATTTGATTCTCCAAATACCACATCAGATACTCAATTAGCAATAGGTCAAAGAATAGGTAGTGGAGCAGCATCTTATTGGATTGTTGGTGATGAGAATTATAATATTGGTATTGGAACGACAAATCCAACCGCAAAACTTCAGGTTTCTGGTGATATTAAAATTGATGATGGCGGAACTTATTCTACTACAATCCAGTCACAAACTCCAACAGCAGATAGAGTTATTACTTATCCCGACAAAACTGGAACCATAGCTTTAGTAGCAGGTTCATCGGGTCAGGTAACTTATAATCTATCAGGTATTAATACTGGAGATTCTAATTTTACTTATGATGCAACAAGTGGATTGACATTAGGAAAACCATTAACTGTTACTGGTAATGTTAATGTTTCTGGATTATCAACATTCTCTTCTAATGTAGATATTAATGCTTCTATAGATGTTGATGGACATACAGAGTTAGATAATCTTAATGTTTCTGGTGTTTCTACTTTTGCATCTAATTTAGATATTAATGCTTCTATAGATATTTCTAATAATCTTAATGTAACTGGAGTCACCACTTCAACTGGTGGATTTGTTGGTGATGTAACTGGAAATCTAACTGGCAATGCAGATACTGCCACTTATGCTACATCAGCAGGAATAGCAACTTATGCTACATCAGCAGGAGTTTCTACGAATGTTATTGGTGGTATTGGTTCTATAACCACACTTACCGTATCAGGAATTTCTACATTCTCTAATAATGTTAATATTGGTGGAACAGTATCAATAGGAACTACAGTTGATATTGTTCCCTATGATGATTTAGGAACTCTATCTTTTGAAGGTTCTGCAGGTCAATTATTCTCCATTACTAATAATCTGACTTCTGGTTCTATCTTTTCTGTTAATGATGTTTCTGGTATTCCAAGTATTGATGTAGATGCTGACGGAACAATTCAACTTGCTACTTATGGTGGTAATGTTGGAGTGGGAACAACAAATCCAACATCAAAACTTGATATTGTTGGGACTGTTAAGGCAACTTCATTCGAAGGACCATTAACTGGTAATGCCGATAGTGCGACTTATGCTACATCAGCAGGAGTATCTACATCAGTTATAGGTGGTATTTCTTCTGTTACGGATACAAGACTCAATTCAGTCTCTGAAGAATCTTCAATAGGAGTTGGAAATACAATCAATCTGGTGTATAATACTGGTGGTGGTAATATTGGTATTATCACAAGTCCATCAGGTCCTATTACACTGAATATAACTGGTATTCCTACTGATAGTTCATTTGATAATCGTTCTCTTACATTCTCTGTAATAGTCAATCAAGGTGTCTCTGTTGCTTATGCTTGTAGTTCTATTACCTTAAATGGTGTAACTCCAACAATCAAATGGCCTGGTGGTGTGGTTGCTGTAGGTGCTACAAGTTCTTATGATATTTTCAACTTTACTTGTATTAATCCAATTGGTTCTGCAAGCACCACAACAAACTATGTTGTTCTTGGTGTATTGAATGGTAACTTCAAATGAGTCCTATAATTTCTTCTGTTAATCAAAGTTTTGGATTTGCAACTACAAGTCCAAAGATTGTAACAAATGGTTTGGTCTTGTATCTAGATGCAGGACAATCAACATCTTATAATGGTGGAACCACTTGGACTGATTTGAGTGGGAACGGAAATAATGCAACAATATCAGGTGCAGTTTACAACTCTTTGGGTGGTGGATGTTTTGATTTTGATGGGACAAACGATTTTGCTGAAGCACCAGATAGTCCAACATTAGATATGGAAACTGCTTGGAGTATTGAATGTTGGTGTAGGAGAGAGGGTGGAGCACCAGCAGGGCACAATCTTGCAAAAATAATTTCAAAATGGGAAAATTATTTTCTTTCCGTAGATTTTAATAATGGTGCTGATATTTATGGTTGTGTTGGTACTGGTAATGGACATACTTGCTTAGCAGGTGGAGCAGAAAGAAATAATGAACTTCCACTTAATACTTGGGCACACTTGATGGTTACATATAGTGAATCATCAGGAACGGCAAGAATTTATTATAATGGAACTCAAATTGAATCTTGGGCAGCAGCATCAACTGCCAGTAGCAATAATCCTTTATGTATTGGTTCTGCAGGAACTGGGACCGTAGCAGAAACTCAATATTTTAACGGAAAAATATCTGTTGCTAAAGTTTATAATAGAGGACTATCAACATCAGAAGTACTCCAAAATTATAATGCCCTTCGTGGTCGTTATGGAATCTAAATAGTAGAAAGTCGCAGTTGCTTATGACTCCTCTACACTCCCCAAAAGAATACTTGTTTAATCTTTATACAACAAGTTCTGGGGAGGCAAAGAGATTATGGAGGAAACACATAAAGGAACAATGGGAACACCGATGTGCATATTGTGGGTCTGAAGAGAACCTCACCATTGACCATGTAGTTCCAAGATCAAAGGGTGGGTCAGATTTCTCAAAAAATGTTGTCTGTGCCTGCCACGATTGCAACCAAAATAAAGGTCATACTCCTATGGAAGAGTGGTATTCTTCTCAGGAGTTTTTTGATATTGAGAGATATGAAAAGATAAAGAATTGGATGAAACCAGAACCTCCTACAAATCTTTATCGTTACGGAACAAGAAGAAATATCGTCTTATAAATATATCAAAAGGCAGTATATACTGCTTATTCTGGTACATACCAAGACATAATAAATGGCCACTCCGATTCGGATTAAGAGGTCTGCCGTAGCTGGTAAAAGACCGACAACTGAACAACTGCAGCTTGGTGAATTAGCTGTAAACTTTTATGATGGTAAGGTATTCTTTAAGCAGGATACGAACGGAGTTGGTATTGGAACCAGAATTGTAGAAATTGGTGCAGGAAGCACTTCTTTCGTAGGTAAGACATTATATGTAACCAGTAACGGAGATGATGAAAATACTGGTTTAGATGATAAAAATGCAAAGGCAACCATTAAGGCAGCAGTTGCACTTGCGGTTCCTGGCGATACTGTTAAGGTTCTTCCAGGAACTTACATAGAAAATA